>ERZ506754.907-NODE-907-length-12944-cov-5.038250_pt1 | contig 12944 bp, 14 predicted proteins | sample MGYA00513043_ERZ506754 | MGnify/ENA metagenome assembly ERZ506754 | reverse complement strand
TCCGATCTATCGAGTACGATAACAGTTCCTTGCGGATACTGCTTTCTTAGCTTTTTGATATTCATTTCAATCATATTTTTTCCTCGTCAACTACTCGGTTACAAGTAACCGAGATTCCTCACTTATATTCTTGGGCATACATTATCCCTATTTTTCAATTTCAAATCCATAGTGGCAGAATCCTGTTTCATCAGAGATATAATCACTGACAGCGTCTTTGTCTACTTCACCATTTTTGCTAATAAAATCTTTAGGGATTTCGATTTCTGTGGGAAGTTCATCAAATACTTCCTGGTCTCCGTCGGTATCCCATTGAATGTTCGTTGCTTTCATAAGATAGTTCCTTTCTTGTTTTTTTGTTTTATTTTGCCAAGCAGGCACAGTTCTTCTCGCATTCGTTCATGCTGTGGTATGGACAGCTCGAAATTTTCGAGATATCTATATCAAGATTTGTGCCTCTGCCTGTGCTGATGTCAAGGTCGTCACCTGTGATGGCATCAAGTTCTTCTTGTTCAAGTTTTCCGAGATTCATAATAAATCACCTCCGCTGTATATAGTCTTTTTAACAACTTCTTTCGCATATTCATCATTTTCTGCTTCAGCGTCAAGAAAAACAACCTCTCCGGCTTCAGAAATCTTTGCGATTACCTCGCCTTCTTCGTTGTCATCTCCGGTCTTCCAGGCATCCACAAGCCAGCACTTTTCCTCCTCATCGAAGAAATCGCACCGGATTTCAGTCCACTTGCTCTTCCTTCCGGTTCTCTCGTTCAGGAGTTTTCTGATTTCTTTAACCATCCCATGAACTTCAGCAGCCTCTCCTTTCTCATATTTTTCGTATTCTTTTTCGCTCTGCTCGTTCATGTTCGCAAAGTTCAGCCAGCCGATAGTGTCAGTATAATAGCAGCCAAGGATGTTTTCACAGATATCGTCTGCCCGCAGGTTTTCAAAATGTACCATGCAGCCAGGCAGGTTTTCATCCAGAATATAGACATCGTAGTCTGAAATTACAAAAAGAAATGTTCCTTCGCCTTCTCTGTCATACATTACGGCAGCGGCGCCGGTATGGAGATAAGTCAGACACATTTTTAATGTATCATACATTACATCTGTAAGATAACTTAACGCTGCATTGAATTCCTTCTCTTCGTCTGCAAGATGGAAATTGCACCATCCGTGTTTTGGGGCTGATAAGATATCTTTTTTAATCATTTTTGCCTTCTCCTTTCTGACGTTTTGTAGCCTGCCATTGTTTGAACTCTTCGTAGTCATCTATAACAAAGTGATATACTTTCTTGGCAAATGGTACAACGTAGTTTTTAACGACAAAAAACTGAACCATCAGCAATAAGAAGCTTCCGATTGTATGACCAATTACGTAAATTGTTTCAAAAGTACTCATATCTTACTCCTTTCTTTACCAGATATCTGGTCTTCGTTCACATATGCTTCCAGATGTAGCTGCACATCGTCAGCATTGCAGAAAAAGCATTTTCCAAGTCTTTTTCTCTTTTCTCTTTTTGCTTCTTTTCGTATTCTTCCAGTTTCCGAATCTGCTCCGGGGTTAACGACCGGCGCCATTCGTTGTAACTGTATTCCGAGAACCAGGAAACCGCATCCCATCCAAGGATACAGTACCATTTTCGGCGATTACATTCAGCTTTCCAGGCCATGCTTATTCCTCCTGTACATCTCTGCCTTCCGCAAACGGCTTAACCATCACTTCTTCCACAAGCTCCCCGAATGCATTTTGTACAGGGATGCTTTCTGGAAACTCCTTCCATGCAGTGTCAGCCAGTTCTTTCAGTTTCTCGAGAGTTTCAATAACCTTAGCTTCATTAAAGGCATCATCACACGCTGCGTGCAGCTTGACGCTCCCTCCTGTCAGTGAAAAGGCAGCTTTTCCGTGCCAGTCAGGACGCCGAATCCAGATTGTGTACCCGATTTTTCCATTTCTCCAGCCGTCAGAGCTGATTCTTTCATCGATATCCCACCATCCGGAATCGATAAACTCTTTTTTTAAGCCTAATATTGTTTGCATTTTTTTTGCTCCTTTCTTTTTGTTTTTACATATCCAATATGCAGGATTTTTCGCTGCAAAAAAAGCACCACGCAAAAAAACGTGGTGCCAATATCAGGCATATTCTTTTTTCAGTATCTCCAGCGTCTCGCATGTTGCCAGCATATGCCGCGAAGCATATTTCAGAGAATCCAGGTCGTCGTGTATCGCAATCATATATTGCAGTTTTCGCACCTGTTCCCTTCCGGCTTCAATTGCCGCACGGGCGAAATCAGCATCAACGTCTACATACACGCCAAAGCTGTCAGCATTCTGCTGAAGCTCGCCGCAAAATTTAGCTTTCGCGTCCAAAAATCTTTTCAGCCGCTTATCGCTTACCAGAACTTCCGGGAATGACGGGTCGCCAATTTTAGCTGAAAAGTTAACCTTTCCATTGTCGGAGCATTCAACCTTAACTTCAGCCGTTGCGTATCGGTCATATACATCAGGAAAACCAATCCCTTCCATTACGATATTGTCGAACGGGTTTGGAATGTCAGGCTGAAACTGAGCCGGCGGCAGCGCCAGTTTGTATATCATTTTGATAGTAATTGTATCGTCTAGCATTGATTTAATCTCGTATTCAGCCTTCTCGTCAAAAATTTCGTTAAATCTGTCTAAAAAATTATACAAATCGGTCATCTTTGTCTTCTCCTTTCCTTCTTACAGTGTTGAATCAGCCAGCCATACCTTCTGCTTGATATCCTTACCGCATCCGACAAAGTGTAACACGGCGGCAATTCCGTCTTTCGGCTGCCGCAAAGTCAGCAGGCAATTTTCGGTTTCGTTGATGTTTTTTAAAAGCTGCTTCTGCCCGTCTGTCATTTTATCGTATTTTTCTGTAATGTAGCACTCAGTAGTGTACTGCTCCAGACTGTCCTTGATAATCTGCATACCTTCCAGGTATTTTGCAGGCATACCAAGCCCAATCAGTTCCTCCTCACTTTTTACATACACCAAATCTACCAACATCGCGCAGGCTGGGATTCCCGGAACAATAATATCTCCATTATCGTTAACAAAATTCGGGCTGATGTCACTCAGCATTACAAAAATTGCATTTGTTCTTTCAGTTGGGATGCATCCCTTTAGAAAGAACCACATTCTTTCGTTTTTGTCTTTAGTTAATAGTTCTTCTGTGTTCAGCTTACTCATATTCTTTTCTCCTTTTGGGCTCTATAGTATTTTATACATACAATATGCCGGATTTTTCAGGATAAAGAATCAGAATATCTCGCTTCATACCTTTTTCTGTCCAGCGTCAGCTTCTTTAACCCATCTGCAAAATCCTCTCTCAAACAGTCACACACCTCAACCGGCGTCATCTCATCTACCGCATTATCCAGCAGACATCCATTTGAATCAATCAACACATACGAGGCCTTCATATCCGGCTCTACGACAATCTCCCGTCTTGCTGTTTTTGCCCCTGCTTTCGCTCCTGTTCTCACTTCTTTTCCAGCTTCAAGAAAAACAGCGAAAATTTCGCTGTTTTTCTTGCATTAGAATAATACATTTTTCATATATTTTTCCATATATTCAAAATCTGGAATGTATGATTCTCCATTCTCAATTGCAGGCAGATATATTACAGTTCCAAGTAGTCTGTCTCCAGTCCAGCTTCGACCAAATGAATATTTGTCGTACTCTAAGCATAATACAGCAGACACGAATAAGCCAGTAAACATATTAATCCAGTCCGCGTATCCAAGGTTTAATGATGTGGCTCCGATAAAATCATTTTCCATATACATTGCATATCCTGCAGAGCCCTGACCCTGTCCAATCATAGCAATGCAGTTTCCAGTACTGATAATATCTGTATTGCTTTCTTTATCGCAAAACTTCATAACGCCATTATCCTTCCATTTTGCTCCGACATAAGCGATGCCAGCTCCATCTGCCAGAGCAGAAGCATTAGCACACTTTCCTTTTTCTATATTTTTAAAGATATTTTTTACTTTAAATGGTTTCCATGTCTTAGTATCTGTCAATTCAACGTCTTCTTTGCTGTCTTTAAGAGTATTTACCAGATTTACGACATCAAGTACATTGCCGTATGTGGTTTTACTTCCAAGGAAGTTGTTGATGGCTTTCAAAAAATCATTTTTTGTCATCTTAGAAACATCAGAATCCATGTATGCTTCACACAGCCATTCATCTTTTTCGCTTAGTGTAGCTGTTGCTGATAAGCCTGGCTCTACTTCTTTATTCTTATATAATGAAAGCCATTTTTCTTTTGTTTCTTTCCACATGCTTTTGCCATCCTTATCATACATCTCTACCCTTCCACCATTTTTTCTTTTTGTATGGCGGTCGTTCTTAAAGTATCCCAAAAACGTTTTTGTAACAGAATTATCAGCATTCACATGAGACTGTCCAAGGGTGAATACCATACAGCAGGAAGAGACTGAAGCTCCTGGATAAAACATATCATCCGGCATTGTGAATACCGCATCAAGTGTATTGTCTTTTAGTAATGCGCTTTTGGCTGCTTTTAGTATATTACTGCTTCCGATGGCAGTTGATACAGGCACCAGAACTACCAGTTTTGCAGTCTCCGGTTTTAAACCTTTTTCTAGCAATCTCCGATTTCTTTCTTTTACCACATCAGACATAAGTTGGATAAAGACGAGTCCTTTTGTTGGGTCTTCTTTTGCATTTTTTGATACTCCCCATTTGCTTTTATACTCTTCGGGTATTGTCATGGGCTTTGCATTATACGGTGGATTCATTATGTAAGCGTCAGCACCAAGATTTACAAGATACTCAAAATAATCAAATGTACTTCCGAACTTGATATTGTCAGTGCTAATGCCATGAAGTAGCATATTTGTTACGGCAAGGCCATATGCAATTTCTTCGTTTTCAATACCATGGATATTTTTGGTTCTTACTTTTTTTTCATTATTTTTTGTTTCACTTTCTGTTGCATTCAGGCTGCAGGCATTAAGCTCTTTAACTGATGCCTGAATCAGGAATGAACCGCTTCCGCATGTCGGGTCTACAATGATGCTGTCTTTGTTCAGATTAAGCATGGATGTCATCCAGTCACCAATATGGTCTGGAGTGTAAGCCTGATTTTTATCTGCTTTTCCAACATACTTATTGAATGTTGTGAAGAACTGATTTAAAATATCTTGTCCTTCTGTTGTATCTGTGTCGATATATGTATATATGTTTGTTGTCATAAACATTAAGATTTCCACCCAATCAGCAGTACTAAGATTTTTTACCGCCTGATTTGATACAATATTGCCGTATGTAAGCTTTAGTTTAAGCTCTTTATCAACTGCTCCTTCAAGCAGAGATTCCATTGTTTCTTGAATTCCACTGCAGATTTGTTTTGCAGACAGACTGTTCCAGTAGTCATGCAGGCCTTGTACTTCTGAATCGTTAAGGTCAGATATACCATGCTTTTTTAACACGTCCTGAATATATAAAAGGATTGTTCCTCCAAGCTGACTTCTAGTTCGCTCGTTGATATTTTTCGCATGCAGCATATCATTTAATACAACTGCACTTTTCTGTACCTGCTCTCTGTTATTTGTATTTTTATATGTAAATATTTTCTTGTAGTGTTCCATACTGTCTATTACCGTCTCCTTCTTTAGCTCATACTCATCGTCCACCTGGTCTTTCCAGACTCTGATTTTGTCGTTAACTGTATTGGCAAGAATTGCTATGATTTTGTGTCCTGGGAATAACGCCTTTTCTTCTGCGACATACTCTGCAAGCTGCAGCTTATCGCTGTCTTTGAACTGTTGTTTTGTTTCCACCAGTACAACAAAATCTTCGTCCAAAAACCGAATGTCCACTTTGAAGTGTTTTATCTGATTATTCGACAGAGCTTCCATCAGTGCAGATTTAGACCCTGCAGCCTGTACATAACTGAACTCTCCGCCTTCGATATTTGATGTGACAAAATTTTCTCCAATTCGTTTTGTAATGTTGAATCTATCCATAGTAGAAGTTCCTTTCCTGAAAAAATATTCCAGCGATTTTGCTGTTACTTCTCTATGGCGTAAATTTTTTAAAACGATAATTTTTTGCGGTTTTTTTAACTTTGCCATATTTAATATGCTGAATTTTTTAAAGTTGGAATGGACTCTGCAACTCTTTTTGGAGACGCAAAAAAAACAGCGAAATTTTTCGCTGTTTTTCTAAATCCCGCAGGCAATACCTGCAATTAGATTTCTGCTTCTTTTTCTTCTTCTTTTTCACCATTTGCTTCTGTTTTTTTTATGGTTTCTTTTTCAGCTTCTTTTATTGCTTTTGGCTCTTCTTCGTTGTCATCACTGTCATCGCAAAGAACAACAACAGACAGTCCTATCGGTATAGCCAGGAATACAGCTTCACAAAACGCCATAAACCCATAGCTGTTTGTTGTGAACACGAATCCAAGGAGTGAGATTCCAAAGATTACGATTTTCATCCAGGCATCATTCTTAAACTTACCGCTGCCGATAAATTTGTAAGACAATACCGTCGCAACAATAAGCGTGATTGTAAGAATCAGCAATACAAAAGCAACCACAAGTATCATTGCTGACGCAATAGCGCTGGTACCGGATGCAAGCGGGCCGAGGTCAGTGCCATCAACCATCCAGCCCTTCGTCAGGCTGCTGCCAGACAGATGACCGAAAACTGCAGCAATGGCGAATATTCCGAGATTAAGGATGGTTACCAGTGCCGTATAAATAGTCATCAGGATTGTTGATGTAAGAGATACAGTCTTTTTCATATTTATCACCTCTTTTATTTATTTTTTGTGCTACATATATAATATGCAAAATCTTCAGAAAAAAAATGCCGGCATTTTCTGCCGGCATATCTTTATCGAGTTGTGGAGAATTTAATGGAATCAAGCAATTCCTGTTTTGTTTCATATAAGTCTTTTAGCAATACAGATGTACTGCCGCACCAGAAGCCTGGCTCTGATGGATTTTCTCCATTATACCAATCAACCTCTGCGTAAGGTCTTTCATATGGAAAGTTCTTATTTGCAGGGTCTATTTTTAGGCTTGTTACCTGTCCGAGAACAGGCAAATCTGTCCATCGACAGATAAACCATATGTAATCTCCGATTTTAGGATTCATAATCATATTTTTCCACCTTTCTTTTTTAGAAAATTTATTTTTCTCTCTTTTTTCCAAAGTAGAAAAACAACCATCCATATAGTGGCCCACTACAAAAATTAGGGTCATATTTAGGAAGCAGCCAAGGGTCTTTCAGGCTGAACTGCCAATACACGCTGTATATGTCTCCGTTACTGTTTTTGTAATCAACCATCCAGGTAGCGCGTAAACGTATTGCAAAGATTACCTCCACTCCAAAGAAAAACTCAACCAAAAATGGAAGCAGTTTGCAGTCCTTGCATTTTCTATCAGTGTTTGCAGGTTCAGTAGTTTTTGTTTCTTTTCTCATTATTTTTTCCTTTCTCCGGCGGCGAAGCCGCCGGTATCAATCCAAAATTAACAGATATCCTGCACGTTTGCCTGAATACTGGTTACGCCATTCCACTCATTGAGTGTCGGGTAATACAGCATCTTGAAGTCATACAGTTTTCCATTCTGATTCAAAAGCTGCTCTTTCTCTTCAATGTCATGGAAGCATACGCCACTCTTGCAATTTCGGCTGTTGAATGTGATTTTCAACACGTTTTTGTTTTTGCCGATAATCTCAGCGCGGGTTGCTCTAACATTGCTCTGGGCGAAAACTGGCTTTTCATTCCCTTTGCCGAATGGCTCCAGAATTTCAAGCTGTTTGATGAAGCTTTGTGTCAGGAAGTCAACCGGTAGAATCACGTCAATCATAACCTTTGGGATAAAGTCCGCATCGGTAAGGCCGCTGCGGGCATTAAGCTGTTTTCTGAATTCTTCCAGGTTCTCTTCCTTCAGAGATAATCCGGCTGCCAGCGGATGACCGCCGAAACCAAGCATCAAATCCTTGACCTCAACCATTTTGTTATACATGCTGTATGCTTCAATGGAGCGGCCAGAGCCCTTCAGAAAATCGCCATCACCTTTTGTAAGGACGAAAGTAGGTTTGCAGTACCTCTCTCTCACCTTACCGGCAATGATTCCGGCGATGCTCTCATGTACTTCCGGAAGGTAGACAACCAAAACTTTGTCATCCTGCATTTCTGCATCAATGATTTTGAAAGCAGCTTCCATACCCTGTTTTGTGAGTTCCTGACGTTCTACGTTCAGGTCTCGCATCTGAGCGGCTTTTTCGAGCGCTTTCTGATAATCAGTCTCAACCAGCAGGTCAAAGGCCTCATTTGCGGTATCAAGTCTGCCTTCGGCATTAATACATGGGCCGATTTTGAAACCATAATCGTAAGAGGTCAGAGCTTTGTCTCTCAGTCCAAGAACTTCAAGCAGCGCCTGCAGGCCAATATTTGAAGTGTTCTGCATTTTTTTAAGCCCTTCTTTAACGATTGCACGGTTGTCATGCTGTAATTCCATTACATCGCAGACAGTTCCGAGTGATGCGACTTCCAGAAAATCGGAATTGTTGAATTCATCAATTTTTCCGAATTTTCGATACAGGCACCACATAAATTTCCAGGCAACAACAGCGCCGCAAATTTCTTTGAAAACGCCGTCATCTTCAGGACGTTTCGGGTCAATGACCGCGTCGGCGTCAGGGATGATGTAGTGGCGAGCGCCTTCATTATCTCCGGGTTCGGTTGGTGTTTCGTAAGGAACTTCGTGTTGTTCTTCCTCAGACTTAACGTCTTCGTCAGAACAGCATGTGTGCCTTATTTCATAAGGCACCTCATGATGGTCTGTGACAACTACTGTCATTCCAAGTTCCTTCGCCAGATTAATCTCATTCGCAGCTGCAATACCGTTATCACAGGTCAGAATAACCTGCACGCCAGCTTCATATGCGTCACGAATTGCCGGTTCATGGAGGCCATAACCGTCTGTAATACGGTGAGGGATAAACTTATCACATTTTGCACCAAGTCCGGTTAAACCTTTGTAGAGTATATATGTACTGGAGACGCCATCCACGTCATAGTCACCCATGATGCGGATATATTTTCCTGCCTGCACTGCGTCGTAGACAATATCAACGCCGCGCTGCATATCTGTCAGTTCTGAACCGTCAGAAACGCGGGAAATGTCAGCCTTCAGGTACTCTCTCACTGCCTCTTCACCCTGAATCCCTCTATCTGCAAGGATTTTGATAATTGCGGGGTGGACATTAAACTGCTCTGCGAGGGTCTGAAACTCCGGATTTTTTAAATTTTTGTAAATCCATTTACTCATAATTTTTTCTTCCTTTCTTGTTTAGATAATTTTTATTACATGGTTAATATGCGGGATTTTTGGAGAAAAGAAATACGCAAAAATAAGACGCAGGATTCGCACCAAAAAACCGAGCAGCAAAAAGCCGCCGAAAACTCCGGCGGCAAAATATGCTAAATATCAAATTCATTATTCATATCATAATATTTCAACGCATCCATTGCGTATGCCATTAAAGTAGTGTCCTTATTTTCTTCCATCATGCAAATAAGATTTTTGACTGCTTCTTCTGACGCAAAACCGTAAGACAGAAATTTAATAAGCTTTTCCTTATTTTCCCCATCTTCGGGATGATGTTTGCTGTAGAAATAAAGTCTGTTAATATATTCTTTCGAATTCTTTCTTAAGCCTTTTTTGGCGGCTTCTCTTTCTCTTATACTTTTGCTGTTAAAATACACAAAAGCCATGAAATCGCCTCTGGTTTCGGTTTCCAGGTCGGCGTAATGCTGATATATGATTTCCGGGTCGAACGGATAGAACTCGAAATACACATCAAGGGTTTTGGCATTTTCCTCATCTGGAGGAACCATGCAAGTTTTGCCGTCTACGGTTACAGATATGGCTGAATACGAATTATTACTGTAGACCTGATAGCCAATCGCCTTGAAAAATCCTTTTGGCAGAATTCCGTTTTTGGTTTCAACGGTTATATTTTTTGCCCCGTAAAAGCTCCTAAGTCCAACTGTTTTTACCGATGGGGGAATTATTACTTTAGAATCTTCGTCTTTATTATTAAAACAGAATGCTTCTTCTGCGATATTTTCAACTCCGTCAGGTATATTAATCAGACCGGATATCATTGCTACACGGCTTCCGATGTTTTTAACATTATCAAACAAATGAGACAAATCCAGAGCATTACATCCGGAAAATGCTTCCTTCGGAATATACGTAAGGTTCTTACTGTATTTTATATGTGTCAGCTTGCGGCATCCATAGAATACTCTTTCACCGATGTATTTGACTGAATCCGGCATGATAACTTCAGATATGTTGGAGTACGCAAAAGCATCTTCTCTTATCTCTTCCACTCCATCAGGAACTTCGACACGTCCGCTCTTATTTTTTGAGCACTTAATAAGCATCCTCATATCTTTCGTATATAAGATACCATCAATTGTTTTGAGGTATTGGTTATCATCTAATATCTCAAGCGATTCAAGTCTGAAATTTCTCATGATATTGATAATTTCAATGATATTAAACTTGTCTCCCCTAAGCTCAATTTTTGATGGTGCATAAGCGGTCTTGATGTTATACAACAGTGAAGCATCCGAAATCCTTATAGCCTTGCCTGAAAAATCAGCGGCATTACTGATAGCCTTAATATAATCAGGTATATCATACTGATAATCCATCAGGATATGTCCGAGGACATGTCCTCCGCCATCCAGTCTCGGAAGGTTGGCAATGCCATGAAAATCTTTAAATGCGTCATAGCAAAAATTAACGACATCATCGTCATTAATGATATTTCCGGATTTGCAATCTTCAAAAGCGTGGCTTTCAATACATGAAACTTCGCTTAAATCAATCGTCTCCCACGCTTCCTTAACAAACGAATTAAAGAGGATAATTTCGTTTCCGGTAGAATTTCCGAGCCCTTTAAGAACGTTTCCGGACAGAAATTTCTTGTTGTAAGATATCACTTTCTTAACATTTGGAAATGTTCTATTCCAGATTTGGATTTTGTCAACGTCTTCTTCAATTACGATTGTTCTAATCTGTGGGAATGATTTGTTTACGTTAAGAAGATTGTATACAGTGTCATGCATTTTTTCTCCGAAAACTAACTCATCAACGTAATCTTCAATTTCAACGTCAATCAGCTCATTGGCTGAACCTTCGTAGAAAACTACTCCATCCTGAAAAGATATATTACTCATATTTTTGGCTTCCTTTCTTTGTGTTTTTTTTGAAATATTTTTACATTTTTAATATGAGGGATTTTTGGAGAAGAGAAATACAAAAAATAAGACGCAAAAAGATTGCGTCTTTGGACTCGCCCGTAAAGGATGATATACCCTCACGTGTTGTGAGGGAACATTTTGCTGGTATCAGTTCAGTGTATCTGTAATGATATACCCTCACTTGATTAAACAAAACCTAGAACAGCCATGCACGCACACCCCGTCTATAGCGTCAGACATCTAAAAATGTCATGTCTGACGTTTAGGCGGGGTAAGTGCTGTTACTGAAAACTGGTGAAATAAACTTTGCATTTTTTCGCAAAAAACGACAAAACTTTTAAAAATCCTGCATATTATATATGTAAGAAATTTTAAGACAAGGAGGTGTCAATGTATGGCAACAGTATCATATGGATTAAAAATCACAGAAGCTTATCATATTTTCGACAAGACAATTAAGATATACTGCAATGCCGTACATTATATCTCTGACATTGCAATACGTCATTATAACGAATTGAAATCTCTTGAAAGTATAACAGGCGATGATGGAAAAGTTATTATTTCAGCACAGCAGAGAAGACAGCAGAAAATGGAACGTTTAATCCATTCCACAGCAAGTAATGATGCTGTATATAAACGTTTCGATAAGGAATTTTATAAATTTCCGAGTTATCTCAGACGTGATGCAATCAATACTGCAATCGGGCTGATTCTGTCTTACCGTTCACAGTTACAGAAATGGGAAGATGACGGAAAACATGGCCGCAGACCATATCTGAACCGAAATCAGAATACAATGCCGTGCTTTTACAGAAATAATACATTTCTTGACAGCGAAGAGACAAATATCGTAAGCCTGAAATTGTATAATGGCAAGGACTGGATATGGGAGACTTTTGTAATACGTGACTGTGATTTCATGTATGCTTACAAACACATGAAGGCATGGAAAGCTTCTGCTCCGGTTCTTGTAAAACGTAATCATCGATATGAACTCCGCATTTCTTATGAAATGGCAGGTTCTAAATTTCCGAAGTTTAAGAAAGATAAGGAAGTCGAGACTGTGATTGGAGTAGATTTGGGAATCAATACAGACGCAGTGTGCTCAGTAGTACATAAAGACGGAACTGTCACGGGACAGCGATTCATCAACCATCCTGTAGAAAAAGACCGTATGCATGGATTACTGAACACTATTAAAAAGGCACAGCAGAATGGAAATCATAAGACACCAAGACTTTGGAGACTGGCAAATAACTACAATGAGGCAATCGCCATGAAAACAGCTGTGGAAATTGTCAGATTTGCCATGGAATCCAAGGCGGACGTTATTGTTTTTGAGCACCTCAATATGAAGAAAAAGAAGAAAGGGAATAAGCAGAAACTTTCTTTGTGGAGAAAGCGTGATATCCAGCACCGCGTTGAAGCGCTTGCTGCCAGAAACGGAATCCGTGTTTCTTACATCTGCGCTGTAAACACATCACGTCTTGCATTTGACGGCTCCGGAAAAGTCATCCGCGGCAAAGATGCAGGATTCAACACATATGAATTATGTAAATTTACAACCGGAAAGGTCTATAACTGCGACCTTTCTGCTTCTAAAAATATCGGTGCACGGTTCTTCATCCGTGTACTCCTTAAATCTCTTTCTG
>ERZ506754.899-NODE-899-length-13048-cov-3.762026_pt1 | contig 13048 bp, 14 predicted proteins | sample MGYA00513043_ERZ506754 | MGnify/ENA metagenome assembly ERZ506754 | reverse complement strand
CGCAGCCGGACTGTTCGGCATGCTGATGGGCACATTCGGCGTGCACAATTTTTACCTTGGCAATACACAGCGCGGACTGATCCAGATTTTGGTCGCTACGCTCGGCGCGCCTCTCACCTGCGGTCTTTCCACCGTTGCCGTGTGGGTCTGGAGCCTTGTTGAGGGCGTGCAGATCTTAGAAGGCAAGATCAAAATGGATGCAAACGGCATCAAGCTGAAGGACTGAGAAAGGAGATCTTTATGACAGATGAAAAAAGCACCCGGAACACCACCCCGGAGACCGCAAAGCCGGAGCCGACCTTGACGAATCCCGTAGAGCAGAGCTTTGCCGAAGCCGAGCGCCTTGCGGAGCAGGCAGAAGCCGCCGCAAAAGACGAACCGTGCTGCGATATGCCGAAAGCCGAAGAAACTGCTCCGGAAGCACCGAAAACGGAGGTGCCAACGCCGCCGCAGTATCAGCCGCCGCAGTACACCTATGCGGCCTACACCGCACAGCCGCAGCAGCCCACCCCGCAGGAGGGCGCGGGCGACTACCGCCCCCCGCGCTACACGGAGCAGTACCAGGCGAACGCCAATAGTGCAAATTATAACAACCCGCAGCAAACCTACTACACCCCGAACGGCCAGCCGCAGTATGGGCAGAACTACGCACAGCCGTATGACCCGCCGCAGGGCACCAAAAGCCGCATTGCAGCCGGTGTGCTCGCCATTTTATTCGGTGTGTTCGGCGTGCACAACTTCTACATCGGCAAAACGGGCCTTGGCATTGCACAGCTTGCCATCACCGTTTGCAGCTGCGGCACGCTTGCCATCGTCTCCGAGATTTGGGGCATCATAGAAGGCGTGCGCCTTTTGCAGGGCACAATCGATACAGATGGTTACGGCATGAAGTTTGTTGACTGAGCTTGATTTTATCCCATTGACTAAAATTCCAAAACAGCAAAACCCGGTGCAGCCGAATCCAGACTGCACCGGGTTTTCTCTGTTCTGTTATGACGATATAAACGCGTTTCTTATTTGACCGGCAGCCAGACACGCATCTGGTTTTCGCCGCGGTTTGCCCATGTGTAATACGGGATAAGGCGGATTGTCTTTTCCACAAATTTCGGAGCCTTTGTGGAATACAGCGTGTCGATGTCTTGCTGTGCGCAGCCTGCAATCTCTACGGGCACAATGCCGCCGAGCGTTTCGGGCTCGAAATCGAGCGCCTTCGGCTCTGCATCGGCTTTGACATACAGCGGCAGCACCTTGCCGTTATCGACTTCCTCTGCGCAGTAGACGAGCGCGCCGCGCTGTACACACACCTTGCCGCTGTCCGCCGCAATCTTTGCGGAGGCGTACACAACGTGCGGGGTCATATCCATGGTGAGCGCAAGCGTATCGCCGTCTTTCCATGCGCGGGTGATGTAAGCGTAACCGTCCTTTGTCACGGCGTTAAGGTCAACCGCCTCGCCGTTTACGGTCAGCAAGCTCTTTTCGCTCCATGCCGGAATGCGGATAGCGACCGTCGTTTCCGCTTCGCCTTTAATCGTATACTTTGCCGTGCCGCCGTGCGGGAAATCGGTCTCGCAGGTGAGCGTGATGCCCTTTTCGGTCTTCACCGTTCCGCCTGCATAGAGGTCAATGAAGAACGTGTCTTCATTTTCGCTGTACGCATAGGAGCCGAAGGAAGACACCATGCGCGCCACGTTCGGCGGGCAGCATGCGCAGGCATACCACTGCGGGCGGGTGGGCAGCACTGCGCGGTGCGTGACGGCCTTGCCGGAAATGCCCGGTACGACCTCAAGCGGGTTCACATAGAAGAAACGCTTGCCGTCAAGCTGCATGCCGGCGAGCACGGTGTTGTAGAACGCGCGCTCCATCACATCGGCATATTCGCCGCAGTGCTCGTTTTCAAGCATCTTCTTCGCGAAGAACATCAGGCCGATGGAGGCGCAGGTCTCGGCGTACACGGTGTCGTTCGGCAGGTCATAATCGACCGTAAAGGCTTCACCCATAAACGTGGAGCCGATGCCGCCCGTAATGTACATGCGGCGCTTTGTGATGCTCTCCCACAAATTGCGGCAGGCAGCAAGCAGTGTCTCGTCCTGTGTTTCCTTTGCGACGTCCGCCATGCCGGTGTAAAGGTACACGGCACGCACGGCGTGGCCCACGGCGTCCTTCTGCTCACGCACAGGCAGGGTGCTCTGGGTGTAGTCGGTATTCAGCTCCTCCGCGCCGTCCCAAACGTTCCAGCCGCGGTTCTTTTTTTCTTCCACGAAATAGTTCGGGGCCTGACCGCGCACGTCTACAAAGTGCTTTGCAAGCTCCTTATACTTTTCGTTGCCCGTGGCGCGCCACAGACGCATCAATGCGAGCTCCACCTCCGGATGGCCCGGGAAGGCGCGCGTGTTTTTCTTCATGAATTGCTCGTAAATGCAGTCTGCATTCTTCGACATGATGTCGAGCAGCTCGCGCTTGCCGGTGACCTCATAATACGCCACGGCAGCCTCCATCATGTGGCCTGCACAGTAAAGCTCATGTGCATCGCAGATGTTCGTCCACATTTTGTCGGGACACTTCACGGTGAAATAGGAATCGACATAGCCATCTTCGTGCTGGGAAGCGCCGTAGAGCTGAATGGTCTCGTCCACGGCCTTTTCAAGCTCCGGGTCTTCGCCCGCTGCAAGCGCATAGGCTGCCGCTTCGATCCACTTTGCGACATCGCTGTCTTGGAACACCATACCGTAGAATTCGTCCGGCTTTACGTCCTTGCCCCTCAGCTTTTCAGCTGCAAGGCGGATATTTTCAATGGCGTGGCTCTTTTCGATACCCGGGATGGCGTCGTTCAGGATATTATACTGATACGGCAGCACCTCCTCGCGCACGAGCTTCTGCATTTTGCCGATGAAACCGTTATCGGCGGAAAAGGATTTTACGGGGATACGTTCGCTTTTCATCTTTGTAAACCTCCATCACGAGTCTCAAGTTGTTCGTACATCTTTTATAGCACATTCAACCGGAGAATGCAACTGTTTTCGGAAAACTTTTATTTTGATACGGAAAGTTCATGAAAAACGGTTGCAATTTTCACGCGTTGCAGGTAAAATCAAACTATAAAATTTTTTCCGAGAAACTCGAACCAAAAAAGGATGCGTGCCGCATGGCCATAAAGATAAAAGGGAAACTTCCGCTTAAAATTTGCAGCGTGCTGTTCGTTTTGTACGGTGCAGCGTCGCTTGTGGCGCTTCTGCTGTGCCTCATTGACCGAAAATACGTGGAGGAATACGACCTTTCCGCTTACTTTAATTCCTCTATGCCGGTGCTGTCCGTTGCGGGCGCGATGCTTGTGCCCGTTTTGCTGCTCATTGCGGGGCTGATGGGCCACGCCCGTGCAGACCGCCCGAACAGCATGAAGCCGTGCTTTTTTCTGGGCCTTGCTACCGGCGTCATCATTCTTTTCAATGTTTTGTATGAGATTTTCACCGGCGATGCGCCGAATATGCCGGAAATCTGCACCTATGTTCTCGACCTCGTTCTCCCCGTTCTCTACACGTTCTGTGCATGGCTGAACTGGAGGCACAAGGGAGACGACACGCCGAAAGCCGCAGATGCCGACCCCGCACCCGCTTCTAAATCCTGATCGTTCCCTTTAGATAAAAAACTCAAGCACGCAGAACTTTCGAGTATGCGTGCTTTTCTTTTGGCTTGTTCGGTTTTTGAAAGGCTTCGCCTTTTCGGGAGACCCCCTAATTGGGTCTCCCACGTGCAAACAGTCCACTGGACTGTTTGCACTCCCGTCCTGATTTTGAGACAGGCAAAGAGATTTCGCCATTTGCGAATGGCGGCTCAGGGCGTTGCCCCGAGACCCCACCAACTTTTTGAAAAAAGTTGGATCAAAAACTTTTACGGCGCTTCGCTGTCGTTACCGCGGGCTCGTCAATTCATCAGCGCTTTATAGATTTCGCCTTTCTTAAATCCGGAGAGCTTTGCGGCCTCCTTAGCGGCGTCGCTGGCGGAGCTGCCGTTTTCCATCGCTTTTTTTGCGGCTTCTACGGCGTCCTCTAACGTCATTTCTTTCTGTTCTTCCGCCTTCGCACCCTCAATGACGAGCACAAATTCGCCCTTTGGGACGTTCTGCTCGTAGTATTCGGCAGCTTTATATAATGTCGTACGCACACACTCCTCGTGGATTTTCGTAATTTCCCTTACAAGCGCGATGCGTCTGTCGCCGAATACCTCCGCCATATCTCTTAACGTATACGGCAGCTTATGCGGCGCTTCGTAGAACACCATGGTGCGCACTTCGTTTTTGACGGACTCCAAGTGGTCCTTACGGCTCTTTTTATTGACGCTCAAAAAGCCCTCAAACGTAAATCTGCCCGTCGGCAGTCCCGATACCGCCAGCGCGGAAATGACGGCGCTCGGGCCCGGCACAACAAGCACCGGCACGTCGTGCTCGGCGCACAGCGCCACAAGGTCTTCGCCCGGGTCGGAGATGGCCGGCATGCCGGCGTCGGAGACGATGGCGCACGTTTCGCCCGCCAAAATGCGGTCTACAATGCGCCCGCCCTTTTCGGCCTTGTTGTGTTCATAATAGCTTACAAGCGGCTTTTTAATGCCGAAGTGGTTTAAAAGCTTCATCGTGACGCGCGTGTCCTCCGCTGCGATGAAATCCACCGCCGCCAAGGTCTCCGCCGCGCGGGGCGAAAAATCCGACAAATTTCCGATGGGCGTGCCCACCACATACAATGCACCGCGAAGCAGTTTATTTTCTTCCATCTGCACGTCCTCCCTCGTGACCGAATTTGTAATTCCCGTAAATTTCCAGTATTTCGGCGGAAAACCCGCCGTTTTCGTCTTCTATAATAAGTGTCGGCAGTACGGAAAGCCCCGGTTTGCCGCCGCGCCGCACTTCCAGTAAAAACAGAGACGGCGCGGTGTTTATCCTTTGCTGTACGAGCCGCAGCCTTTTCGGCTCTAAGCCGTAGCTTCTAAAAACATTCATTGCGTCCGCAAGGCGCTCCGGGCGCTGACATAGGCAAAACCGGCCGCCGAAGCGCAGCACGTCTCTGCCCGCTTTCGCGACATCTTCAAGCGTGCAGGTGCACTCGTGCCGCGCGTTTTCCATGCGTTCGTCCGGGTTGCGCAGCCCCGCGCCCACGGCCTTATACGGCGGGTTACACGCCGCAAGATCTAACGTTGGGTGCGGAATGATTTTTTTGATCTCCCGTATATCCCCCCGAATGACCTCGATATTTTCTTCATACCCGTTTTCCGAAACGGAGCGCAAGGCCTGCGAAAACGCCTGCTCGCCGAGTTCCACCGCCGTGATGTGCCGCGGGGCGTAATTTGCCTGCCACAAAAGCGAAATGGTGCCGCAGCCCGTGCCGAGGTCAATGCAGCGCTCTTTGTGTTTCGGCGCGGCAAAATGCGCCAGCAAAATGGTGTCCGTATTAAACGTGTGCTCGCGGCTGACGAGTACACGGCAGGCAGGCGCAAGCGGCTCCCAGTGCAGATTTTCCACAGGTTTTCTCCTTTTGGTTGAATTTAGCTTCCGATAAACATGGTCAAAAGTCTTTGATTAAACTTTCTTCGAGAAAGTTTACGAATTCCAAAGGCGCTGCCGCCCTTTTAACAGCAAAAGAAAAAGGACTGCCGCTTGGGCAGCCCTCTCTTTTACGCAATGTCAGCGATTATGCCTGCTCCGGAGCGGAAACCGGGCAAGTGTCAGCGCAAGCGCCGCACTCGATGCAGGTATCAGCGTCGATCTCGTACTTGCCGTCACCCTCGGAGATTGCGGAAACAGGACATGCGTCTGCGCAAGCGCCGCAAGCGATGCAAGCGTCTGTAATTTTATATGCCATTTTAGGACACCTCCATGTATTTGATACCTACATTCTAACACAAATCCATGAAAATGCAAGCGAAAATTGCTTTTTTACAGATACGTAACAAAAGCCCGCCAAAATACAGGTACTTTTAGTTCTCCAGCTTCTTGAATTCCTCAATTTCCTTCTTATTCAGCTTGATCTGCCCGTCTTTCAGCACGCGTACGTCCTTCACTTTGTAGACGCTCGGCGCGGCGTCCGGACTCTTATCGAGCCGCACGGTCAGTTTTCCGGTAAGCAGGTTCTGGTCGATAACAACGCCCTTGCCGTCCGGCGTGGAAACCACAGCGTTCACCTTCGGCGTGGTACGCAGCAGGTCAAGGTATGCCTCCTGCTCATATTTCAGGCAGCACATCAGTCTGCCGCACGTGCCGGAGATTTTCACAGGGTTCAGAGAAAGCCCCTGCTCCTTCGCCATTTTGATGGAGACCGGCTGAAAGCCGCCGAGGAACGAGCCGCAGCAGAACGGTCTGCCGCAGATACCGAGGCCGCCGATCATCTTCGCTTCGTCGCGCACGCCGATCTGACGCAGCTCAATGCGCGTGCGGAACATGCCCGCAAGGTCTTTTACCAGCTCGCGGAAGTCCACGCGGCCGTCCGCCGTGAAGTAAAAGAGGATTTTACTGTTGTCAAACGTGTACTCCACGTCGACAAGCTTCATTTCGAGTCCGCGCTCCGCAATTTTCTTTTCGCACTGCGTGAACGCATTTTTTGCTTTCAGTTCATTTTCCGCCACGCGGCGCAGGTCGTCTTTTGTCGCCTTGCGAATCACTTTTTTGAGCGGCTGCACAATGGAATCATCCGCAACATCGCGGTTGGCCATCGCCACTTCGCCGCACTCTACGCCGCGCGCCGTTTCTACAACGACGTGGTCGTCGGCGGAGAGCTTCTCGCTGTTCGGGTCAAAGTAATACACCTTGCCCATGTTCTTAAAACGAACACCGATTACTTCTGCCATATTTATATCCACAGCCCGTAAAGGGCTTCCTTTCTTTCCGGGAAAAATCCGTATTGTTATTTTGACAACACGGACGATTTTTATTTCAAAACAGGCTCTATTTGCCCGCAGTTTCTTTCATTTCGGCGCACAGCGCCGTTACAAGCAGCGCCATGTTCGCGTTGCGCCGCCAGTATTCCGTGTATTTTGCCGTCATTTCGCACAGCGCCATCAGCGCTTTTAAGGACAGCTTGCGTCTTAATTTGTCGCAGACCTCACGCGCGGGCACCTGCACATTTACATTGCTTTTCAGCAGACATGCGTCGCGCAGCAAAAGCTGCAAGCGTTCCATACTTTCCGGGAATAAGGGCTTGTCTTTGATGAGCGGCGCGGTCGCCGCCAAGAGGTCATGCTCCGTGCCGGAAACGAGTGCGTTTGCAATGTCTTCCGCCATTTGCTCCGCTTTTGCGGCGCGGCCGTTTTCGCCGTCCGAAAGCATTCTGCCGATGTTGCCGCGGTGCAGAGACGCAAGCTTTTCAGCTTCCTCCATGGGCATGCCGGTCTTGTTCTGCACGTAAACCGCCGCTTCGCTTTCCTCCGGCGGGCGCACGGTGAAAACCTGTGCACGCGAGCGGATTGTCGGCAGCAAAGCGTCCGCAGAAAGCACCGTAAAGATGAAAAGCGCGCCTGTCGGCGGCTCTTCAATGACCTTCAAAAGCTTATTCTGGGTGATCTCCGGCATGGGATTTTCCGCAAAAACGCAGTAGACGTTGATATCCGCTTCCTCCGGCTTTTTGTATGCGTCGCGGATGACTTCATCGACGGATGCGACCGAAATCGTGTTCGATTTGCCGCTGCCCGTAACGATGCGGATATCCGGGTGCGAGCCTGCTTTTGCGCGAATACACGCCGGGCATACGCCGCAGGGCGCTAAATCGCGGTCTTCGCATGTGCAGACCGCCGCGCGGGCCAGAATCTGCGCCAATGTGCGTTTGCCAAGCCCCGCTTCACCCTGTAAAAGAAGAGTATGCGGCAGCCTGCGGCGCGAAAACGCCGCCGAAAGCGCCGTTTTCAGAGCCGCATTCCCCGCAAAACCTTCAAACTGCATTAAACCTTCTCAAAACGGTCTACGTTCAGCACGAAAATGGTAGAGCCGCCCACGGTGACTTCCACCGGGAAAGAGGAATACATGCCCACATCCATGGTGGAGGTACTGGGCACAACCTGCGTTCTGCGGCGGGAATGCTTCGCGATGATACCGATGACTTCATCGACCTTTTCGTCTTCCACACCGGAGATGAAGGTGGTGTTGCCGGCCATCAGGAAGCCGCCGGTGGTAGCGAGCTTTGTGACGGAGAAGCCGCCTCTTGTCAGTGCGGAAGAGACCGCACCGCTGTCATCGTTGCTGACAATCGCAAGGATCAATTTCATAATATTTCCTCCTTATCGCGTTTTTTTGAAACGCATATTCGTTGTTTTTTGGAGATCAGCAAAGACAGGCTAAACGAACCGTTAAAAGCCCCTCTATTCATCGCTTTTCTCTCTATTTGTATTTTAACATCTTGTCGAAGAAAAATCTATACCTTTTTTGGCTTTTGGGCAATTTGTTTTGCAAAAACCTGCGGCGTTAAAACCAAAAGCGCCGGGACGTTCAAAAGCGCCATCAGGCCGTTAAACGCATCACATACATTTAAAACGCCGAGAAACGGCGACATGCACCCCAAAAAGCAGGAAAACGCCGTAAACGCCATGTATATTCTCTTTTCCGCCGCGCCTTTTTTCGGCAATAAATACAGTAGCGCGTCCATACCGTAGCAGCTCCACGCCAAAACCGATGCAAACGCGAAAAGCGCCACGCATACGCCGGCAGAAAGCTCGCCGAACCGCCCCAAAACGAGCGAAAACACCGAAAGCGCCGCTTCCGGGGAAAAATCACGCACGGGCGACACCAGCATGCACAGCGCCGTAATTGTGCACAGCAGGATTGTGTCGATAAACACCTGCAAAGCGCCGAGTGTACCGATCTGCTCCGGGGTCTTATTTTCCGTGCGGAACGTCGCGAATGTACCGCTGCCAAGGCCCGCTTCGTTTGTGAACACCCCGCGCGAAATGCCCTCGCGCATGGCTAAAATCATGCCGCATACGCCGCCCGCACCGGCTTTCAGCGAAAACGCACCTTTCAGCATATTCCGCACCGCGCCGGGGATATGGCTTCCGCGCAGAAGGAGCACCGCGGCGCACAACGCCAAAAACAGCCCCGCCATGAACGGCACAAGCTTTTCCGTGACGCGCACGGCTTTCGGCAGGCCGCCGCGCACGCAAAGGAGCAAAAGTCCCGCAAATACAACGCCCGCAAGCACGCGCGGCACACCCATGGGCACCAGCACCGACGATGCCGCGCCGGTCTGCGCCATGGTGCCCATGCCGAGCGCCGAAAGCACACAGCCTGCGGCATAAATTTTTGCGCCGTGCCGCCCGAACGCCTTCTGCACATAGCCGATCGCGCCGGGGGCGTTTTTCGTGCCGAATTTTGCCGCCAAAACGCCCTCGGCATATACGGTCATCATGCCGAAAAACGCCGCAATCCACATCCAGACGACCGCGCCCGCGCCGCCGACCAGGATTGCCGCCGCAACACCCAGAATATTCCCCGTGCCGAGCGAGCCGGCAAGCGACGCCGTCAAGGACTGAAATGCGGAAAATCCCCCGCAGCGCTGCGTGCCGCACAATGCCCCGCGCGTCATGTCCGGCAGCTTTGTCACCTGCATGAACCGCCCGCGCAGCGTGAACCACACGCCCGCAAGCAAAATCAAAAGCAGCACGTGCGGCCCCCACAAAACCGCTGTCAAAACACGGACAAACGCCGAGAAGCTCTCGTTCACAGCGCGCAGTTCATCTCAAGGTACGCACACACTGCGCGGGTAAGCGCTTCGGCAATCACGGTGATATTATTTTTAATCCACGCTTCGTCCTCGGCGTTGTCGTGGTACGCGATCTCTACAAGGACTGCCGGTGCGCTCGTTTTCGTAATCTCCGCAAGGCGTGTCGTCGCCACTGTGCTCACAAGGTCGGGGTCGGGGTAAATTTTCCGCAGTTCATCGGCAATAAGCTCCGCCGCGCGCTTGCCGGAAGCGCTGTACGGATAATAGTACACATCCGGCCCGCGCAGCTTCCCCGCCAAATTTGACGGCCCGGCGTTCGAGTGCAGCGCCAAATGCAAATCGTAATTCCCGGCGTTCGATTCGCGTATCGCCTGCCCAAGCGACGTGTTCGGCGTGTTGCGCACAACGTTGATGCCGTTTTGCTCCAGCATGGGCACCATGTCGTCCGCGATGCGGTTCATCCAGTACTGCTCATCGCCCTCTGTCAAATACTTATTGTACGGCTGAATAGACGGGCTTAAATAGATTGTCGGCATAAGAACCCTCCTACATCATGCTTTCAAAATGTGTTCAAAAAACGACTCGCTGTTCACACCCGAGGGACGCAGGTAGCGGCCGAGGTAATATAAGCTTTCCGGGGCACGCGTAACGGTGCTGACACGCTCCTCACACGAAAGCGTGACCTTAAACCCGAGGTTTTTGATGATCTCCGGCTCTCCCTCACTCACTGCGCCGAACGGATACGCAAACAGGACGGGCTTACTTTGCAGGTTTTCTTCTGCTTTCTGCTGAAAAAGCGTCAGATCTTCGGTGAGAAGCTTCGTGTAATCTTCCAGAGATTCCCCGGAAAGCTGCTTTGTGCCGAGCCGCGCACCGTCCGAGCTGTGCAGGTCATACGTGTGGTTCGCAATTTCCACCACGCCGGAAGACTGCATTTCGCGCAGCATATCCCATGTGCAGTGCGCATAGTACGGGCTTTTGTCCGGCGTTTCGGTGTAGAGGTCGGCGTATTTTCCGATGGGCGAAAGCACAAATTTCATGCCGTACCGCTTTGCGGTGGGATAAGCGTATAAGTAGTTATTGTAATACCCGTCGTCAAACGTCAGCAAAATCGGTTTTTCGGGCAGCGCGGCGCCGTTTTCCGTGTAGTTTATGAGGTCTTCGGATAAAACTGCCGTGTAGCCGTTTTCCGAAAGCCACTTAAAATCGCTTTCGAGCTCCTCCGGCGAAATGACGTATTTGCCAAGGCGCGACGCGTCGTCCATAACGGCGTGATACATGATGACCGGCACACGCACGCCGGGGTCCTCCGCCATGACCGTTAAAACCGCACCGAGCGCCCCGATGGTGCCGAGCGTCAGCGCTGCGGCCGCCGTTCTGCGCAGCCACGCGGGCAATAAGCGATAAAACGCACCGATGCTCGGCACACGATGCGAACGCAAGCTCAAAACGCCGTACATCCCGATCCCTCCTTCGCGCTATGTATACGCGCCAAAAGGGGGTTATATGCAAAAGCCGCGCTCTGCACAGAGGATAACATCCATGCAGAGCGCGGTTTTTCAAAGTTTATAAAGCTTTATAAAGCCCTGTATTTTATTTTTCGGCTTTGACCAGAAGCATCATCGGGCGGCGCAGCTCGTCTTCCATGCCGGGGACATCCATCAAGCCTTCGGGCGGCACGGCTTCCTCTACGGCTTTAAGCGTAAAGCCGCTGTTCAGCACGCCCATTAAAATCTGCTGCAGCGTGTGATGCTGTTTTTTTACGATGCAGCCGAGGAAATTTGTGACCCGCTCGCCCGGCATGAAATACTGATCGATCGGCCAGTAAAGTATTTTTCCGTCTTCGCTGTAAATCCAATCCTGATCGACACCTGCCGTAAATGACGGATGCTCGATATTAAAAAGCAGCGTGCCGCCCGGCTTTAAGGTTTTATAAATCTTCCTGAAAATGGTGTCCAGATCCGCAATATAATGCAGGGCAAGGTTTGAAATCACGCAGTCCCATGTGTTTTCGGGGTATTCATAGTCTTCGATGCCGCAAAGACGATATGTGACGGCTGCGCTTCTCGTGCGCCATGCGGCTGACTCCAGCATTTTCTCGCTCAGGTCAATGCCCAGCACCGCTTTGGCACCCTGCTCAGCGGCATAACGGCAGTGCCAGCCGTAACCGCAGCCGAGATCCAGAACGGTTTTGCCCTCGAGCGCCGGGAACAGCGGCCGCAGCTGATGCCACTCTCCGGCGGCCTCCAGGCCGTCTACGCTGCGCGCCATTTTTGCGTATTCCTCAAAGAATGTTTCGTTGTCAAATTCGCTTTCCTTTTTGTGTTTCTCCATTTTGCACACTCTGTTTCCCCGCCGGTCTTTTGGATAATTATAACACGGTTTTTCATGCGGCGCAAGATTGGCGCTCTGCAAAAGCCGAGCAGCCGCCCTGTCCGGAAAACCGGGCAAAGAACGGCTGCTCGCTTGGCTTTTCTATTTTCAAATCACGGGGAACTCTGTGGTTTCTTCCGAAGTGTCGTCGGCTTTTTCGGCGGCTGACGCTTCGGTCTCTTTTTCTTCTTCCGCAGCAGGATTTTCAACGGATTTTTCCGTTTCTGTGGAAACTTTAGTCTCTGCTTCCGTCTCTTTTTCGGAAACCGGCTCTTCCGCCTTCGGCAGGTGCGACGAGAAGAAAGCATACAGGTCTTCGTAGACCTGCGCACTGTTCATCTCGGTGATGAGCGCGTGGCGGATGCGCGGGTAAAGCGTCAGCTTCACGTCGTGCCCGGTCTTATTCAATTTATCAAACACACGGCGCACGCCCTTGCCCATATCGCCCACGGGATCGTTTTCGCCGGAGATGAGCAAAATCGGCAGGTCTTTCGGCACACGACGGTACCACTGGTCGGTGTTGATGGCGTACAAAAGCGTGCCGAGGTCGATATACCCCTGCACCGTGAGCGGGAAGCCGCACAGCGGGTCGTTTACAAAGCGATCTACTTCCTCTTCCTTACTCGTCACCCAGTCGTAATTTGTGCGGTTGGGCTTGAATTTCTTGTTGTACGGGCCCGTGGCGATCTTCTCGAGCGACGGAATTTTCGCCCGTGCGCCCTTTGCCTTTTTCAGCATATTGAGATACGTGCGCTCAGCCTTCCACATGGCAGTCGAAATGCCCGCGCTGGTACCCATGAATACCACCGCCGTGAGGGAGTTGCCGTAGGCGGCCGCAAATTCGCGCGCGATGAACGAACCCATGCTGTGGCCCATGAGAAAATACGGCTCTTTTCTGTTCCATGTTCACCTCCCAAAATCCAGGCTCAACGCCGTTGAAGGAATGACTCGAGGCAAGTCCCCGGCGGGCTCCTAGATAGCGGCCT
>ERZ506754.876-NODE-876-length-13365-cov-4.361983_pt1 | contig 13365 bp, 9 predicted proteins | sample MGYA00513043_ERZ506754 | MGnify/ENA metagenome assembly ERZ506754 | reverse complement strand
ATATTCGCCGGTGGCCGTGCCCCGGATGGGGCGGTAATCCTCCACGCTGGTTCCTCCTGCCCATTGATTTGATTTAATAAGTATAGCATAAATCCCGGCAAAGAAAAAGCCTGCTTGCTGGCACTGCGTACCGTAAAACTCCCGTTTCAATCTTCACGAGTGATTTTTCTTGGAAGAAGCCCCGCCGAAGAACATCTGCCTACCGTTATACAAGCGAGGGAATGTATGAAAAAGAAGAAACACATCTCAGAAGAGCAGCATTATCTCTGTGAAATTGGTCTGGAAAAGATGCCATATGGATCTTCCTGGCTCTACAAATCTTATACAGAGGAAAGCCTCACGCACATCAAGATTACGGCCTATTATAATGTGGGCGAGGCTTTTCTTCAAGCTTCCACTGCAGCATGGGGAAATCTATGGGATTGCCGTGCCGCGCTTCGCAAGTTGGTATCCTCCGTCTATCTGGAAAGCGATTTGAACCTTCCATTCGGAAAAAACGGAAAATTCTTATTCCAACTTGGGTATACTCCTGTTGTGTCCGACATGAAGAAAATCGTTCAGAAAACTGCCGCATTGTCTTTCCCCAAATGGGCGTTAGCCGTATGGGATATGGATACTGCAACATTATATATGGTCAAATACGACAGAAGTCATTGATTTTCTTTGTTTATCTGTGATACCATTCGTTACGAGACCAACGGCGTTGCTCTCTTCGCTTATGGTGGAGACTCCGGCACTCAAAGAAACTTTCCGAAAAACACAACGAGGTGACCATTTTTGAAACGTCGAACTTTTCTTGTCTGCTCCGCTGCACTTTTTTGCGGTGCGCTTCTGGCAGGGGGCTGCACTCAAAAAGCTTCTCAGCCCGTCCTTCAGCAAATTGAATACTCCAATTTGGCAGATTCTAATACACAGGCTCTTCTTTCCAAACTTTTGCAGGATGCCGGCGTATCCGACCTACGGATACAGACCTTCTTTGATCATGTGCAAAAGTTCAACAATGCTGTGGACCCGGCATGGCTCACCACAGGGTTTGAAAATGCCAAGCCTTCGGATCTGAAATACGATCCTTACTCCATGCAGGACGCATGGACGGAAAAATATGACACCTTCCCCGGCTGGAACTGTCGAATCACCGCTTGTGGGCTGTTCGGTGATTTTATCACTGTCACGGGCAAGGCAGACCTTGACTCAGCTGAGGACACCCTGTTTATGGACTATGAAACACTGGACTCTGACCCGGAATCCCTTTGCGGCGATGAACGGCAAAAGTTTGATGCGCTGTTCGCCCCAGTTAAAACCACCAATACGACCGATATTCCTACCCATTTGAAAACGATTCAACAGGAATGGAAGAAACGCGGTCTCTCCTTCGTAGAAGATGATAAGATTCGTCTCGTCTCCGTAGTCCTGCACGATCAGTTCTCTGAAACGGACAATTCTCTTATGATCGGTCATGTCGGCGTTATGCTTTCCACATCGGATGCGGTATATTTCGTCGAAAAGGTCGCTTTTCAGGAGCCGTATCGCTTGTTGAAGTTCAAAAATCGAACCGAGTTGAGCGATTATCTGATGCTGAAATACGACAACTCGTGGGGACAGGATACTGCCCACACCTTTATTATGGAAAATTCAGACCTGATGGACGGCTGGCGCATTCTTGACGAACAGAAAGACGCAAGCTAAAAGCATCGCATTCGTTGGGAGCCGTCCAATCTGACAGACCATTCGCCCTCTGATACCAAAAAGACGCTGCAACCTCTCACCCGAAGGCGGCAGCGTCCTTTTTATATCGGAATGTTTGGTTCGCAGGGGAACTCTGGGCTTATGACAGCGTGTTGATGAACTCCACAAAGGAGGACATATTTGCATTGAGCCAACCGATTGTATGAGGCTCTTCATAGGAGCATTACATTATCCAGTATGAAACTGGAAGAACCTCTGCCGCTCCCTAAAGGAAAATTGGTAGATACCTTTTTTCAATACAGCCGCTCCATGCAAAGTTCCTGCTCTGCCATGATGGATTCATCCGTTGGGTCGTAGACTTGTTGGCTGTGGATCGCATTTTTATCGGCATGGTTCTACTCTCCTTATTTATAAGGAATCTTTCTCATTTTTCAGTAGATTCTTCCAGATTCTTTCGGTACTGTGCCGGACTGACACCATACTCTTTCTTGAATACCCGGCTAAAATAGAGTGGGTTATCATACCCTACGATCTCTGCAATTTCTCCAATATTGTATTCGGTGTTCTCCAATAAGCTTTGTGCATTTACCATCCGAAGGGACAGGATGTATTGTGCAGGGCTTATTTTCATGTACAGCTTAAAATTACGGATAAACCAGTTCGTACTGATATGCAGCGATTCTGCGTAATCGTCCACACTGACCTTTGTATTATAATTCTCGTTAAAGTAGGCAACGGCGGCTTCGATTTCTTCGGGGATGCTTGTAGTTGTTTTCTCGCTTTCCTGCTGTTGCCTGCTTACTAAAAGCAGAATGATGTTGAAGAGAGAAGCAATATAGTCTTCATAGCCATATTCACATTGTTGCAGTTCCCGGATGATCTTTCGGAACAGCATTTTGTAATCCGGCAGTGTGCCGCTGTAAAAAACGTGCTTGTCCAAGGGTATTCCGTGATAGTTCAGGATGTTTTTGACATCGTATCCTGTAAAGTGAATCCAGAACACCTCTGGATGATCTTCTACATAGTAGACATACTTCTGGATTTCTTTCGGCTGATAAAGCACCATGTGTCCAGAAGTCACCACTTCCTCAACACCATCGAACCAGAAGTGTGCTTTACCAGATGCCACATAGAGGATTTGATAGTCTCTGCGACCCTTTGCCCAAAAAGTAGGTAGCTTAGGGCGTTTTTTCAAGCGATAAGTGCCGCAGCTGCCTACGACCAGCGGCTTTGAGTAGTCTTTGAAATCCAAACGGGAGTTGTTCAAATATCCTGAGTTGAAATACATCCCTGCGGCCTCCTCATCTTCAGAGATTTTACAGTGATTTGGGAAATGTTCTATCAAAAAATTACAAACTCTTTGATTTTGTGCATATTTTGTTCCATCTTGTCTATATCTTTTCGTTCCATTAGATTCTATAATATTTTCAGACGAAACGCAAGAGATTTGGGCAACTTGCGTAATGAGAATTCCAGTCTGAAGTGCGCAGCAGATTGGTCGCGCCCACACAAAACAAGCAAGATGGGAGAAAGCACAATGACTGAGAAACGTTATCTAAAGTGGTATAATAAAGTCGGCTATGGTTCAGGCGATATTGCAGGCAACGTGGTGTATGCATTCCTGTCCTCCTTCGTCATGATCTATCTGACCAACACCGTTGGCCTGAACCCCGGTATTGTCGGCACTCTGATTGCAGTTTCCAAACTGCTGGACGGTGTGACGGACATTTTCTTTGGTTCTTTGATTGACAAAACGCATTCTAAGATGGGCAAAGCCCGTCCTTGGATGCTGTACGGCTACATTGGCTGTGCCATTACGCTGGTGGCAATTTTCGCCATCCCGACCAATCTGGGACAGTTTGCACAGTACGCATGGTTCCTGATCGCATATACTCTGCTGAACGCTGTATTCTACACTGCCAACAACATTGCTTACTCTGCACTGACTGCTCTCGTCACGAAGAACAGTGCCGAACAGGTCGAGATGGGTTCTTGGCGTTTCATGTTCGCCTTTGCCACCAGCCTGCTCATCCAGTCCATCACGCTGGGTGCTGTTACGGCATTGGGCGGTGGTGCTGCCGGTTGGCGCACTGTTGCAATCATCTACGCCATCATCGGTCTGCTTGTCAACACCCTCTCCGTTTTCTCCGTGAAGGAACTGCCGGAAGGCGAATTGGTGGATACCACCGACAAAAAGGAAATCGAGCAGGACGAAAAGTACAATCTGGTTCAGGCTGCAAAGCTGCTTGCTGGTAACAAATTTTATATGATGATTTGCGTCACCTACATTTTGCAGCAGATCTACGGTGCCATGATCAGCATGGGCACCTACTATGCAACCTACATCCTTGGCAACCAGAATCTGTTCGGTGTATTCTCTTGGGCAATCAACATTCCTCTGATCATTGCACTGGTATTCACCCCGACCTTGGTTGCAAAGTGGAATGGAATGTATAAGCTGAATGTAATGAGCTATACTCTGGCAACGATTTCTCGTGCACTGGTTGCTGTAGCTGGTTACATGGGCAGCGGCAATGTGACCTTGATGCTGCTCTTTACTGCAATCGCAGCTCTTGGTCAGGGTCCTTGGCAGGGCGATATGAACGCTGCGATTGCTGCTTGCTCTGAATATACTTGGCTGACGAAGCATAAGCGCGTGGATGGCACGATGTACTCCTGCACTTCTCTCGGTGTGAAGCTGGGCGGCGGTCTGGGTACTGCCATCACCGGCTGGCTGCTGGCAGCAAGCCATTTTGACAGCGCTCTGACCGTTCAGCCGGATTCCTGCATCAATATGCTGAAGATCATGTATCTGGTGATTCCGTTTGCTCTGGATGCCATCATCACCTTCATTCTCTCTCGTATGAAGGTCGAAGAAGCAAATGAAAAACTGCGTGCAGCAGTCTGATAACAAGCCATTATCATTTCTCCTTCATCTGCTGTTCCCCGGAGGAATCCAGCGATTCCTCCGGGGAGGCTGGAGAAATATTATAAAATTATAAAAGGTAAATGAGGAAATACTATGGCTGCATTTGATTTTGCAAAAGTAAAAGACCCCACCTTTTTCAAGGAAAACGTGCTGAATGCTCATGCAAGTTTCCGTACTTACGCTTCCCGCGAAGAATATCGGACAGGCTCCTCTTCTTTGGCGCTGAAGCTGGACGGTATCTGGAAATTCGCCTACGCAAAGAACTACACCAGTGCCATCCCCGGCTTTGAAAAGACAGATTACGATTGCAGCGGCTGGGATGACATTCATGTTCCGGCACACATCCAGATGGAGGGCTACGACATTCCCCAGTACGCGAATATTCAGTATCCGTGGGATGGCCGTGAAGAAGTACAGCCGGGTGAGATCCCGCAGCGGTTCAATCCGGTGGCAAGCTATGTAAAATACTTCGAGCTGCCGGAATCCATGCAGGGCAAGCCCGTCCACATCGAGTTCGAGGGTGTGGAAAGCGGCATGGCTCTTTGGCTGAACGGGTCTTATGTGGGTTACACCGAGGACAGCTTCTCCGCACACGCATTCGATCTGACTCCCTATCTCCAGCCGGGCGTGAACAAACTTGCTGTGCAGGTGTTCAAGTGGACTTCCTCCAGCTGGTGCGAAGATCAGGACTTCTTCCGCTTCTCCGGCATCTTCCGCAGCGTGTGGCTGTACGCCATCCCCACCGTGCATCTGGAAGATATATCCGTCAAAACGCTGTTTGCCGGGGATGATTTTACTCATTCCACGCTGGAAGTTGCATTGCAGGTGGAGGGTAAGGGCGCAGCCCGTCTGACCCTGCGCCGCAGTGAACTGGAAGTGTTCTCCGAAAAAATCCCGCTGAACGGCGGCTCTGCGTTGTTCAGCCATGCGGTGGAGAACCCCCACCTGTGGAGTGCAGAGGACCCGGCTCTGTATGAACTGGAAATCGAGCTGCTGGACGATGCAGGCCATCTGGTAGAGGTGACTGGGCAGAAAGTCGGTTTCCGCAAGTTCGAGTTGAAGAACAATCGGATGCTGCTCAACGGCAAGCGCATCGTGTTCAAGGGTGCCAACCGTCATGAGTTCAGCTCCATTACGGGTCGTGCTGTGGGCGTACACACCCATGAGGAACTGCTTCGGGATATCATCACCATGAAGCAGAACAACATCAATGCCATCCGCACCAGCCATTACCAGAATCAGGATGCACTGTACGACCTGTGCGACGAGTATGGTCTGTATCTGATCGCAGAGAACAATCTGGAATCCCATGGCACATGGGACATCCATCAGGCGGGCATTCGCGGCATCGAGGGCGTTTTGCCCAATGATAAGCCGGAGTGGAAAGCTGTCTTGTTTGACCGCATGAATTCCACTTACCAGCGTGACAAAAACCATCCTGCTGTTCTGATCTGGTCTCTGGGCAACGAATCGTTTGGCGGTGAGACCCTGCTCCAGATGGCAGAGATGGTCCGCCGCTTTGATGACACCCGTCTGGTGCATTACGAAGGTGTGGTCAATGATCCCCGCTTCCTCGAAACCACCGATATCGAGAGCCATATGTACAGCACTGTGAAGGACATTAAAGAGTATCTGGCACAGGGCGATAAGCGGCCTTATATCGAGTGCGAATATTCTCATGCTATGGGCAACTCCAACGGTGCTTTGCACAAGTACACGGAACTTGCCGACCAGAAGGACTGCGGCTATCAGGGCGGCTTCATCTGGGATTACATCGACCAGTCCATCTGGAAAAAAGACCGCTACGGCAAGTGGTTCCAAGCCTACGGCGGCGACTTCGGTGAGCGTCCTACCGACTATAATTTCAGCGGAAACGGCATTGCCTACGGTGGTGATCGTGCTCCTTCTCCCAAGATGCAGGAGGTCAAGTTCTGCTATCAGAACATCGCCATTTCCATCGACAACTCTGGCTTTGAAGTCTGGAACAAGAACCTGTTCACCTCTACGGATGCTTTCGACTGCGTTGCTCTGCTGCATCGTGATGGAAAGCTGTATCAGCAGCAGGAACTGACCAATATTGATGTTGCTCCCGAAGAGCATTCCAGCTTCCCGCTGCCGTTTATGGTTCCTGCGCTCCCCGGTGAATATGCAGTGACCATCAGCTTCCGTTTGAAGGAGGACACCAGCTGGGCAAAGAAGGGCCATGAAGTCGCCTTTGGACAGGGTGTGATCGCTGTGGTTCGTTCCATTCCCAGCAAGAAGGTCACGCCGTTTACCGTTACGCACGGTACACACAACATCGGTGTCCGTGGTGAGAATTTCGATGTTTTGTTCTCCGATCTGAACGGCGGTCTGACTTCCTACCGCTATGCCGGCAAGGAGATGATTCAGGAGATTCCCCGTCCCAACTTCTGGCGCGCTCCCACCGACAACGACTGCGGCAACAACATGGGCGGCGTTCGCGGTCAGTGGAAGCTGGCAAGCCTGTACGCTACCGCCAAGGGCATCGGCAAGGAGATCCCGTCTGTTCATGGCGGCACCATCCTCCAGAACCCCACCTGCGAGGTGGAAGCCGACAGCGTGGTCGTGACCTATCTCTATAACCTCCAGACCAGCCCCGCAGCAGAGTGCAGCCTGCAGTACCGTGTGTTCGGTGATGGCCGCATCCAGACCACCCTGCACTATGACCCGGTGGAAGGACTTGCAGCAATGCCGGAGTTCGGCGTACTGTTCAAGATCGACGCTGACTACGACACGGTGGAGTGGTACGGAAACGGCCCTGCGGAGACCTACTGGGATCGTCAGCATGGTGCAAAGCTGGGCATTTACCAGAACAAGGTCGCAGACAACATGGCACAGTACCTTGTGCCGCAGGAGTGCGGTGCAAAGACCGCTGTGCGCTGGGCAAAGGTAGTGGACCGCAAGGGTCGCGGGCTGCTGTTTACCGCAGATGCCGCAAAGCCCATGTTCTTCTCTGCGCTGCCCTACACTCCCCATGAAATGGAGAGTGCCAAGCATCCCTACGAGCTGCCCCCGGTCCATTACACGGTCATCCGTGCTATGGGCGAGCAGATGGGCGTTGGCGGCGATGACAGCTGGGGTGCCAATGTCCACCCGGAGTATATTCCTGATGTGACCAAGCCTGTGGAGTTCACCTTTACGTTCCGTGGCATCTGATGATTGCCCGCAAATGAGGTGTTCTCTGTGAAAAAAGCGAAAGATCAGCCTGAATCTGAACCAGCCGAACTAGCATCCCTTGTTGGAGAACGGATCAGAAAGATCCGCAAAGAAGAGGGGTTAAGCCTAGAGCTTTTTGCTTTACCAGCAAAGAGAAACAGAGCGTTCCCGACGGGGAACGCCCTGTTGTACATATCGTTATCGTCTGTGGTCTTTGGCAGGGTGCGTCCTATTCAGGGGCGCACCCTGTTTTTGTTTTGAGCCTTCACCGGCTTTTTGAGATTCAGCCCTCTGCTTTCTGAACCAGAATCGTCAGCTGCTTCTGAACGCTGTCATCAGCTGTGACGGTCAGATGAATTTCGCCCGCAGCTTCTCCTGCGCGGATCACCGCCATACAGCAGCCGTCAAAGGTCTCGCTTTCCGGGGTGTCGTAACGCTCCTCGGAGCAGGGATTTGCGCTGCCTACGGCTTCCAGAATGCCTGCACCCTCCAACTCCACCTTCAGGGTGTGCTTGGTGTGCAGATCTGCGGTGCCATTTGCATCCACGAATTGGATCATCACAAAGGCGGCATCCTCGCCGTTAGCTTGCAGGGTCTTACGATCTGCTGTAAGGGTCATCTGTGCATCCTGTGCGGTGCGCAGCGTGAACTCGCCGTCACACACACCGCCGGTATAGCCCACAGCCTTCAGCTCGCCGGGAGTGTAGGGCACACTGTAGGTGGCGGTAAAATCCACCATGGCACGGCGGCCCAGAGAAGCTCCGTTCAGGAACAGCTCCACCTCCTCCGAGGCGGAGTACACATCCACCGAAGCCGTCTGTCCCTCAAAACCGGGCCATGTCCAACTGGAAAGGTTATCCTTGAACATCCAAGGCGTTTTGCTGGAGGTCTGACCGTTGTGTTCCATTCGCAGCACTGCCAGATAGGGTGCCTTCCGCAGACCGTAAACGATCTCCCGCAGATAGCTGATGGGGCGGCGGTTGCCCAGCAGATCCAGATCTCCAATATAGGCGGTGCGTTCCGGGTAAATGCTGCTGAAGTTGGCACCACCATCGTAATGGAAGATGCCGCAGCCTGCCTCCCCCAGATAATCGTAGCCAGCCCATGTGAAGTCGCCAATCATGTGAGGATTCTCCTCCACGATGCGCCACAGCCGCACGATGTCTGCTGGGTAAGTCTCGGTGCCTAGCACTGCCTTGTGTGGGTGCAGTTCATGCTCTAGCACATGGCGTCCGGTAAGGTAGTTCAGACCGATCACATCGCAGGAATCCTCGCAGCCGGACAGTGCCTCAGTCAGCAGCGGATGGGTGGCAAAGTAATCACCCTTTTCCCCGGACATCAGGCTCATAAAGCTGTTCAGGGCATTGCTGCCGCCGCCATCGCCGCCGGAGGGACCGGGCTGTGCCGGGAACTTTCGCATCACATCCCCCATGATCTCCCGCAGGCGGTAACCGGCTGCCATAAGGCCGTTGAGGGCGTTGGTGGTGTAACGGGTGGGGTCCAGCTCCCGGAAGGTGTTGCAGAGCCGACGGTTGGTCTCCACTCCGCTTTCCGAGCCTGCCTCGGAGATCTCGTTGCCCACACAGTACAAAATGACACTGGGATGGTTGTAATCCTTGGCCACCATCTTTTGAATGGTGGGCTTCCAGTCCTGCTCAAAGTACAGAGCATAGTCGTAGGGATTTTTCCGCACGTTCCATACGTCGCTCAGTTCGTCCATTACCAGCACACCGTACCGGTCGCAGGCATCCAGCAACGCCCGCCCTGCCGGGTGATGGGAGGAGCGGATGGCGTTGAAGCCCGCTTCCTTTAGTTGACGAATGCGGCGCTCCTCGGCATCGGGCAGGGTAGCTGCACCAAGAATGCCGTTGTCGTGGTGGATGCAGGCACCCCGTAGCTTGACGGTCTGCCCGTTGATGCGTACCCCATGCGCTGCATCGATGCTCAGGGTACGGATGCCGAAGCCGGTCTCTTCCCGGTCCAGTTCTTCCTCGCCCTCCAGCACCTGCATGGTGCTGGTGTAGAGGTTGGGGTTCTCCGGGCTCCACAGAGCCGGGCTGTCCACGCAGTACCGGAAGAAGACGGTTCTGCTTTCGCCGGGTTGGAGCAGGAGGTTTTGCCGGTCGGTGAGCACTGCCGTGCCCTCCCGGCAGATGGTCTGCTGCAGGGTCACCCGTTCTGTAACAGTGCTGGCAGACTGCACCTGTGCCGTCACATCCAGCAGGGCAAAGCCCTCGTCCGCCTCCCGGGTGGTGATACGCACGGTATCCTGCGGCAGATAGACCTTGTTGCCCACCAGCAGCCGCACCGGGCGGTAGATGCCGCTGCCGGTATACCAGCGGCTGTTGGGTTCCAGACTGTTATCTGCAATGACCTTCAGCAGGTTGTCGGCACCATATTTCAGGTAGGGACCAGCCTCCACGGTAAACTCCGCATAGCCGTTCACGTTCCGGGTCAGCAGCCAGCCGTTCAGGTAGACCAGCGCCGTCTGGTACACGCCCTCAAATACGAGGGACACTGGCTTGCCTTGCCACGCCTGCGGTGCGGTGAAATGCTTCTGAAAAATGTACTCGCCGCCGGGGTAGAAGCCGGTCTGTGCACCGTTTTTCGTGTCCGGGGTGCGGGCTTCATGGATCATGGCATCGTAGGGCAGATGCACGGTTTTGGTCTGGGTATTTCCCAGAAAGGAATTCATCCGGGAATTGCCATCGCCCTTTTCTACCGTCCAATCTGCGTTGAAATTCTGTCGAATCATGCCTGTGCCTCTTTCTTGTGTTCAGCATCCCACTTCTTATTGGCCTTTTCCACATCAAGGAAAGCCAGCAGCACTGTAATAATGATGCCAATCACAAAGGGGAAGGTGATGTACAGGTTGAAGATCATCCGAATGGCGCTTTCGCACTGGACCGTTGCGGTGCCCACAAAGCCGCCCAGCTTCAACAGCCACCCCACAGCCGCAGTACCGATGCCGCCGCCGACCTTCACGCCCAGAGAGGAGCAGCTGTACATCATACCGTCCATGTGGACGCCGGTGGTGCGTGTGGTGTAGCCGCTGGCCTCAGCGATCAGGGCATTCAGAGAACCGCTGAGGGTACCTGCAAAGATGCCCTTGATGAACATGAACAGCAGGAACATGGAGATGTTCTTCTGCATGGCAAAGTAGATCATGGGAATGCCCAGCACGCTGCTGATGGCGTAGCCCCAGAAGTTGACCTTCTGCATACTGCCGGTCTTTTTGATGAGGACAGGTGCAATGGCCAGTGCGATGATAACAGGGAACATCTTCATCATGGAGAACTGACCCAGCAGGCTGCCATCGCCCCAGTAATAGGTGGCGCAGAACACACCGGCACCGGTGGTCAGGTTACTCATGATATAGTACACGATGTAGATGGCAAGAATCATCAGGTAATACTTGTTGTGGACGAGGATCTTAGCGGTCTCGGCAAAGCCATGCTTTTTCTCCTCGGCAACTGCTTTGCCTTCCTCTGCGGCTTCGCTGGTGTTGCCGCTCAGTTCTTCCTCCGGCAGCTCTTTAACTGCAAGGCAGCTGATGGTGTTGACCACCAGACCAACGATCGCGAAGATCAGAGCCGTGGTACGCCAGCCTGCGGCACCGCTGCCGAACTTCTCCACCATGCCGGTAACGGCAAAGCCCATAAAGATGTTGGTGACGACCGCAAACATAAAACGGAAGGAGCCCAGCTGCACACGCTCATTGTTGTTCTTGGTGATCAGTGCCACCAGAGAGGAATATGCAATGCCGTTGGCAGTATAGAACACTGCGTTCAGTGCCGTGTACACGATGAAGAAGTAGATATACTGCATGGTGGTACTGCCAGCCGGGATGGCAAACAGCAAAAACAGGCAGAGGGAAACACCTACCTGACCAAACAGCATCCACGGACGTGCCTTGCCCAGCTTGGAGTGGGTGCGGTCGATCAGGGTGCCAAAGATCACATCGCTGATGCCGTCCAGAACCTTGGAAGCCAGCATCAAAGAGCCAATGATGGCGCTGTCCAGACCCAGTGTTCCGGTCAGATAAAGCAGTACAAAGCTGGAAACCAGACCATAGGAGCAGTTAGAGGCCAGATCGCCGGAACCGTAGGCCAGCTTCTGATACCATTTCAGGTATGTTTTCTCCTTAGTGGCAGACATGAGGACTCTCCTTTCCGAGCGCACTGTATCATTCCCAGCGGCAGCGTGCGCCTGCCGCTTTACTTTTTTGCCAAAGCATTCTATAATAAAGCCATCGGCCGCACAGCTTTTACAGAATGTTTTTGTATTGTGCCTATATTTTAGCAATTCCGTTCACATTCCACAATGACAGCATCGTGTGCCGCATCCATCAGATTGTATCATATTCGCACATTGCGGAAAAGGAGACTCTTTCATGAAACCGGATTCCACCAGCTATGAGAATATTTTGGAGGTTGAAAACTGGGGCAGTCAGCTCTCTACCTTCTACAAGATCATGTCCCCGGTACAGATCACACTGGAGTCCTGTACCGGTCTGGGAGAAACCGACCAATACAGCATTCAGATGTTCTCACCGAATGGCTGCTGGCTGCATGAAAACTCTATGGATGCTTTATTCCGTGCCCTCAGCTCCCGTCCGCTGCACCGCCACGATTATTTTGAACTGATGCTGGTGCTGGAAGGGGAGGTCATCCAACAGATCGAGGAAAAAGAATACCCCTACCGTGCCGGAACCTGTTGTCTGGTGAACCGCAGCATCCTCCATAACGAACGCTTCATCGGCCCCGCCAAGCTCTGTTTTATTGGTCTGTCTGTGGATTTTGTCCGCAGCCTGACGGAATCTGCATCCCTGCAATTATTTGAAGCCGAGCGCCATCTGCCGGAAAATCCCGTTTTGCAGTTCATGCTGGCAAATCTGGGACAAGACCTCCGAAAGGAATATCAGGACCTTTTCCCCACACCGGAAAACACCGATAGTGTTCAAACCCTGGCAACGCTCATCGCCAGCATGACCCACATCCTGCACGAACCCAGTACCGCCGCCACCTATTATTTGAAGGGCGCACTTTGCGAACTGTTCGATTTTCTGTCGTCCGGGTTCTACGTCACCCCGGTGCACCTGAGCAGCAGCCCCGAAAGCCTGCTCTTTCTGCGTATCAGCCGTTTGCTGGAGGATACAGATGGCCGGCTGCCTCGCAGTGAACTGGCACGGCTTTTGAATTACAATGGCAGCTACCTCAATTCCATCGTCCAGCGCCGCACCGGTCTGTGTCTTTTCGATTACGGCATGACCTTCTGTTTCCAGAAGGCTGAACGGCTGCTGCGGGAAACAACACTTTCCGTCAGTGAGATCGCCCTACAACTCAAATTTACCAACCGCACCCACTTCTACGAACTGTTCCGGCAAAAGTACGGCATGACCCCGCAACAATGGCGCAAGATGCAGAAAAGCGCAGAGCACTCTGAATAAGGTGCTCTGCGCTTTTTGTTTTATCTCAATTTTTCAAATCAGTGCCTGTCAAAATAGCATATCCCATGCATAAGTCCTACTATCACTGCTTTACTGCAATAAAATTTGCAAAACCATCTTGACG
>ERZ506754.833-NODE-833-length-14096-cov-3.745745_pt1 | contig 14096 bp, 18 predicted proteins | sample MGYA00513043_ERZ506754 | MGnify/ENA metagenome assembly ERZ506754 | reverse complement strand
GAGGGTTCCAACCGTCACCCCAGTGCTACGTCCAGCACCATCATCACGCTGAAGCCCACCGCAAAAAACACCGTGCCAACGTTGGAGTGCTGCCCCTGCGACATTTCCGGGATCAGTTCCTCCACCACCACATACAGCATGGCTCCGGCAGCAAAGCTGAGCAGATAGGGCAACGCGGGCACCACGATGCCTGCCGCCAGAATCGTCAGCACTGCCCCGATGGGCTCTACGATGCCGGACAGCACGCCGCCCCAGAACGCCCGGCCTTTTTTCATTCCTTCCGCCCGCAGGGGCATGGAGATGATGGCACCCTCCGGGAAGTTCTGGATGGCAATGCCAAGGGAAAGTGCCAGCGCCCCGGCGGCGGTGATCTGAGCCGTTCCGGCAAGGTATCCGGCGTAGACTACGCCCACTGCCATACCCTCCGGGATGTTGTGCAGCGTCACCGCCAGAACCATCATGGTGGTGCGCTGGAGCTGGCTTTTTGGCCCTTCGGCCTGCAAACTGTTCTGGTGCAGATGCGGGATGAGATGGTCCAGCAGCAGCAAAAACAGGATGCCCAGCCAGAAACCCACCGCCGCCGGGAAAAATGCCAGCCTGCCCAGATCCGTGGCCTGCTCCATAGCCGGGATCAGCAAGCTCCATACCGATGCCGCCACCATCACTCCGGCGGCAAAGCCGGTGAGGGCGCGCTGGATGCCGTCACGCAGAGAGTTTTTCAAAAAGAACACACAGCCCGCCCCAAGACTTGTGCCCAGAAAGGGGATCAAAATCCCCCAGAATGCGTCTTGTATCATGTAGTACCTCCTTGCAGTTAAATATAGCTAACCACGCAAGCAGTATACTGCGCTCCGGCAAAAAGGTCAAGGGCTTTGCGGTATAGAGGATGCAGATCGTTTCCTGCACCGAAAAATTCACCTCTGCAAACTTGCCGGTTTCTACTTGACAACGCCCGGTGGGAGTGCTATTTTTATTTCGCGAATTTGTTTTGCCTAACCATCTGAGGGGCTTTGCCCCTGCATTTTTTTGCATCGATTGTTAGGTAAAGCTAACTGTTTTTTCAAAACTGAGATAGAGGTGTGTTACCATGAGATTGAAAAAAGTATTTGCAGGTGCACTTGCGGCCGCTATGCTGGTATGCGCTGTGGCAGTCCCGGCCTTCGCTGCGGAAGAGGTGGAACAGGAAAACTGCCTGACCTCCAGCTATGTCCAGATGAACATCCCCTACGCCGACTTCTACAAGGCTGCCGGTGTGGACAACGCATCTGAGATCGACGCTGTGACCAGCGCCACCAAGAACAAGACCCGTGCGGGCAACCTTGCCGCCGGTTCCTACCACGTCAACGCAGATGGCACCGACATCACCGGCGTTTCCTTCCCGGTCAAGGTGCTGACCCCGTGGGCGCTGGAGAACGCAAAGCAGGTCACCGATGCCGACAGCTACGACATTACCGTTACCCTGAAGGGCAAGGAATCCACCACCACCTACACCGGCGCAGATGCCTTGTTTGAGAACGAGAGCTACGCTTACTACAAGCTCAGTGAGACCCCTGCCTACTACATCACCGCATGGTATAACCTGCTGAGCGGCAAGTGGGAGTTTGGCAAGGTCCACGCCACCGAGACCACCGTAGAGGGCACCACTGTGGATCTGAATACCAACGGTCACCACACCACCTACGAGATGAAAATCTCCGGTTTTGATCTGGACTACAAGGCCAACAAGGTCTACGGCGTAGTTCTGACCACCGCCGATGGCAGTGAGTACGGCCTGCATCATGTGACCAACATCTGGCATGGTACCAAGCTGGGCTTCAATGCCGATGATCCTTACTTTGCATCCATCATCGGCAAGACGATTACTCAGATCACCTTCTACGCCGCCGACGGCGTGTATGTCCTGCCGGTCAGCGTGGCACTGTAAGTTTGCGGAAGGCTGCCTGATTCAGCCAACATATAGCACAAAACGGCAAGGTCGCTTGGCATCAGGCGGCCTTGCCGTTTTTATTGCAGATGGAGCCCAATCGCAGGGTCAACAGTTTTTACGTCTGCAATACGGAATCAATATTGCCGGCATTACTCTGCGAATCATAAAAGGATCCATCCAACAGCGTTTTGGCGATGCTGGCAGGCTCCACGCCCAGTGCGTGAGCTGCCTCGGCCACGGTTGCTGAGGACTCGTTCAGCACAATGACATGGTCTCGCAGACCTTCTTCCAGGTCTGCTTTTGCTTTTTCAAAGGACATTTTCCCACTTCTCCGCTCTTATTCGGTAATGGCCCAGACCCGTGCGGGCAGACCAGTTGCACCTTCAATGCGGGGATAAGAAACGATGACTACCGCACCGGCAGGCTGAACTTTATCCAGATTTGCAAGCACCTCCACCTGCAGCTTGTCGTTGTCCAGAACATAGCGCTCGCAGGCAAGGTCTCCCTTTTCCTCCGCCACCGCAGAGGAATCAGTATCCAGCGTTTCGTGGCCGTTGGCGGCGGCGTTGCGCACCTTATAGATATACTCCAATGCTTCCAGCGACCAGCCGGGGGCATTTTCTTTGCCCTCTGCATCGATGCCGGACAGCGCATCCATATCCGGCCACTTCTTGTACCAGTCGCTGCGCAGAGCCACCAGCGCACCATCCGGGATAGGGCCGTACTTTGCTTCATAGGCCTTGATGTCCTCCACCGTCACAGCGTAGCGAGGGTCTTTCTTGGCCTGCTGGGAAATATCGATGACCACCAGCGGGAAGATCAAGTCGTTCACATCGTACTTTTCGGACAGTGCTTTGCCCTTGATGAAGTGACCCGGGAAGTCGATATGGGTACCGAACTGTCCGGGGAATTTGAAGGTCTGGATCAGGCATTCCAGTTCCGGCTTGCCCCAGTCCCACACGGTCTTTGCCAGCTCCACAGAGCCTTCCGGGATGCCGGACCAGTAGGGGCTTTCGTTGTTCAGCGAGTGAGAAAGTTCCACCCAGCGATATTTTTTAGCATTCTTCAGTGCGTTCCACAGTTTATAATCAGCCATTGTCGGTTCTCCTTTTATTGTGACGATGTATGTTCGGGCACTTCTCCCAGACAACGGCATCTTCCTGTTTTTTCTCAGTCTGTCTGCCGGGAATTTGTCTGGGAGCAGCGCATTCGCCCGGGTAGTCTGTGCCGGGCATCTGCTGTATGTTTCATCTGTCTGCGCTCCCTTCCTTGTGTTGGGGATAGTATAAACCCATTTTCTTACCATGTCAATAGGTTTATTCTATCAAAGACTTCCCCGGCAAACGACAGGTCAGCAAACCGTTCGCCCTTGCAATAGCGTTTCGTCATCCCCTTTCCCTTTTATCGCAGCTCTTCCAGCAGGGCGGTGCAGCCCTCCAGCACATCCTGCCATGTGGCTTCAAAATCCCCGGTGTACCACGGGTCTGCCACATCGCCGGGGCGGCGGGTGTGATCCATCAAAAGGGACACCTTATGCTCCGGGTCGCCGCCCACAAAACGCGCCATGTTGCGCAGATTGTTGTGATCCATGGCAATGAGATAGTCGTAGGTTTCGTAATCCCTCCGGGTCATCTGCCGGGCGGTTTTACCCTCGCAGGAGATGCCGTGCTCGGCCAGCTTCCGCCGGGCGGGCGGATAGACTGGGTTGCCGATCTCCTCGGTGCTGGTGGCGGCGGATGCGATTTCAAACTGGTCAGAAAGCCCAGCTTTGGCCACAAGGTCTTTCATTACAAATTCGGCCATTGGGCTGCGGCAAATGTTCCCATGGCAGATGAAAAGCACTTTCGTCATGTCAAAATATTTCCTTATATCGTATCATTTTGAATTTTGCACACATGCGTGCAAAATTCAGTTCTGCTTCAAGAACTCCCGCAGCACATCCTCTGGGCGGGGTGTATGGTTCGAGTACTTTTCCCGCAGCGGTGCGGCGGCACCATCCATAATGTAGGGCACACCCACAATGTCCAGCATCGACACATCGTTATAATTGTCGCCAAAAGCCATCACATCGGCAAGGGCGATGTCCAGAGTCTTGCAGATGCTGCGCACACCGATGCCCTTGTTGGCAAAGGTGGTGTCGATCCAGTACGGCCCTGCCACAGCGCAGTTCGCCTCTTTCCATCGTGGGACAAACCGTTCCGTGTAAGATTCTACGCCTTCGTGCAGATACACCGATACTTTTGTGATCTCCTCCGGCACCTCGGAAGGGTCATGGATGATTTGATAATTGTTCCCGATGAACTGAATACGCTTGAGCATTCCCAGACCCCGCTCCATCAGGTAGGCGGTATTCTGACCGGAGAGCATCACTTCGCCCTGCCCGTCGCTGCGGGTCCACAGGTCGTTGGCAATTTCTTCGGCCAGTGCACGGGGCATCGGATTCTTGGCGATGCACTGTTCGTCTTTATAGATCACGCCGCCGTTTTCGCAGAGAAACACACAGCAGTCCGCCACCGGTGCGAAGAGCTTGCGCAGGCTGGTATACTGCCGACCGGATGCCGGGCAAAACAGAATGCCGCGCCGATGCAGCTCCCGTATCTGTTCAAAGATCTCGCCTTCCAGCTCTTTCCTGCCGTATTGCAGCAGCGTACCGTCAATATCGCTGCAAATCAGTTTGATTGACATTTTCCGTCCTCATTTTTCAAGATAATTTTAGGCAATTCCCCGGCATCCAGAACACGGACGCCTTCGTCCATCAGCATCTTGGCAAAAACGCCCTGTCCGGGAATCTTTGTCCCGGAAAACGTTCCATCGTAAATTTCCTTCACGCCGCAGCTGGGACTGCGGGATTGCAGGATGGCAAGCTCCACCCCATTTTCTTTTACGATGGCAAGGGCCTTGGCTGCGCCCGCTCGGAACTCCCGGTCCACATTGATGCCCTCTTTGTTCGTGACAACGCCCTGCACGATTTCCGCCGGGCACCGCGGTGTGGGCAGGCCGCCCAAAACCTCCGGGCAGACCGGAACCACCTGATGCCCCCGCGCAAAATCACAGACCGCCTGATTGTAATTGTTTCCGCCGCTGTATTTGCAGTTTTCGCCCAGCAGGCAGGCGCTGACCAGAATCTTCATTGTTGCGCGCTCCGTTTTTCAGATACTGAATCTTTTACCTATTCTACCACGCTTTTGGGCATTGAAAAAGAGGATTTTGCTTTTCCTATCCCCATACCGGGAGGTCCGCCGTAATCTTTTCTAATTCCTGTGCAAGAAACGTCAGTCTTTCCCTCAGATGGTTGTTATGCGGTGCATCTCCGTTCAGCAGATAGTCCGTTCTGACATTCAGGCAGGACGAAAGATCCTGCAGCAACTCAATCGAGCAGCAGCGGCTTCCCGTTTCAACTTTTGCAAGATGGTTCGCACTAATGTTCAGCATTATACTCAACTGTTCCTGTGTAATCCCCTTCTTTTTCCGCAAATCGCGGATACGTCCGCCGAATTCTTTTGCATCAAATCGCATTGTTCAATCCTTTCCTTTGCGCCGAAAACACAAACAGGCCGAGACTCCTTTTCCGAGTCCCGGCCTGGTTTCAGCTTGAAAATGCACAATGGCCGCGACTCGATGGAGCTGCTCTTGTGAGCAGCTCACGGAGTATTATCAGCCTTTAATGCATTTCAGGCAATTTTCCCTCTTGCGCAACTGAAACTTGCGCCATGGCGATATTATAGCAAGTACTTTCATTACTGTAAATTCTCATCAAAAAACAGGGAGTGACATCAAATCACTCCCCGTTTGCATTGATTGTATCAGAGTTTCGTCATCCAGAGCCCATGCAGATTGCAGTATGCGTAAACGGCCACCGGCTTTTCACTTCCCAGTTCAAACACCGCGTTGGGAGCCTGCCCCGGATTCAGATAGCGGATCTGCCCGCCGTTCTCAGTCTCCACAAAAATCCACTGAATATAGTGAACATCCGCCATGGGGTGCTCCACCGCGCCCACTGTGACCGTGAGACGACTGCCGGAAAGCTCTGCCACCGGCAGATGCTTCTCGCCGCTGGCTTCCACCGTATTGGGAACCAGCTCTTTCATTTTCTCCCCGCAGCAGACCAGCGGAACGCCTGCGTTATGGATGGTAGTGACGAGGTTGCCGCAGTGATTGCAGATGTAAAACTTTGCCTTCATATCGAAATCCTCCATCGGAATGTTATCGGTGTGTTTCTTGTGTCTATATGATAACATTTCCTATTTATGATTTCTGTGACTGAATCACGCAAAGCGTTTTTCTGCCGTCTTCACCCTTCCCTCTGCTCCACGATTTCCAGACTATCCCGCCCTACATGGCAGAGCAAAAACAGCACCTGCACACCAGCGGCTTTGGCTTCGGCCAGTGCCGTACCAAACTCCGGCTGTGTGCTGACATTTGGCCGCACCTCGGTGATGCCTTCCATCTGAATCACGAAAGCCACTGCGCACCGATACCCTGCCTGCTGTGCCTGCGCCAGCTCGTGCAGGTGCTTCACGCCGCGCTCGGTAGGTGCATCCGGGAAGTAGCCGATACCGTCCACTTCCAGTGTGCAGCCTTTGACTTCCAGCAGGTACTTCTGTTCGCCCTTTTCCATGTAAAAGTCGATGCGGGACTTGCCATAGGTGAATTCCGGCTTGATATAGTCGTAGCCCTGTTTTGCAAGCCACTCCTCTACCACCTTATTGGGTGCCTGACTGTCCATATTGACCCAGCCAAGACCCTGCTTGTGTACCGCCACAAGGTCGTATTTTGTTTTGCGTTTCGGGTTATCTGACACTTCCAGCCGAACCGCCGTACCGGGCAGCAGCAGTTCCCTGCACCGCCCGGTGTTCTTGACATGGACGGTTTCCACTGCTCCATTCACTTCCACATGGGCAATAAAGCGGTTGGGACGGTCAACAAAAATGCCGTCTGCGATTTCTCTGTATTTCAATCTTTACTCCATTTTCAGTACAGGATTCGGGAGCCATGCCCATCCTGTTTACCAAGATACAGTTCCACGACCATCCTGCCGTTTTCGCTGTTGCAGAGTTCTTCCTTGCAGTAGCCGCAGAGCTTTCCTTCCGCTTCCGATACATAGCGGTGCAGCGGTTCCTGCAGGTCTTTCGGGATGCTGCCCCACGGAATGACATAGCTCATGCCGGTATCCCCCACATCCACGATGCAGGCCCGCTCACTGTCCTCATCGGACAAAATCAGACTGACCAAAAACACGTCTGCGAACGGTGCGCCCTGATACTCTGCCTTTTGCCGTCTGCGCTCCGTCCGAAGCTCATCCAGCGCTTGATTCAGGTCATTCTCAGGCAGTGTGGATTTATACAGCAGGATATGCAGTTTCTGCTCCGCCGCTTCACTGTCATTCTGACCGTTGGCCGGGAGTTCTACATCTGCATGGATGGCGCAAATTTGTTTCTGCATCGCAGTGCGCAGAGTTTCCAGTTTCTGCTGCCGTTCTGCTTCCAATTGCTGTGCGGACTTTTGATGTACTTCTTTGGCTTCTGACTGTTGCGCAGCATGCTCCTGCTTGGGCTCTGGCTTAGGCTTTGACCATTCGCTGTGCTTTTCTGCGTCAGCCTCCGAAACGTTTTGCCCTAGTACAGTCGGCACCGACACGCTTTTGGCACCGCTTTGTGCTGCCGATGCTTTCTGTGCCGCAGAAGGACGCTCCGTTCTCTTTGGTTTTACCGACCGCGTTGCACCTGTGCTCGTGTTTTTCGCTTCCGGCTTTGACTTTTTCTCCGCAGGAGCAGTATTTTTAACACTTTTCGGTCGAACCCGTGTCTGCGTCTGCCAGAAATCGCTGCCTGTGCGCTGATAATAGGACTTTTCCGCTCGTTTCCGGCTGCTGCGCACACCATCACAAATCCACGAAAAAATCAGGTAGCGCTCCAGTGTGTTCCAAAAGCTGCTGCGCCGATAACAGGGTTTATGCCGTCCACGGGACGCATACACAATCACTGACAAGCATCCGAAGAACAGAAATCCTGCCGCAAAACCAATCCCTGTAAACAGCTTTTTGAAAAAGCCCATCTCTCACACCTCTTCCGGTTACAGCCTTGCCTGATACACCCGCTCCGTCCGGGCATCGAAGCAGCAGAAAATCACCTGCATGGCGTAATCCGCGTGATCTTCCAGCCACTGTGCCACTGTTTTGACTGCAATCTCCGTGGCATCTTCCAGCGGGTAGCCATACACGCCGGTCGAAATTGCCGGGAACGCAATGCTATGGACATCATGCTCTTTGGCAAGGTTCAGCGAATTGCGGTAGCAGTCCGCCAGCTGCGCGGCATCCTCTGCTGTGCCGGAATAAATCGGGCCTACCGTATGAATGATATACTTTGCTTTCAACCGGTAGCCCTTGGTGATTTTTGCTTCGCCGGTGCGGCAGCCGTGCAGCGTACGACACTCCGCCAACAATTCCGGCCCTGCTGCCCGGTGGATGGCACCATCCACACCGCCGCCGCCCAGCAGACTGCGATTGGCCGCATTCACGATGCCGTCACAGTCCAGTTTGGTAATATCACCCTGCACCACTTGAATCTGATTTTTTACTTTTTCAGAAATCATTGTAAACACCTCACTTTTTGAGCAGCTCCAGCGCCTTGTCCATGGGCACACAATCGGCATAGCGGTCCGGCCAGAGGAATTCATTGTAATAGTGGTAGCTCTGCTCCCCTGTCATGTACTCGTTGTCCTGCGTGGAATTTGCATAGGCAGGAACGATCATGTGCAGGCCATGCTCAAAGCCCGCCTCCACCGTTGCATTGATGCAGAAGTCGGTCATGATGCCGCAGACCATCACATCTTTTTCGCCCTTTTCCGTCAGATATTCCAGCAGGCCGCTCTCTTTTTTGAACGCACTGCATACAGTCTTGACGAACCGTTTTTCAGTCAGCAGTGGCGCAAACCCGGAATAGACCTCGAATTCATCGTCCCCGATGGAAAAGCCTGTACCGGGCCCATCGTCATGCTGGACATAGACGACCTCGATTCCCTGTTCGCGGGCAGTCCGGATTAGTTTCCTGATGTTGCTGACAAACTTTTCAAACGCATACAGGCGTTCATCCACGATACCTTTCTGTGTATCCACAACCAGTAAAACCATGTGTAAGCCCTCCTGTTTTTCTTTGATTTCATGCTACCATAGACCGCCGTTTTCTACAAGCAGATTCGAAAAATTTACTTCTTCCAAAGCCTGTCTGATGGGTTTGTTATGGCTCCCCATCGCCGCAGCAGTCCACAGGCGGTTTTGAAAGATAAATCTCCTTCATTTTCTGCTTAACGGCAGCAATAAAAAAGACCCCCGCAGCGTATGATTTGACGCCGCGGGGTTTCTCAATTGTTCGGTTTGTATTGCAGCACCTTCTGGGAGAACGTCCGATCGAAGAACTGGATGAAGGGCCCAAGGCAGAACGCACAGATCAAGGTGCCAAGGCCCACAAGGCCACCCAGCAGCCAGCACAGCAGGGCGCTGAGCGCATCGGTGAAGATGCGGCACCCGAAGTACGGGCAGGGTGTGTAGTCCCGCAGACCGAGGGAAAGGTAATCGTAGGGCGCGATGCCGAGGTCGGCGGTCTGGTAGAGCGAAGCGCCCAGCGCCGTGACCAGCACCGCCGCGATGACCCACGCCAACTGCACCGCCAGCGACGGCGCGTCGCCGAAGTGGGCGTGAATGGGGTCATAGAACGCCGTGACGATGTACCCGATGCAGATGCCGTTGACGAAGGTGCCAAGGCCGATGTACTTGCGCCCGAACCAGAATTCCAGCAGGAAAAACAGGATGTTCGTGCACAGGTTCTGGGTGCCCAGCGAGATGCCGAGCAGCTCCGCCAGCCGCATGTTCAGGGCGCTGATGGAGTCGTTGCCGAGGTGGGACTGCTTGAAAAGCGCAATGCCAAGGGCGATGATGACGATGCCCGCCACCATGCCCACCACCCGCCGGGCAGTCGGTTTGCACAATGCGGTGCCGTTCATAGGGGATTCTCCTTTAGCGTTTCTTTTCCCCTATTATACGCCTACTTTGGGCGGGAGACAAACTATTTATGGAAAGATACAACGATATACGGGGGATCCGCCTTATCCCTTTAATCTCACCTCAATCCGTTCTTTCTCCAGCCCCTCCCCGATCACGATGAGCACTTCCTGCCCCTTGGGGATAGCGTTTGCCGTCAGGCCGTCGGCGGTGGCGTTCAGCTCCACCCAGCCGTTCTCGTCCTGTACGAAGCCTTTCGCCCGCAGCACATGGTCGCACGCGGGGTCGGTGAAGAGGGCCGGGATATTCTGTTCGAGCTGCTGGCACGAGAGGCCCAGCTCCAAAAAGTAGGCCGAACCAAAGGCCCTATGCTCGTCGAAGTGGAGCTTTTCGCAGCTGGCCTGACGGCAGCCGCAGCGGTCGATGGCGGCAAAGTCCTCGCTGCCCCACTCGTCCCACGGTTTTGTCAGCAGTTCGCCGGGCCGGAACGTCCGGCTGCACTTGCACGCAGCCAGCGCACGGTTCAGGTGCTCTTGTGCGGCCTCCCTCTGCGCCGCATCGGCCAGTTGGCTGCGGCTGAAGACCACCGCGCCCGCGTTGGCAGCTTCGGAGGCCAGAACAAAAGCGCCCGATACAGAAAATCTGCATCGGGCGCTTTTTCAATCGCTAATTAAGTTATTGCTGTTGACTCAGGCGTTTACCTGGGAAGCTGCAACAGCGCAGGCAACGGTCATGCCAACCATCGGGTTGTTGCCGGCACCGATCAGGCCCATCATCTCAACGTGAGCGGGCACAGAGGAGGAACCAGCAAACTGGGCATCGCCGTGCATACGGCCCATGGAGTCGGTCAGGCCGTAAGAAGCCGGGCCAGCTGCCACGTTATCCGGGTGCAGGGTACGGCCCGTGCCGCCGCCGGAAGCAACGGAGAAGTACTTCTTGCCGTTTTCCAGGGCCCACTTCTTGTAGGTGCCTGCAACCAGGTGCTGGAAGCGGGTCGGGTTGGTGGAGTTACCAGTGATGGAAACTTCAACACCCTCAGCCTTCATGATAGCAACGCCTTCCAGAACGTCGTTAGCGCCGTAGCACTTAACAGCAGCGCGCTCGCCGTCAGAGTACGGGATGGTCTCAACAACCTTCAGTTCGCCGGTCTTGAAGTCGTAATCGGTCTTGACATAGGTGAAACCGTTGATACGGCTGATGATCTGGGCAGCATCCTTGCCCAGGCCGTTCAGGATAACACGCAGGGGTTCCTTGCGGACCTTGTTGGCGGTACGGGCAATGCCGATAGCGCCCTCAGCGGCGGCGAAGGACTCGTGGCCGGCGAGGAAGGCGAAGCAATGGGTGTCCTCATGCAGCAGCATAGCGCCGAGGTTGCCGTGGCCCAGACCGACCTTGCGCTGCTCAGCGACAGAGCCGGGGATGGTGAAGGCCTCGAGGCCCTCGCCGATGGCAGCTGCACAGTCGGCAGCGCTCTTCAGGCCGCGCTTAACGGCAATGGCGGTGCCCAGGGTGTATGCCCAGACAGCGTTATCAAAGCAGATGGGCTGAACGCCGCGCACGATCTTGTCGCAGTCGATGCCCTTAGCGAGGAGCATCTCGTTGCAAGCGTCCAGAGACTCCAGACCGTTAGCCTTCAGGCATGCCTCGATTTTAGGCATACGGCGATCCATAGATTCAAAAGTTGCCATGAGTTGTTCCTCCTCTCTTATTCCTCACGCGGGTCAATGTACTTGACAGCGCCCTGCTCCTTGCTGAAGCGGCCGTAAGTACCCACGTTCTTCTCGTAAGCCTCGTTGGGGGTCTTGCCGTGACGGATATCCTCCATCATCTTGCCCAGCTTGACGAACTGATAGCCGATGACCTCATCGTTGGCATCCACAGCCAGCTTGTTGATATAGCCCTCGGTCAGCTCCAGATAACGGACGCCCTTTGCCTTGGTGGAGAAGATGGTGCCGGTCATGGAGCGCAGACCCTTGCCCAGATCGTCCAGACCTGCGCCGATGGGCAGACCGTCCTCAGAGAAAGCGGTCTGGCTGCGGCCGTAGACGATCTGCAGGAACAGCTCGCGCATTGCCACGTTGATGGCATCGCACACCAGGTCGGTGTTCAGAGCTTCCAGAATGGTCTTGCCGGGCAGGATCTCGCCAGCCATAGCGGCAGAATGGGTCATGCCGGAGCAGCCGATGGTCTCCACCAGAGCCTCCTCGATGACACCGTTCTTGATGTTCAGAGACAGCTTGCAGGTGCCCTGCTGGGGTGCACACCAGCCCACACCATGGGTGTAGCCGCTGATGTCCTTGATCTCATAGGCCTTGACCCATGCGCCCTCTTCGGGGATGGGAGCCGGACCATGCTTAGGACCTTTGGTGATCGGGCACATATTCTGTACTTGCTGCGAATAGGTCATAATCATACTCTCCTTTTGACAAATGTCGCTTTGGCAGCATAAAACCGCCGCCGCGCCCTGCCGGCACAGCTGCTGCTCCATACTGCTTGCATCCGAACCGGGCACGCTGCTCTCTTTCAGCGCCTGCACCGGTACTACCACGCATGATTTTATTATAGAGAAAACGGACGAATTTTGCAAGTCATTTCCTGCAAAAAGTGCAGCCGGGTTTTACGGTCATCCGGCACTAACTGTCATTTCCACCGCTTTATACAAAACAATCGTCAAGTTTTTGTCAATTCTGCCGTAAGCACCGGCAAACTTTTTGCAGCTCTTTCTTTTTGCGCGTTTCAGCGCAGGTCTTTCCGCACCGGATGCAGCGCCCAAATGGCTGCAAAACCCGCTGCCGCACCAGCTATGGCAAGCAGGTGCCGCCCGTTTTCCAACGCCAGCAGATCAGCCGCAAAGGGGAACGCAAGACTGCCCACGCTCTGCCCCAGTGCCAGAAAACCGTAGTTCACCCCTGCGTGCGGCAGGCCGAACAGATCGGTGGAAAGGGCGGGCAGCACTGCTGCAAGGCCGGAATAGCAGAAGGTAAGCCCCGCATAACAGGCGATCACCCACCAGCCCTGCGCAAACGCAAACCCTGCCGAAAGCCCCAGCGACACTGCAAACAGCAGCAGATCGGTGGGCCTGCGGCCAATTTTATCGCTGAGCATGGGCATCAGCAGGCGGCCCGCCGCACTGCCCACGCTGCCCAGCACCACGCTCCACAGAGCAGCTCTTTCGTCCAGCCCCCGCTCCACGCCCAGCTTCAGGATGATGGGGCTGAACAGCAGCACCGCCGGGGTGGAACAGCAGACCGCCCCGGCGCAGAGCCAGTACTGTTTTGTTCTGAGCATCTGCAGCGGGGCAAGGTCGAGGGACGGGGTGCCTTTTCCCCTGCCCTGCTCCTCGGGCTTCTGCTTTGCCGGGGGTGGGTCGGTGAGCAGAGCGCTGCCCACAAGGCAGACCGGCAGCGTGAGTACCCCCAGCGCCCAGAACGCCCCCCGGATCCCCTGCACCGGGCCAAAGCCCTTCAGCGCCGTGCGGACAAATCCGGTCAGGAACGCACCGCTCAAACCCACCGCGCCGCCAATGACCCCCGTGGCAAGGCCCTTGCGCCCGGCATACCATTTCTGGGCGCAGGACTGGATGGACGGGTAGAGAAACGCCGTGCCCAGCCCCGCCGGGATGCTGAACGCCAGAAAGAACGCCTCTGCGCTGCCCGGCGGCAGCAGGCCCGCCGCAAAAAAGCCGCCGCAGAGCAGGGCTGTGCCCCACAACGCCGCGCAGCGCGGGCCCTTTTTATCCTGTAAAAAGCCGCCCAGCACACACCCCACCCCAAAGGCGGCGATGAGCAAGGCAAAGGCGTAGCCCGCCCCCTGCTCCGAAAGGCCGTATTCCTCCATGACCGGCTGCTGAAATACGCCCCACGCCGCCGGTAAGCCGGTAAGCACCTGAATGGCTGCCCCCGCAGCCAGAATGGTCCACGGGTGTTTTTCTGCAAACTGCTGCTTCATACTTTCACCTCAAAGATTTGTGCAATTTGCGATAGTGTGCCCATTTGGATTGACAATCCGGCATTATCCTTTATAATGGTAAAGTACTGAGTTAAAAACGCTCCCGCCCCTTTTCAGGCATCGAGGGCGGGTACAATTTACAGATAGAGAGGAATTACTGTTATGAAAACACAGGCTTTGAAGGGTATGCGGGACCTGCTGCCCGCCGAACAGACCCTGCGAGAT
>ERZ506754.822-NODE-822-length-14211-cov-3.832156_pt1 | contig 14211 bp, 10 predicted proteins | sample MGYA00513043_ERZ506754 | MGnify/ENA metagenome assembly ERZ506754 | reverse complement strand
GCTCTTCCGATCTTGACTTTTTTCTGGCTGGACTGTTATTTTACAGTTTGATTCGTGAATTGTGTGTTACGCGTTATCAAAAAATTGCAGGTATCGTTGTCACTGCGTTTTATATTTTTGGATATCCTTTATATGCATTGATGTTTGGCTTTGTATATTTTGGGGATGCGGTAACAATTATCTGTTTTATTCTTTTGGCATTGAAAATGTATGAAACGGCAGAATTAAAACATCAGTGGATTCTGATAATGTTGAATTTAGGTCTGTTTGGTATTTTTACAACATATACGATGTTTGTTCCTAGTGTATTTTTAGGTGTATTTATTGATGTCCTTGCTGTACAGAAGAAACTTGGAAATAAAATCATAAGCAAAGAAAGTATTGTTGAACTATTTAAAGTATTTATCTTTCCTTGTATGTTGGGAATGGCACATGCCTATGTCAATTTAAAAGAAATAAGTTCTGGTGGTGGAATTGGCAATGATGGGGGTAAATATTTTGATTTATATAGTAACTTTGTTCTATTAGCACCATTTGTTATTTCTACTATGACTAAAAGAATTAAGCATCATCAATATGATGGTGTATTCTGGATGTTTGTCACAACAATTGCTTTCACGGGTTTATTTTTAGCTGGCAGCTGGTTTGGAATTGTTTCTACATATTATTTGAGTAAAATGTATAACATTATCTGGCTGCTGTGCTTTGTTATGATGATGGAAGAAATTGTAGAGCTATCCAGATATAATAAAGAATTTATGAATGCATTTGCGGCATGTATCTTTGTATTGAGTGTATTTGTAATTATTGATGATGTTGATCAAAAATTCAGTGGAAATCAAGAAATCAAAACAGGAGCAAATTGTTTTTTGAATATTTACTGGTTTAATGGAAATTTCTTTTTGAATCAGCCGTTTATTGATAATGATGAAATAGCGTTATATCAAGAATGCCATGATATTACTGAAAGCTTAGCTGATGGAGAAATGTTATATGTGGGTGATGAAATTCATGCGAACTGGTTTAAAACATTTACAAGTCAAACAGAAATCGAAACAAGTGAAAATTTAAGTGTGATTCAAAGCAGAATAACTGGTGGATCGTACAAATATATATGTGTGAATAGTACATTGAACGAAGAGGAAATAAGTGAAATATATAAATTGGGGAATATTATCTATGAATACACCAATGAGCTTAGCCGTGGGAAAGTAGTAGAAGTTCATTAATTCTTAATAATTCTTTATTTTGTGAAATTTGGTATTTATTAGTGTGTGTGATAAAATAGACACAAGTAAGTAAAGGACTTACTGTGTCTATTTTTTAATTATGCAGAAATTTTATAGATGGATTAGTAAACATAGAGAAATCATTATGGCAATTGTTGATATTACAATTGTTATTTTCTCATATTGGTTTGCATATTTTGTTAGAACAGATTTTGGTAGAGAAGTTATTCCTTTTGAATATCAAGCATTATGGAAATATATGTACTGGCCAATCATTACGAATCTGGCTTCTATTTTGTTGTTCCAGTTGAATAAATCGTTATGGATGTTTATCTCTATAGATGAAGCTTTAAGAGTGTCCATGTCAGTGTTTGTTGGAAACTTTGCGTGGTGGCTTGGAATGCTTCTTGTAAAGATTCCATGGTATGTTAGAAGTGTGCCTGTCATTGCAGGAATGATCCAGCTTCTTTTAATGCTTGGCTTACGTTTGATGTATCGTGTTGTTAGAAGAGACTCTGCACAACGTCATAGAAGTCATCGTGCAGTGATTCTTGGTGCTGGTTCTGCAGGTGTTACCGCAATGAGAGAGATTACGTATAGTGATCTTTATGACACAAGAATCATTGGTTTTATTGACAAAAATAAACAGAAAGTTAAGAAGAGATTAAGTGGTGTTGTTGTATTAGGGACAGATGATGATATGCCTCGTATTGTAAAACAATACAATATCGATACAGCATATATTGCTATTAAGAACATTTCACAACAGGATCTTAAAGAAATGATTGAAAGATGTAGACAAATGAATCTACGTACGAAAATTGTTTCCTTTGAACTGCAGAATAATGTTGGTGAAAGAGCATCTGTTCGTAATGTCAATATCAATGACCTTCTTGGTAGAGGTGAATTGTATTTAAACAATGATGAAATTGGTGGATATCTTACAGGCAAGACAATTATGGTAACTGGTGCTGGCGGTTCTATTGGTTCTGAACTTGTTAGACAGATTATGCAGTTTACACCAGAAAGACTTGTGTTGTTAGATATTTATGAAAATAACATGTATGATTTGCAGCAGGAAATCAGCATTGAAAGAAGACATGGTCATGATCAGAATGTAACGGATGTTGTATGTTTGATTGGTTCTGTGAGAGATAAAAAACGTGTGGATGAAATTATGAAGAAATATCATCCGAATGTTGTATTCCATGCAGCAGCACATAAACATGTACCACTTGTTGAAAGCAGTCCACTAGAGGCCATTAAGAACAATGTTCTTGGAACAAAGAATGTTGTGGAATGTTGTATTACGAACTATGTGGATAAGTTTGTTATGATTTCTACGGATAAGGCCGTGCGTACAACAAATGTTATGGGTGCAACGAAGAGAATGTGTGAACTCATTGTGGAAGGCTATAAGAATAATGGTGTTACGAAGTTGTGTGCCGTACGATTTGGTAATGTACTTGGATCTAATGGTTCTGTTATTCCTTTATTTGAAAAACAGATTGAAACGGGTGGCCCTGTTACAGTTACAGATCCAAATATCATTCGTTATTTTATGACGATTCCAGAAGCTGCACAGCTTGTTTTACAGGCAGGTTCTTATGCAAAGACTGGTGAAATCTTTATTCTGGATATGGGAAAACCAGTGAAGATTGTTGATCTTGCGAGAAACCTGATCCAATTATCAGGCTTAATTCCTGATGAAGATATCAAGATTGAATTTACTGGATTGAGACCTGGGGAAAAACTTTATGAAGAATTGCTGGTAGATCCTAAGAATTCTACAAAAACTGCGAATAATTTAATTTTTGTTGCGGAACCTGAAGATATTACAATGGATGAAGTAAATACAAAAATTAATACCTTACAACAGTTAGTATCTGATAATCATGCAGATAATCATAAGATCATTGAAGTTATTACGAAAAAATAAACGGAGAAGTTCACTGCTTCTTCGTTTTGTACAAAAGGAGAAATATGAATACACATCAGTATACTTGGAAAGGGTTAGTTAAAGTTGGAATTGTTTTTTGTGTATTATTATGTGTTTTTAGTTTGCCGTATAGAAAATATAGGGATATGGGGTATCAGTATGAGGATATTGCTTCTAAAGTTGCGATATTGAATGAAGAGAGAAAAAATTCAATTGATGTTGCTTTTTTGGGAGATAGTCAGGGATGGGCAACGTATGATCCTCTGCAATTCTATACTAGTCATGGTTTTACTTCCTATAATGCATGTACACCAGGACAATTTCCATATGATGCTTATGTGATGTTGAAAAATGTTTTTCATAGACAAAAACCTAGACTTGTAGTGATGGATGTGAATATGATTTATACGCCATTGAATGTTTTGAAATTGGGATTACTGAATCTTTTTCCAATGTTTCATTATCATAACGCATGGCTGTTTGAGGAAAAGGTTGATTATAGGGCTGACCGAAAAGGTTTTAATGAATCTGATCAGGTTACGCCATATCAGGTGGATCATGCATATATGCAAAGAGAGCTATCTGAAAAATTGCCGGCTGATTCTCAAATTTACTTAGATAAGATTTATCAGTTTTGTAAAAGCGAAAATAGTCAGTTGTTGTTAGTAAATACAATTTCTCCTCTTGTATGGACAAATGCAAGACATTCCGTTATACAAGCATGGTGTGAAGAGAATGGTGTTAAGTATGTTGATTACAATCAGCCAGAACTTTTAAAGAAAATTGCATTTGATTTTAGTGCAGATTTAAGAGATTACGGGGAGCATGTGAATATTCATGGCTCTAAAAAGATTTGTGAGAATCTTGGTGATTATATTCAAAAAAACTATGCATTAGAAGATCATAGAAAGGATAGCTCGTATCAGGAATGGAATGCATTAGCACAAGATGCGAGTGAATATGATTAAGTATGACATTTTCTTATAATTCAATATTGTTCTATCTTGGATTTGTTCCAATGATTATGATTCTGTATTCTTTATTTCCCCGGAAATATAGATGGATGACATTGTTATTCGCTAACTACGCATTTTTCTTTGTATGGTCAAAGAAATTGATTGTTTATAATTTAGTTACGACTTTGATTACGTATTTGTTTGGAAAAAAGTTATCTTCAATGAAGAAAGCTCCAATAAATGTAGATCGTAAGAAATTCAAAAAACAGAAGAAAACAATTCTTACAATCAGTGTACTTATTAATTTGCTTGCATTAATTGTTTTAAAATACACAAACTTTATAGGTTCTACAATTTTTGGTTCCTCTTTTACAGCACTGAGTATTGTTGCACCAATTGGAATCAGTTATTATACACTGCAGAATATTTCATATCTTGTAGATGTATCAAATAAAAAGATTGAACCAGCACATTCATTCTTTGATTTATCTTTATATAACAGTTTCTTTTTAACAATTATGGAAGGTCCAATTACTAGATTTTCTGACATGATTGACCAATTGAAATCAGGCAATCCAATTACGCCAGAGAATTTCACATTTGGTGTTGAAAGAATTGTATGGGGATTATTTCAAAAGATGATTATTGCAGATCATTTGAGTGGTGTTGTGAATACATTGTTTGCAAACTACAAGACAAGTGGTGCATTGAGTTTGCTGGCTGCAGTATTATGTACGATTCAATTGTATATGGATTTTAAAGGTACCATTGATATTGCATTAGGTGTAGGAAAAATTTTTGGTATTACGATTGCAGAAAACTTTAGACAGCCATTTTTTGCGAAGAATGCTGGTGATTTCTGGAGAAGATGGCATATTACTTTAGGTGCTTTTTTGAGAGACTATGTATTTTATCCAGTTTCTTTGAGTAAACCAATTCAGAAATTAACAAAATGGTGTAAGAATCATCTTGGAAATATAGTTGCTAGATATGTTGGCCCATTGATTGCTTTATTTTGTGTGTGGATTTGTAATGGATTCTGGCATGGACCGTATTGGACATATGTTCTGTATGGGATGTATTACTTTGTTCTCATGGTACTTGAATTATTTTTGGAAAAACCATTTGAAAAATGGTGTATGGAACATCATTTGAATGTGAATGGCTGGGGGATTCGAACATTTCGCTTTATTAAGTTATTTATCATTGTGATTATTGGTGAAATGTTCTTTAGAGCTCCTACATTTACAGATGGGTGGACAATGCTTGTAAGTATGTTTACAAACTTTAATATCAATGAAATGATACAAGTATTCCCAACTCTTGGCTTAACAAATCGAGAATGGATATCTGTTATCGTTTCCTCTGGTGTTGTGATTGTTGTATCTGTGTTGAAGGAAAAGAATATTTCCATTCATGGATTGCTGAATCAATGCCCATCTGCAGTACGATGGGGTGTACTTTATGCTTTGATTTTTGCGGTCATCTTATTTGGGGCATATGGTCCTGGATATGATGAAGTTGCGATGATGTATGCGGGATTTTAATTTATGAAAAATGTATTAGAGTGGCTGGAAAATAAAACAGAACAGGAAAAAAAGAGAATTGCATTCAGGGATCCAAAAGATGAAATATCTTTTGGTGAATTGGAACAGAAAGCAAAATGTATCGGTACATATATTTCGTATATGTGTGATGTTAGAAGTGCTGTTGGTTTCTATATGGAAAAGAATATTGATGCGGTATGCGGGATGCTTGGTGCTGTCTATGGGGGTTGTCTGTATTCATTTTTGGATACAAGACAGCCAGAAAGCAGGATGCATCAAATCATCTCTGTATTACAGCCTGCATTGATTTTGACAGATGAAGAACACCTGGAAGAAGCGCATAAGTTGTTCTCTGAGATTCGAGTAGAAGTGATTGCGGATATCCTTTTTGAAAAGAAGATGGATCAGGAACGACTAGATGCCATTAGAGAACAGGCACTGGATATGGATCCACTGTATGTTAACTTTACATCTGGTTCTACGGGTGTACCGAAGGGTGTTACGGTCTGTCATAGGAATGTGATTGATTTTATTGAAGTATTTGTTAAAACAACTGGCATTCAACAGAGTGATATTTTAGGAAATCAGGCACCATTTGATTTTGATGTGTCTGTGAAAGATATTTATAGTGGACTATGTACAGGTGCAAGTGTTGCCATCATTCCTAGAGAATACTTTTCAAATCCTACGGTATTAATGGATTATTTGAGTGCACAAAGATGTACTGTTCTTATCTGGGCAGTGAGTGCGATGTGTTTTGTATCCATTATGAATGGTCTGCAGTATAAGACACCTGTTAGTGTAAGACTTGTCATGTTCTCTGGAGAAGTGATGCCAATTAAGCAACTGAACAAATGGACAAAGGCATTGCCTTTTACAACATTTGTGAATTTATATGGACCTACAGAAATTACATGTAACTGTACATATGAAATTCTTGAAACAAGAGAATATGAACTAGATGAAGTGCTTCCGATTGGAAAAGTATTTGATAATGAAAAAGTATTCCTTCTGGATGAAAATGATAAATTAGTTCAGGTTCCAGAAAAGGAAGGAGAAATCTGTGTTTCTGGTACATGTGTTGCCTTAGGCTACTATCATGATATGAACAAAACAAATGAAGTTTTTGTTCAAAATCCTTTGAATGATAAAACATATGAAAGAATTTATCGTACAGGAGATTTAGGAAAATATACAGATGATTTGAAACTTATTTATACAAGTCGAAAGGATTTTCAGATCAAACATCTTGGACATCGTATTGAACTTGGTGAAATTGAAGCACAGGTGGAACAACATACAGCGATTACACGTGCAATCTGTATTTATGATTCGAACAAGAAAAGAATTCTTCTTTTCTATGTAGGAAATATTGAGGGAAAACAGCTGATCAGTGAATTGAGAGATGTTTTGCCTGGATATATGTTACCTAATAAGGCATTTGCATTAGATGCATTTCCAATGAATAAAAATGGCAAAGTAGATCGCAATGCGTTAAAAGAATTTGGAGGAATTAAACATGCTTGATCAGGAAGAATTGAAATATATTGCTTCAACGTATCAGACACCTTGTTTTGTCTTTGATGAAGAAGCATTGATTGAAAGAGTGAAAGAAATTCGAAAGATCAGCGAAGGAAAATATCATCTTTGTTATTCCATTAAGGCAAATCCTTTTCTGATTCCTACAATGATTCAGCTTGTGGATCATTTAGAAGTGTGTTCTCCTGGGGAATTACAGATTTGCAAAGCTTTGGATGTGCCTGGGAATATGATTATTTATTCTGGGGTAAATAAAGAAGCATGGGATATTGATGAAGCGATTCAATATGGTGTTGGTGTATTGACTTGTGAATCACTGAAACATGTGAAATGTATCAATGAAGAAGCAAAGAAGTTAAATGTTACAGTACCTGTATTGTTACGATTGAATGCGGGTTCGCAATTTGGAATGTCGAAGGAAGATTTGTTTTCTGTAATTGATCAAATGGATGTATATTCAAATATTCAAGTTAAAGGAATTCATTACTTTGTTGGAACGCAAAGAAAAAAGATTGAACACAAAGTCAAAGAATTAGAAATGTTAAAAGCATTGTTTCAAGAAATTGAAGCTGAACATCACGTGAAGTTAGATAGATTAGAGTATGGACCTGGATGTAACGTATCATTATTTGAAAATGAAGATTTCAGTGATACATATCAGCCACTCAAAGAAATCCATACAGAATTGAGCTCTTTCACACAAGACGTTACGATTGAAATGGGAAGATTTTTTGCGACGTATTGTGGAACATATCTCACAAAAGTAATGGATTTAAAAGAAAATAAGGGTGTGAATTATTGTATTGTGGATGGTGGTATCAATCATGTGAACTATTATGGAAGCATGATGGGGATGAATGTACCAGTGACACAACATATAACAGATATGGAAGTTGAAGCAAAAGACTGGTGTATCTGTGGATCTCTTTGTTCCACAAATGATATTTTGATTCGGAAGTATCATAAAGGGTTGTCAGAAGGTGATTTGATTGCTTTTGAAAATATTGGAGCGTATTCCGTAACTGAAGGAATTAATTTATTCTTAAGTCGTACGCTGCCTTGTGTACTTCTGAGAAAAAAGAAGTATGATTATGAAGTACAAAGAGAACATGTTGAATCTTATGTTCTCAATATATCCGGAGGAAGAAAAAATGGATGAATTGTTAGAATTATTAGAAGATATTAAAGAAGATGTTGATTTTGAACATTGCGATACAGTAATTGATGATCATATCATTGATTCTTTTGATATCTTACAGATTATTTCCACATTGAATGATCATTATGATATTTCGATTCCCGCTTCCGAAATCGTGCCTGAAAACTTTAATAGTGCAAAAGCATTATATGCAATGGTTGAAAGATTGATGGAAGAATAGTGTTTGTGAATTGTGTGAAGTTACACACAATCTTTTATGGAAGTGTCCACTGTGTTAAAATAATTCGGACACTTTTTTAGATGCAAAGGAGGGATGTATGGCTAATTCTATGAATAAAAAGAAAAAAGTAAAAATCAGTGGTATTTTAACAATCTTGTTATGCATCACTGCGATTGGTATTGTCGCGGCGCTTGGTTTTAATATTTACAAGATTAAAACAAGCAATACAGGTAATGGTGATACTGTTGAAACAGAAAAGGTTGATAACGAGTATTCCAATGAGAAATATTCTATTGGAAATAACCCAACAGATATCAACAAAAAATATTTCAAAGAATTGAATGAAGCTGTCAAAGGAAAAGACGTAAAAGATGAAAATGGTAATACATATACAGGGGAAGAAGCAATTGCGGAAACAGTTGTAAAGAACTTTATCTGCCAGTATTACACATGGACAAATAAAGATGGTAACTATGATATTGGAGGTATGCAATATATTTATAGTCCAAAGCAGTCTGACTTTGAAACATATACATTGTATAACTTCTATAAAGATATGGATTTATATCTATCAAAGGATGGTAGAAGTTCTTTGATTGAAGTGAAGAAAGTGACAATCAATAATGTTTCTAGAGTTGATGATTATACTGTGACATATACAGATGAAAATGGTGATGAACAATCCGCAGGTTTACCATGCGTCAATGTTGAAGCTTCATGGGAATATGATTCTGATACAAAAATGAATGCATCTGAAATTCAGACATCCGCTACATTCCATGTAGTGAATAATAACGATAGATGGGAAATAGGAGGTATTGAATAATGAGAGATCCTTTTGATAATTTGAATCTAGATCATACAGATACACCTTCTTTTCCTGATGAACCAGAAGAATTGGGAAATGTATCAAATAGTACAAGCATTCCAGCGTTTAATTTTAATTCTTCATTTAGAAGTGAACCAGAACAGCCTAAAGTTATAAATGATGAGGAAAAGAGCACAAGTATTCCAGCATTTAACTTTAATAAGCCAGTAGAAGAAACACCAAAGAAGAGAAATTCTGCTTTTGACTTAGAAGCATTTATGAATGAGGATGATGATCAGAAAAGCTCTGCTCCATTATTTCCTGATGTACCAGTGAAAATTGAACAACCTGATTCACCGTTAGAGGCAACAGAGCAGACTGTTCAGTTGCCAACAATGACAGATGATTCTAATGGTGGTGGAAACAATATCCCTCCACAAACACCAAAAAATAAAAAGTCAAAGAAACCTAAAAAGGGCGAATTTAAGAAAGATCCAACAGCTTTAAATATTATTGTTACAATTTTTACAATTGTAGCGAATATTCTTGTTGTTTATATTTTGTTTAATACAACAAAGTTCTCTAGTATTGGTCAGAATATCTTTATGATGATCAATATCGCAGTACTTGCGATTCTTCTTTTATTGGACTTATTAGTCATTTTAATGATTCGTACGAGAAAAATTGCATTGTTTGTAATTTCTGTCATTGTTTTATCACTCTTTGTTGGTGGCGGAGGCTATGGCTTCTATGCACTTGGAAGAGTGAATAAAAATGTTAACAAGATTACAGGAGAAAAGAAGGAAGAAGAAGTTTCCGCATCTTTAGTAATTTACAGCGGTACAAGCGGTGATCCGATTACAGATGTTAAGGATCTTGAAGGTAGAAGAGTAGGTGTTGCGAAAGGTACAAAGACAGAAGAAATCGCAAAAACCAAACTTTCTTCCAGTAATACAAATGTTGAATATGTTGAAGTAAATGGATATACTGATCTTTTTTCTAATTTAATTACTGGTGCTGTTGACTGTGCTGTTTTACCTGTGAATTATCAGTCTCAATTTGAAGAAGATGAAAACTTATCAGCTTATCTTCCTGACACACAATCTATTTTAGATTTCTCTGAAACAATTACTTCAACAAGTGAAACTGGTGCAAACAAAGATATTACAAAAGAACCATTTACAGTACTTGTAACAGGTGAAAATGAAGGCCTTGCTGATTCCATTATCTTGATGTCTGTAAATCCAATTTCCATGAAAGTTACAATGACTTCTATCGCAAGAGATTCTTATGTTCCTATCTCTTGTTATGGATCTAGTGAAAAAATCAATGCAGCACATGCTTCCAGTGAATCATGTATGGTGAAAACAGTTGAAAATTTAATGGGAATTGATATTGACTATACAATCGAATTCAATTTTGCATCTGTTGTACAAGTAGTTGATGCAGTCGGTGGCGTTGTTGTGGATATTCCAGTGTCATTTGATGCACAATGCTGGAATATTTATACAGATGAGTTAGCTGTATTTAGACTTGAAGCTGGAGAAAATGTATATCTTGATGGTGCAAGAGCACTTGGATTTGTAAGAGAACGTATGGCTTTCCCAGATGGAGACTTTGCGAGACAAAAACACCAACAGGAAGTTATGGAACAAATCATTCAAAAGATTATGTCTTCAAAAGATCCTCAGATGTTTTTGAATGTATTGGATGCTGCTGGAGATAACATTAAAACAAACTTTACAGTTGAACAAATGACTGGGTTTATTAACTATGCCCTACAGAAGTCTAAGAGATACTATGATTCAAACAATATTTCAGGATTGTTCAATTTTGAATCTTCTAGAGTTTATGGATACGCAGCTAATTTGTGGAATAGTAGTCTGCAAATGGATCTTTGGATTTATCGATTATTTAATGGATCGATTCAAGACTGTGCAAATGCAATTAAACGTAATTTAAGCACAACTGCTACTCCAGATACTCCAGCATCTGTCAGCTGGGCTGCTGCGAATACATTTACTCCAGATCCTGTATCTCAAGAGGTTTATAATGAGACTCGCATTACAGATGATGGCAGACCTGCTGATGTTCCAGAGCCAAGTGAATCTACAGAACCTACAGATAGTCCAACTCCATCTGCTTCTGCTAGTCCTGCAACGTCTTCTGAACCTACACCAGAGCCAACAGTAGAACCAACGCCAGAACCAACGGTTGTGCCAACACCAGAGCCAACGGTGGAACCAGCGCCTCCAGAACCACCGGTTGAACCAGCTCCTGATCAATCCGGAGGAGAAGGAGAATAGTTGATTGTTTAAGTCTTATGAGATTGATTTCTCATAAGGCTTTTTTTAATTGTTTGTTACGTGTAAAATATTGGTTATGGAAAATAATAGTTCAAAATTAGGTTTGATTAAGAAAGCATTTTATATATGGGCAGTACAGTATCATTTCGTGATACCAAAAGATATTTTGAAAATGTATGTTCATAAGTTTAGACATGAAAGTGAAAATATCTCTAAGTATGGGCAGAGATTTTTTGATCCTTCTAGTGAAAAAGATTATAAAAAATGGTTAACTTTACAGGAATATAAAAAACAAGATGGTTTGTATACAGATATTACATTTGTTGGAAGAAATGTGAGTAATTTGAATGCAAATGGATTAGCTGCAGTATCTATGGATACAATGAATACATCTAGAATTCATACGTCATATACTTGTCTGGTTGGTGAAGGTATTCATTTATATGAACCATTTTTCGCATATTTGAATGAATGTGATTGTGATGCAATCTATTTTGATTCTGACTTATATGTGAATGGCGAAAGAAAATCTCCAAAATGTAAACCTGATTTTTCCTATCATACGTTAAGAGGATTTAACTATATTGGAAATCTCGTCATTGTGAAAACAGAATTATTAAAACAGTTTGATGGGAAAGAAGTAGATATCTATAGATATTTATTAGAATTAAGTGATCAGAAGATTGAATGGAAACATATTTCTAAGATTGTGTATGGGGAAGCAGAAGACACATTTAATGTATACCCACTAAAGTCTTATATTGATGAACATCATATTCCATGTAAGTTAATGATGCATTCAGATTATGCATATCTTTCTTATCCTGTAAAAGAAGAACCACTTGTATCCATTATGATTCCTACAAAAGATGGTGTAGAGGATTTGAAGAAGTGTGTTGATTCTATATTTGACAAGAGTACATATCGGAATTTTGAAATTATCATTATTGATAACAATAGTGAAAAAGAAGAAATATTTACATATTTTAAAGAACTACAGGAAAAACATGACAATGTTCATGTACATGCATTAGCCATTCCTTTTAATTTTTCTATCATTAATAACAAAGCTGTGGAATATAGTCATGGGGAATATGTTGTGCTAATGAATAATGATACGGAAGTGATCACAAAAGACTGGCTTGAAAAAATGCTTGGCTACGCACAACAGGAAAACGTTGGCAGTGTTGGTGTGAAACTTTATTATGGTGATGATTCCATTCAACATGGTGGTATTATCACTGGTAAAGGTGGTGGATTTGCGCATCGCTACTATCGTAAACCGCATGATGAAAAAGGATATATGCATACATTGGATATTCCAAATGATGTTGCCTGTTGTACAGCTGCCTGTTTAATGGTTTCTAAAAAGAAATATCTAGAAGTTGGTGGAATGAATGAAGAATTGACAGTCCAGTTTAATGATGTGGATTTAGGTTTGAAGTTATTAGACCATGGATACTTTAATGTATTTGTTCCAGATGTTGAATTATATCACTATGAATCTAAATCTAGAGGTATTGATAAAGATCCTAAAGCAGTAGAAAGATTTATGTCGGAAGTTAACTATGTAAAAGAAAATTATGCAAAATGGCTTGTTCATGATCCTTTCTACAATGATAATTTTGATAAGAACTATGATTATATGTTGATCGTAGGAACAGGAAGTAACTGATGAAAAAAGAAGGATACTATACGTCAGGTCAATTTGCAAAAAAAGCACATGTGACGTTACGTACGATTCGCTGGTATGATAATAAAAATTTATTGAAACCTTCTTTTCGTACTGAAAATGGAACTAGATTATATACAGATGGGGATCTGGCAAAGCTTCAACAGATCCTTCTTTTTAAGTATCTTGGTTTTTCTTTGAATGATATTCGTGAAATGACGATGACATCTACAGATGAAGATTTTTTACTTGGCTCTCTTGAAATTCAAAAGAAACTTGTACAGGAAAGAATCTCTGAATTACAGGATATGCACCAGGCGTTGTGTGATGCAACGGATGCCATTGAAAAGCATCAGTCAATGGATCAGATGTTGAATTTGATTCATATGACAAGTGCAGACCAGTCATTGAAGACACAATATCAGGATGCCACAAATGTATCTGCACGTATTCGTTTGCATAATGAATACTCTACAAATCAACAAGGATGGTTTCCTTGGCTTCTTGAACAGATTCAATTAAAAGAAAATATGAATATTTTAGAAATTGGTTGTGGAAATGGTGCTTTATGGAAAGAGAATCTTTCTGTTTTACCTCAGAATATTCATGTGACGCTATCTGATATTTCAGAAGGTATGTTAAGAGATGCAAAGGAATCCATTGGAAAAGATTCTAGATTTTCATATAAACGATTTGATTGTCATAAAATACCTTGGAAAGAGAAAACATTTGATATTGTGATTGCAAATCACGTATTGTTTTACTTTGACGATATTGATGTTGTACTAAAAGAGTGTAAAAGAGTGTAAAAAGGTGTAAAAGAGTGCAAGAGCGCC
>ERZ506754.811-NODE-811-length-14354-cov-8.632492_pt1 | contig 14354 bp, 8 predicted proteins | sample MGYA00513043_ERZ506754 | MGnify/ENA metagenome assembly ERZ506754 | reverse complement strand
TTTGGCATATTCATGCCAAAACACCTCGCGGTACAATGGCTACTGAATAGTTACTTTTACTTTACCTTGACTGCTGTTGTTCTCAATCTTCTTCTTTTGCCCAGTTAAATGAATAACGGACCGCCTTTTTCCATCCCTTCATCCGTTTTTCCTGTTCTTCCACAGTAATCTCCGGTTCAAAGGTACGGTCGATAGACCAATTGGCTCTTACCTCTTCCTGATCCCTCCAGTATCCCACAGCCAGTCCCGCAAGATACGCGGCACCCATCGCTGTTGTCTCCACACAGGACGGACGTTTTACCGGAGCCTGTATCATATCTGCCTGGGTCTGCATCAGAAAATCATTGGCACTTGCTCCGCCATCTACTTTCAATCCGTTCAGCCGGATCCCCGCATCTGCTTCCATAGCCTTGATGACATCATGTGCCTGATAAGCTATTGATTCCAGAGTTGCCCGGATAATATGGTATTTGTTGACTCCACGGGTCAGACCCACAATGGTTCCTCTGGCATACTGATCCCAGTACGGTGCGCCCAGTCCCGTAAATGCCGGAACCACATAGCAGCCGTGGGTATCTTTTACTTTCTTAGCCATATACTCGGAGTCTGCTGCGGAATCAATCACCCGCAGTTCATCGCGCAGCCACTGTATCGCAGCTCCAGCCACAAAAATGGATCCTTCCAGTGCATAATAAACTTTCCCATTGATTCCCCAGGCGATGGTTGTAACCAGCCCATTTTCCGAAAATACCGGCTCTTCTCCGGTGTTCATCAACAGGAAACAACCGGTTCCATAGGTGTTTTTTGCATCTCCCGGTGTAAAACAGGTCTGTCCGAACAATGCAGACTGCTGGTCTCCTGCCGCTCCACCGATGGGAATCTTTCCTCCAAAAAATGCCGGATCCGCACAGCCGTATACACAGCTTGACGGCATCGGTTTTGGAAGCATACATCTTGGAATATTCAATTCTTTCAAAATATCTTCATCCCAGTCCAGAGTATTGATATTGAACAGCAATGTACGGGATGCGTTAGAATAATCTGTCACATGAACAGCTCCCTTTGTCAATTTCCAGATCAGCCATGTCTCCACTGTTCCGAATAACAGATCTCCTTTTTCTGCCTTTTCCCGTGCACCCGGTACATTATCAAGAATCCATTTTACCTTTGTACCAGCAAAATATGCATCAATGATCAAACCGGTTTTTTTACGAAAAACTTCTGTCAGTCCTTTTTCTTTCAGAGAGTCACAGTACTCTGAAGTTCTGCGGCACTGCCAGACAATCGCCCGGTACACCGGTTCTCCGGTATGACGATCCCACACGATAGCAGTTTCTCTCTGATTCGTGATCCCAATAGCTGCGATATCTTCCGCTGATGCTCCAATCTTTGACATAGCCTCCACCGCTACCCCAAGCTGAGTGGACCAGATTTCACTGGCATCATGCTCTACCCAGCCCGGCTTGGGAAAATACTGAGTAAATTCTTTCTGTGCCACACTGCACATTTTTCCCTTTTCGTCAAACAGGATGCAGCGGTTGCTGGTTGTTCCTGCATCCAGTGCCATTACATATTTTGCCATTCTTTCCTCCCAAAACATTTCAAAAGAAAAAGAGCAAACGAAACCAAAGCGGCGCGCGCCGCCAGGTAAGCTCGCTCTTTTCTCCTGCTTCATTATATTCATGGTCTGCATATCATACTTTTGTATATATAGTACCATATACTATCTTTTTGAGCAATATTTTTTGTTATTTTTTAACTACTCAATAACGCTCTCAATCAAACTGATAATGCCGGATGATCACCTGTAAGCTTTCACGTCCCTGATACATATTGATATCCGGGTAGTATACGATAGAAATTTTCCTTTTTCCTCTCCCTTCTTCCGCAAATTCATCTCCATTCCCGAAGTACACACCGTCCATCGGATATCCGTTTTCATCCGTCAAACGCATCTTTACCACGTTCCGGTTCTTCCCGAACACACGCATCTGGCTGACCCACAGATTTTTCTGTGCAAACAGTGGTTTCTCATTTCCTTTTCCGAAGGGTTCGAGCAGTGACAGTTCCTGCACCAGATCTTTTCGGATATAATGAATTGGCATCGGCACATCAATCGTCACCTTTTCCACAAGATCTTCTTCTGTCAGTCCTGATTGTTCATTGAGTTTTCTTCGGAAACGTTCCACATTTTCTTCTTCCAGTGAGAGACCTGCTGCCATCGGATGTCCACCGAACTTTGTCAGATATTCTTTGCACTCGCAGAGTTTTTCATACATCGAATACGATTCGATCGACCGTCCGGAACCTTTGACACCCTCTTCTCCTCTTGTCAGCACGAAGGAGGGTTTATGATATCTCTCCCGCAGCCGCCCGGCAATAATGCCCGCCAGACTCTCATGACATTCCGGAAGAAAGACTACCAGAACCGTATCTTCCATCATAGATGTGGATTCCACCTGCTCGATGGCTTTTTCCAGTCCCTGTGCCGTCATATCCTTACGGCTCTCATTCAGATTTTTCAGGTCACCTGCCAGTACAGCCGCTTCCTCTCTGCTATCTGCCAGCAACAGCTGTAATGCCCGTTTTGCCGTATCCAGTCGTCCGGAAGCATTCAGACACGGACCAAGAATGAATCCGATATGGTACGGACTGATATTCTCCGGTTCCAGATTATTTACCCGGATCAACTCCTGCAGACCAAGGTTCGTGGTGTGATGAAGCCTTTGCAATCCTTCTTTCACCAGAATCCGGTTTTCATCCTGCAGATCCATCACATCACCGATTGTAGCGATTCCTGCAAATGGAAGCATTTTGTCCACCAGATCCACTTCCGGTGCCATTTTTTCATATAACGCTTCCATCACTTTCATTGCAACTACTGCACCGCAGAGTCCTGCAAAAGGATAGGAACAGGCCTTCTGTTTTGGATTGACTATGGCATCTGCAGGTGGCAGAATCTCCTTTCTTCCCCCTTCCAGATCTTCAAACGGCACCTCATGATGATCTGTCACGATCACGGTCATTCCCAGATCTTTTGCTTTCCGTATCTGCGTCACTGCAGCGATTCCATTATCACAGGTAATAATCGTATCTCTCCCCTCCTGCCAGGCCTGTTCAATCAGATGTTCATTGATTCCATATCCGTCTGTGATCCTGTTTGGAATCATCATATCCACATCACATCCAAGCCCCCGGAGACTCTCCAGTAAAATATATGTAGACATTACTCCGTCAATATCATAATCTCCGATGATCCGGATCCTGTTTCTGTTTTCTATTTTCTCCTGCAGGATAGCCACTGCCTTTTCCATATCTTTCAACAGCCAGGGACTGTAAAAATCTTTCCGGCTTCCGTGAAGATATTTCTCAATTGCTTTCTCCCCGATCACATCACGGTTGCGGATAATCCTCGCTGTAACCTGATCAATGCCAAACCGTTCTCCGATCCCTTTAAAATCAGCCCGCTTAGCTGCTACCATCCATTTTTCCATGTTGTCTGCTCCTCATCTTAGCTGTGATTGAAAAAAGCTGCTGCATCGCTGCAACAGCTTTTTGATTACCCATCTCTTCTACTTTGTACTTTTTCCTGATTTCGTTTTCATGACATACCACAGAGCACCGGTGATACATACAGAAGAGTAAGCACCACATACGATACCTACCATGATCGGAAGTGCGAATTCACGGATAGAAGATACACCCATAACAAATACTACAAATATGGTAATAAATGTAGTGAAGGATGTATAAATACTTCTGGTCAGTGTCTGGGTAATACTCATATTTACCAGTTCTTTCAGATCCGCTTTCTTGCCGGCACTCTTCAGATTCTCACGGATACGGTCGAAAATAACGATGGTCGCGTTGATAGAATAACCAACTATCGTCAGCATGCAGGCAATAAAGGTATTACCTACAGAGATTCTTGACAATGCATAGAATGCAAGTACTACCATTACATCATGTAACAGTGCCAGAACCGCACTGGATGCAAAACGTACATCTTTGAAACGGAACCAGATATACAGCAGCATACAGATCGTAGCGATCAGGACTGCCACAATCGCATCTCTTCTCATCTCAGAACTTACCGTAGAGGAAATACTCTCTGCGGTGATCTTGCTGTCATCCACACCAAAGCTGTCTACCAGTTTCTGGTTCAGTTCTTCTCTCTCATCCAGGCTCAGAGATCTTGTCTTAATGATAACCGCATTGCTGTCAGCGACTTTGGATATCTGAATATTTGCATCACCGGTTACTTCCTGTACTACCGGTTTTACCTGGCTGTCAAGGTCATCGATGGACATGTCATCATTGAAAGTTACGTTCGTAGACGTACCACCCATGAACTCCAGGCTGTAGTTCAATGCTTTTCCGTCTTTTGCATGGAACACGCCCATTCCAACCGGAACAAGCAGAATCAGGATAACAGAAATCGTAAAGAATAATTTTCTCTTTCCGAGGAAATCTATGGTTTTTCTTTCTTTCTGTTTTCCGTAGAACTTTTCATCCCGAAGTCCCACTGCATAGAATGCGTTCACCAGCAGTCTGGAAATTACCAGTGCGGTAAACATGGAAAGAACGATACCAAGAGCCAGTGTCATGGCAAATCCTTTGACACTTCCGCTTCCCATTGCTCCCAGAACAGCAGCTGCGATCAGAGTTGTGATGTTACCGTCCACAATGGCGGACATAGCTTTCTGGAAACCGATCTTAATGGCGCTTCTCACACTCTTACCTGCTGCAATTTCCTCACGGATACGTGCATAGATAATAACGTTTGCATCCACCGCCATACCGATGGAAAGAATGATACCTGCGATACCCGGAAGGGTCAGCGTCAGGTCAAAAGCATTCAGCATTACCAGTTCCAGTCCGGTATAGATAGCCAGTGACAAAGCGGCTACCACACCCGGCAGAGCGTACACGATAATCATAAAGATTCCAACCAGTACCAGACCAATGGCACCGGCGATCAGGCTTGTCTTGATTGCCTGCTGTCCCAGCTGTGCACCTACCACGTTAGAACGAAGTTCTTCCAGTTCCAGTTTCAGGGAACCGATACGGATAATAGATGCCAGTTCTTTTGCTTCTTCGATGGACTGCTGTCCGCTGATCTGTGCTTTACCGTCAGAGATCACACTTTGTACAACCGGTGAACTGATAGTTTCTCCGTCATATACAATAGAGATTCTTTTTTTCAGGTTTGCTGCAGTTGCCTCTGCGAATTTTGTGGTACCGTCTTTGGTCAGTGTCAGTTCTACGACATACTGTTTGCTTCCGGTTGTCTGATCTTCTGTGACACCGCCGTCTGCACCTGCGATATCGCTTCCGTCCAGAACTACGTTGCCGCTTTCATCCTGGAATTCCAGAGATCCCGGTTTACCAAGATCTTCCAGAATCTTATTTGCATCGGTTACACCAGGAATCTCTACGGTGATACGGTCATCACCTTCCTGATATACCTGTGCTTCTTCACTGTAGTCTTCCACACGTTTCTGAAGTTTATAGACGGTATCATCCATATCTTCCTGAGACGGATCGTCTCCTTTTGCCTGGTATGTGATACTTACACCACCGGACAGATCCAGACCGGTCTTGATATTTTTTGCAGACCCGGTTCCGGTCGGGCCGAATCCCACAGCGGTTGTAAAGGCTAACAGACCAATCAGAACCACTGTAAGAATCAGCACAAGAACTCCCTGTTTTTTCTTCATCTTCTTATACCTCTTCTTCTGCCATAGCAGCTTTTATCATGATTGCACACTCTACGCGCTTACGTTCCAGCTCGCAGCCCACTTCGTAAACATCATCGATTTTCCCTTTGAAGTTATAGGAGTTTGCCGCACAGCCGCCACTGCAGTAGAATCGTGCAAAACATTTCTTACATGCCTCTTTTGCATAGACGTTGCAATTTTTAAAATCTTTACAGATTGCAGGTTTTGTGATTCCCTCGTCTACATTACCAAGAAGGAAATCTTCGTTTCCTACAAACTGATGGCACGGATACAGGTCTCCCCATGGGGTAACTGCCAGATACTCTGTTCCTGACCCACATCCGGACAGACGTTTGTATACACAAGGACCTCCGGTCAGATCAAGCATAAAGTGGAAGAAGTTAAATCCGTTTCCTTCTTTATTTCGTTTGATCATCTCTTTTGCCAGGGTATCATATTCTTCAAACAATTTCGGAAGGTCTTCCGGCTGCAGTGCATAGTCCGCATCCGAAGGTGCTACAACCGGCTCTACAGATATCTGTTTGAATCCCAGATCTGCCAGGTTCAGTACATCCTTGGAAAAGTCAAGATTATAATGGGTAAATGTACCGCGGGCATAATATTTGTCCTGGTTACGGCTCTCTGCCCATTTCTGGAACTTCGGAACTACCAGGTCATAGCTTCCGGCACCTTTGCGGAACGGACGCATATGATCGTGGACTTCTTTTCGTCCGTCGATACTCATAACCACATTGCCCATCTCTTTGTTACAAAACTCCATCACTTCATCGTTAACCAGAACACCATTGGTGGTCAGGGTAAAACGGAAGTTTTTATTATGTATCTTTTCCTGCTCTCTTCCGTAAGCTACCAGGTCTTTGACAACCTGCCAGTTCATCAGAGGTTCCCCTCCGAAAAAGTCTACTTCCAGATTTCTCCTGCTTCCGGAGTTGGCAATCAGAAAATCCAGTGCTTTCTTTCCTACTTCGTAGGACATCAGTGCACGTCTTCCATGATATTCTCCTTCTTCCGCAAAGCAGTACTTACAGGCCAGATTACAGTCGTGGGCAATATGCAGGCACAGTGCTTTGACTACAGTTGGCCGTTCTTTAAAATGCTCTATCGCATTTTCATAAATGTCCTCGGTAAACAGCATTCCCTCATCGGTCAGTTCCTGAATTTCTTTAAGAGCTGTCTTCAGGTCTTCTCCGGAATAAGAAGCCGACAGTTTTTCTGTCACTTCTTCGTTGGAACATCCCTGATCCAGCAGGGCGATACAGTCATATACAATATCGTCCACCACATGAACGGATCCGCTGTTTACATCCAGAACAATTGCGTATCCATTACTTTTATACTGATGAATCACTTATTTGTTCTCCTTCTTCTTTTCTTGCGCAGCAGCATCTTCTGCTTCGATATACAATGTAATCACAATTGATCCACCGGATCAATTCTTGATATGCTATGTAACAAAAAGCAAGCAGCGGCTTTTGGACCGCTGCCTGTATGTTCCAAGCATCATAGAGCCTGCTGATTTCTTATTTTGTGTTTTCGCAGCTCTGATTTCCTACTGTACAAGAAGTCTTGCAAGCAGACTGGCAGGATGTCTGACATTCACCACATCCACCTTTTTTCATTGTGTTCTGTAAACTTTTTGTATTTAAAGTTTTAATATGTTTCATTTTGCTTCCTCCTTATGTTATTACTTCTTGCATTATAGCATATGTTCTTTCATTTTCAAAGAGTTTTTTTCGCAACTTCCGGCTATTTTCACAATCTGCCACTGTTTTCAGGCTCCCGTCACCATTGCTCCCAAAGTTGATGACCCTGCACAGATAAGAAATGTAAGAAATGCACCTTTTACCCCCGATCCCGTACCTGCACCGGAAAAGATGGTAAGCAGCATCAGAATACCCCAGTATATACTGCCAAGTATCATTCCCCACAGATATCTTTTTCTTTCTGCTGTTTTTCCCATATAAATTCCTCCCGATAATCCGGATAGAATATAAACAGCCAGAATACCAGCGGACACTTTTCTCTCATCCAGCTGGTACTTCAGCAACAGTAATGCCAGAAGCAAAAGCCCTGCCCCGCTGACCAGATAGGACACGATCAGACCTTTTATGACTCTGCTGCTCTTTTGTATCCAGATGTTTTTCCCTGTATCCAAAAAAATCCCTCCCATACAGTACTATATGGGAGGGTTGTACATTCTATACCTTATCGGCTTCAGATTTCTTTTTTTCGGTTTTTCTTGCCTGCGATACCAAGTGCTGCAAGCGCTGCTGCCGCGAGTCCTGCATACCAGGCTGTCTGCTGATAGTCTCCGGTCTTCGGATTGACTCTTTTCAGTGTCGTACCGTAAGCCTGCTGTGTCTGGCTCTTCTGTGTGTTTTTCTTTGCCACACTGCCGGATGTGCTTCCGTTTGAACTGCTGCCTGTATTTCCTGCGGACACATTCGGTGTCAGTTTTGTCGTGGTACTTCCGGAAGTTGTTGTATTTTTATTTGTATATGCCTTATCCGTATTGCCTACCAGAGACTGGCTTCCTGCAATCTTCAGACCTGCCACATTGTACGGACTGAAAGAAGTTGTCACAAAGCTCAGTGTTCCGTCTGCATTATAGATTGGAGTAATATACTCGATGCTTCCGTCTTTCAGATAATGAATCACAACAAGCTGTGTATAGAGCTGATCGTCCGGTGCCGGCATCGTGATGCGCACCTGTTGTCCGTTCAACTGATATTCATTATCATTCATCATATCCCACAGTTTCATCTCATATGGGCTGATAAAAGTATCTACATTCTGACCGTTCAGAACGGAACTGTCAGATTTATCATTATTTAACTGTACCTGAAACTGTATGTACCATGGAAAATCACCGTCTACCGTAACGCCGTTGCTTGTCCGGTTGACCGTCTTCGCCTGTTCCTGGGCTGTCTGTAACAGTACCAGACTGTCAGCCTCTATATAAGCTTTCTGTGCTTCAGACAGTGCCTCGTATTCTTTTGTAGCCGCTATGATTGCTTCTACCTCTTCCGTTGTCGTCACTTCGCTTGGAAGGAAATCCAGCTGTTCCTGCACCGTTGCAACCTCATTCATCTGCTCCCAGGTAAGTCCGGATCCTTCTGCGCTTTCTGTATCTGCCGGTGTCTCTGGTACGGTATCAGACGGTACCTCCGGCTGTGGTTTTGGTGTCTCAGGCGTTGGTTCTGCCGGTTCCGTTGTCGGTACTTCCGGTTCCGTCGGAGCATTCGGTACTTCTGTTGGCTCCGGGGTAATCGTTGTGTCCGGATGTGTCACTTCTGTACCCGGATCTGCCGGTTCCGTAACCTCTGGTGTTGGCTGCGGTGTGCTTTCCGGCTGTGGTGTGACTTCCGGTGTTGTTGTCGGTTCCGGTGTCACTGTAACCTCAGGTGTTGCTTCCGGAGTCGGTTTGACTTCCGGTGTATCGGTTGCTTCCGGCGTTGGTGTAACTTCCGGTTTCAGAGAACTTACGCGAACAGTAACCTTTCTGGTCACAGTTTCGCTGTCTTCGTCCCATCCTTTTTCCTTGCTGTAATCAATCTTTTTCGTGTCATAGGGCTGGAAAACCACCTGATAGTCTGTCTCGTATTCTGTTGGAACTGCATCCTCTTTTTCCCAGGAAAATACTCCGTCTCCATCGCAGCCTTCCAGGGAAATCTCTGACAGTGCTTTTGTATCTTTTACCGTAATTACTTTCGGAACATAAACTTTTTCTTTTTCTGCTGCTCCTTCTACTTCACCATCGCCGGTGATATCCTCTGTATACAGGCGGACATTATCCAGCTTCAGACAGCCGGTCACGCGAACCAGTGCATCTTCAAAATCTTCTGCGCGGCGGATAGAAACTCCGGATGGTAATTCCCAGGTTTCTTCCTCATCTACAGTAACTGTACCACAGATTCGGATCACACCGCAGGATCCTGCAAGTTCTGCTGCCTTTTCAAAGCTTTTTACTGCCTCATCCTGGCTCTCGCCGCTATTCTTATCATTTCCCGTTTTTCCATTCAGATATACGATAGTTTTTTCTTCTTTCTTTTCCCCATCCTGAGTATCTTTCTGGTCTTTTGCAGACTCCGCATATACCATCTGACCGGTTGTGGAGGAAAGAACCATCACGGATGCCATCACCATTCCCACCGTCTTCATGTATCGCTTCGCTGCCGGTTTATTATTTTTCTTCATTATCCACATCTCTCCTGCTTTGTATTCTCAGCTGCGGTTTCACAGCTTTTTTTACTACTTTCACAGTTATTCAATTTTATATTATAACATATACTTCTCTTTTTCAACACCCCAAAAAATATGATTTTACAAGAATTTGTCTTGATTTTTGAATCGAATTCCTGTATATTCAAGTACAACTACTACATATTTTCAAAGGAGTGAATATTTTTGGATTCTGGCGACGCCATACAACTAATTGTGTTACTGCTGTTAATTTTGCTTTCCGCATTTTTCTCTTCCGCAGAGACGGCCATGACTACAGTCAACAAGATCCGTATCATGTCTCTTGCTGACGATGGGAATAAAAAAGCAAAAACCTTATTGAAAATTATTGAAAATCCAGGAAAGCTTCTGAGTACGATCCTGATCGGCAACAATATTGTCAACCTGTCAGCATCTTCTCTTGCAACCACCTGGACCACGAGAGTTCTTGGTAATGCCTTTATTGGTTTTATCACCGGCGTTCTGACCTTGCTGATTCTTCTGTTTGGTGAGATTACTCCGAAAACCCTGGCAACATTACAGGCAGAAAAAATCTCTCTTGCCTATGCACCGGTAATCTATCCTCTGACCAGGCTGCTGACTCCTGTAATTTTCTTTGTGAATCTGCTTTCGCGAGGTGTCTTATTTCTGCTTCATGTAGATCCCGATGCCAAGCCAAATGCCATGACAGAGCAGGAACTTCGTACCATCGTGGATGTCAGTCATGAAGACGGTGTCATCGAGAGCGAAGAACGGCAGATGATCTATAACGTTTTCGATTTTGGTGATTCTCAGGCCAAGGATGTGATGGTTCCCCGTATCGATATGTCTCTGATTAATGTGGATGCCACTTATGACGAAGTAATTCAGGCATTCCGTGAAGACGGTTATACACGTTATCCGGTCTATGAAAATTCAACAGATACCATCATCGGCACTCTGAATATGAAAGACCTGATTCTGCGAGATCCGGAAAAACCGTTTTCTGTACGGGATTTTCTCAGAAACCCATATTTTACCTATGAATACAAAGGTACGGCAGATCTTCTGATGGAGATGAAAGAATATGCCGTCAATCTGGCAATAGTCCTTGATGAATATGGCGCAACCGCCGGTATGATCACACTGGAAGACCTGCTCGAGGAAATCGTCGGAGAGATCCGTGATGAATACGATGCCGACGAAGAGGAAGACTTTAAAGAAATCGTTCCGAAACGAGAATATCTTGCAAAAGGTTCTGCCAAACTGGACGATCTGAATGAAGCTCTGGATCTGCATCTGGAAACGGAAGATTACGATTCTATCGGAGGTTTTGTGATCGAACAGCTCGATCACCTGCCGGTTCCCGGTGAATCCTGTATCACAGATAATCATCTGAAACTGGTCGTTGATCAGGTGGACAAAAACCGTATCGAACTTGTACACATCTATATACCGGAAGATTTTTACGATAAAAAAGAAGAAGAGGATTAACCTCTTCTTCTTTTTTATTCCACACTTTTCAGTGATTCGATCATATCAATCTTTTTCAGCCGGTAATACATCATTCCATTGACTAACAATGCAAATGCCAGTGTGATCAGTCCGCTGTACAAGAAACTTCTGAAAAATATACTTCTTCCGAACATCATCATATCCACTTCTACGGTTCGGATCACCTTTCCATGCAGAAAAGCACCGATTCCCACACCTGCGAGGATTCCGAATACCGTAAGCACCATATTCTCACGATATACATACGAAGCAACTTCTCCGTCGTAGAATCCAAGCACTTTCAGTGTTGCCAGCTCTCTCTGACGTTCTGTGATATTGATATTGTTCAGATTATACAGCACCACAAATGCCAACAAACCTGCCGATACGATCAGAACCACAATGACGATATTCAGAGAGCGAAGCATGTTGTCGATCTCACTGACCAGATCTGACGTAAAGGAGATAGCTGCGATCTCCGGATGTTCCATGATCGTCTGTCCCAGTCCGTCCTCGTAACTGTCTGACGTATCTTCGTAGCGAAGCAACAGCTGATTATACTCTGCCGCTTCCCCGAACAAGGTCTGATATGTATCTGTCGTTATATAGATAAAATGCCGCACATAATTTTCAACAATCTCCGTGATTTCGACTTTCACAATCTGATCACCCTTTTTCATCTGCACTGTATCACCGACTTTGAGTCCCAGAATATCTGCCGTCTTCTCACTGATGGCAGCCCCCTGCGCCGGGAAATCATAATGTTTTCCACTGATGCGATCACGCAGATCAAAGAAATCTCCAAAACAAGTCAGATCTTTCGGTACTTCCATCACCGCATCCACACTGCGCTTCGGTGACTGCAGTTCCACACTCTGGCAATACATCTCCAGAATCTGCTGTATCCCCGGATACGTCTCCATCTCGCTTTGTACCTGTGCCTTTTTCTCTTCCGTGGCGTCCCCGTTAAAAACAGCGCTTGCCTGATAGGTAAACAGATTGACAAACTGATTCTTTGCAATCGCAGTAATCGAATCCTGCAAGCCAAATCCCACCACGATCAGTCCCATACATCCACCGATACCAATGACAGTCATAAAGAACCGCTTTTTATATCGGATCAGATTTCGGATCGTTGATTTTGTTGTAAAGTTCAGATGTTTCCATAAAAATGGAATCCGTTCCAGCAGAATCCTCTTTCCGTTTTTTGGAGCCTCCGGGCGCATCAGCTGTGCCGGGCGCGCTGCCAGTTCCTTATAACATGCCACTACAGTTGCCACACCGGTACAGAGTGCACTCGCAAGGATCGCAAGTCCGCCCTCTTCCCAGTTTAACGGGGTCAGATACTCTTTCATACCCGTATACAGCATACCATACGCATTCATGATCACCCACGGCAGAATTTTCTCACCGAGCAGCACTCCGACAAATGCACCGGAGATGGTAAACATCAGTCCGTAGGCAAGATATTTTACCGCGATCACACCGTCTCCGTATCCCAGAGCTTTCAGTGTACCGATCTGCTGACGCTGTTCCTCGATCATTCGAGTCATCGTCGTCAGGCTGACAAGCGCTGCCACCAGAAAGAAAATGACCGGAAAGAACTTTCCTATATTTGTGATGCGCACTGCATCCTGTCCGTAATTTTCCGTGGAAGTCACCTGATCTCGTCCCCATACATACCAGTCCGGAACCTTCAGATCTTCCAGTTTTTTCTCTCCGTCTGCAATTTCTTCTTTTGCGTCTGCCAGTTTTTTCTCTGCTTTCCGGCTTTCTTTTCTGTATTCCTTCCAGCCTTCCTCCAGTTCCGTCTCTTTTACGGCAATCTCATCTTTTGCCTCCCGGAGTGCGCTTTTTCCATCCACAATCTGCTGTTTTCCGGCAGAAAGCTGCGTCTTTCCATCTGAAAGTGCAGCTTTTGCTCCGGCAAGCTGCTTCTTTCCGTCCGCAATCTGTGCTTTTGCCTGCCCAATCTGCGCCTCACCATCCGCGAGCTGTTTTTGTACCTGACTGATCTGTCTTTCTCCTGCTGCAAGCTGTTCCTTTGCCTGTGCGATTTTCTCCTCGCCCGCCGCAAGTTCCTGACGATGCATACTGATTTCCGCTTCTCCGGCATCCAGCTGCGTCCTTGCCTGCTCGAGTTCTCCTTTGCCCAACTGGATCTGTGTAAGATTCCCGGTCAGTTCCGTCTCTTTCTGTGACAGCACTTCCTTTTGTGTTTCCAGTCCGGTAAGCTGCTGCTTTAACTCCTGCAAAGCAGTCTCGATCTGCTGCAGCTGTTCCGCATCCGGTTCTTCCATCTGCGAGAGTTGTTCTTTCTGTGCTTCCAGTCGGGTGATTTCTTCCTGTACACTTTGCATACCGGCGGCAAGCTGTTCCTGCCCTTCCTGTACCTGTGTGATACCCGCAGTTACTGTCACCTCATTTTCATCCAGCTCCTTTTCTTTTTCTTCCAGCTGACTTTTCTGTTCTTCCAGTTTCGCCGCCTGCTCCTCAAGCTGACTTTTGGCTGTATTCAGCTCTTCTTCCTGTATCTGCAGCTGTGCCTTTCCATCCGTCAGTTCTGTCTGCTTTGTGGCAAGCTCCTGTTTTCCGGCTGCAAGTTCCTGCATTTTCTGCTGCAGCTGTTGTTCTCCGGCAGTCAGTTCTTTCTCCTTTACAGCAAGCTGATTCTCCCCATTTTGCAATTCTGTCTCTTTTTCTGCCAGAAGGGATTCATTTTCCTTCAGTTCTTTTTCCTTTTCAGCGACGGTATCTTTTGCCTCTTCGATCTGCAAAGTACCGTCTTCCAGCTTCTTTTTTCCATCCGCCAGTTCCTTTTCACCGTCTGTTACCTGTTTTCTGGCATCGGAAAGCTTGTCTTCCCCCTCCTGATAAACCGTATCATATCTCCTCTGACATGCTTCCTCTTCCAGCTCT
>ERZ506754.793-NODE-793-length-14625-cov-4.892999_pt1 | contig 14625 bp, 13 predicted proteins | sample MGYA00513043_ERZ506754 | MGnify/ENA metagenome assembly ERZ506754 | reverse complement strand
TGATTTATCCTTTCTCCATACCCTATCAGGTTTATTTTTTGATTTGATTATTGCTTACATAAGACATAGGTCCAACATAAGAACCTTCTTTTATGCAAGAATTAACGACTTTACTTGAATCTACAACCGCATGAGCTTCAACTTTTGAATCACTCAAATAGGTACCCGGTAAAATTTCAACGAAATCACCAATTTCAGTATTTCCCAAGATTTCAACATTTGGATGAATAATTACATCGTGACCAATCTTGACATCTTTTCCAACAACTGTACGCATAGGATCTACAATCTGTACTCCTTCTTTCATCCAGTTATTATTGATTCGATTTCGCATCCATTCATACGCTTTATGTAATTCTACACAATCATTGATTCCCATAACTTCGTCACGGTCCTCAACAACTAATCCCTTAACAACTTTTCCTTGATTTGCCAAAATTTTAACTAGATCTGTTAAATAATATTCATTTTGAGCATTATTTGTTGTTAATTTATCAAGATTATCAAATAAATCTCTGTTTTTAAAACAATACATACCTGCATTGATTTCACAGATTTGTTTTTGTTCTTCTGTACAATCTTTTGCTTCTACAATCGCTTGAACATGACCATTTTCATCACGAACGATACGACCATAGTGAGCTCCATCATCCAATACAGAAGTCAATAATGTTAATGATGCATCTTGATTTGTTTGGAATAATTTTTCCAACGTCTCAGGTTGAATACATGGTCCATCTCCATTGATAATTAAAGTGTCCCCATCTTCATCCTTTAATTGTGTAGCTTGCATAACCGCATGACCTGTTCCTAATTGTGGTTCCTGCAAAGCAAATTCAACATCTGGAAAAGCTTCCTTAATGCTTTCTGCCTGATATCCAACAATCACTACAATTCGTTGTACAGACACCGCTCTTAAAGCATCAATGATATAAGCCAACATAGAACGATCAATAATCGTATGCATGACCTTGCTACGATCTGATTTCATTCGAGTTCCTTTTCCTGCCGCCAGAACAATCGCATTACGCATATTTTCACCTGACTTTCCGTATCTATTCTAACAAAAATCGTAAGACTTTAAAAGGTTACACATAGAAAAAGACAATACAATTTGTATTGTCTATCCTAATTGATCCAATTGATTCTGATAATCTGTAATCTGTGAATTGATAGAATCCACTTTTGACTGTGCATTCGTTACATCCAAATTTGCAGCATCATATTTTTTCTGTGCCGAATTCAACTTATTCTGTAAAGAAGTTGTATCCGATCCCTTTTCTGCCGTTGCCAAAGCCGCTTTCGCATCATCCAAATCTGTTTTTGCAGAATTCACTTGATTTACCAATCCTTGATGCTGTGCATACAAAGATTTTAATTCATTGTATTGATCTTCTGTTAATTGATCATTTGGAATATTTTCAAGTTCACTTCGACGATTTTCACATGCCTGCAATGCACTTTGCGCACTATCATATGCAGACTGAGCATTAATAACTGCACTTTGCGCTTCTTTTACCGACCCACCAGCTGATTCTATTTGTTTGTTCAATGAATCTATATCACTTTGTGCATCCGATTGTGCCTTTTGTGCACTTTCCAAATCGGATTGAGCATTTTTAAGCTGGGTTTTTAAGTTGCTAATTTTTTGTTTCAACTCAGCCTTCTTCTCTGCAATTTCCGTGTTGTTGTTTGATTTATGTGAATGTGTTTTCTTATTCGCACTCGCAAGTAATTCATTAAAGTTTTTACCCGTTGAGCCCTCTAAAATCTCATCGATTTTTTCTCTTTGTTTACGCGTTAAACTGTTATACTTACTTTCCAAATCCACAATATCCTTCTTCTCACTTGAAGATAATGAATCGTAGCTGTTTGCGAAATCTAATAATTCCTGATAATTTTTCTTTTGGACTTCTTCTGTTTTTTCATCTGAACCAGATAATCCGCCAGTCAATAATTTCATACCACCAAAAATCAACATAGAAACCAACAAAACACCTACTACACCTAAAACAATGTACAATCCTGTTTTAGAATTGCTCTTTTTAGTTGATGCCTTCTTTTTAGATGGTTCCTTTTTCTTATTAACTACTTCTCGTTTTAATTGAGGACCCTTCCCCTCTTCTAATAATGACTGTATTTCATCATCATCAATCACAACTGTTTTATTTGTGGAATCTGCTTCCTGCTTTAAATCATCCGCATTCCACATTACAGTGCGTGTTGCAGACAAATCTTCTTTAGGTTCATCTAAATCTTTTGACCCAACAACAACCGTATCCCCCAATGATGGCTCCGATCTTTTAGATTGAAACGGGATTTCAGGTTCAGGTTTATTTCTCTCTACTCGACTACGAGTTTGATTTTTTGTGAACTGATCCATTTTTTGTTCTAATGTATCTTCCTCATTGGTTTGAAATGAATCTAGTAATTGAGAAATCTCATCATTCTCATGTTTTCTTTTCTTATCCATAAGCTTCTATCGCCCCTTCGAGACTATTTTACCAAAACCACTTTGATTTGACCACTACGTTTTCTTGATTTGCCTGAATCCATAAAGGATGTGCTGCCAACACAAACATACAATCTGCATGCAGAAGCTTTTGAGCCGCATATAACGTATTTCCAGTTGTACATACATCATCCACTAATAAAATCTTCTGTTGTGGCAAGGGATACAATTGTTTCAATGCCAACACATCTTTAATATGCGATCTTTGAATTTTAGATTGTGAAGACTGCTTAATATTCTCTTTTTTATAAAAAGGAGAATGCACAAAAATATCTAATGTTGAATATATCTCTATTGTGGCTTCAAAACCTCTTTCCATACGTTTTGCATCTGCACTACATAAACCACATACACAAAACTTTTTAAAATGTTTTTTTAAGTACATATGCTGATTTAAAAATACGTCCTTTAGTACAATGTCTTTTTGTTCTTTATACTGGAAAAACAATCGCTCTAGGAATTCATTATATTCATACAATACATATAATGGTGTTCCATCAATATTATAGACATGCTTATGAAGTTTAAAGTTTTTCAAGCAATCTTGACAAACCAACAGGTCATCATAAAAGAAAATATCAAAATTTCGCATTTTACTCATCGGTTTGTGACAGCATAAACAGTATCGTTCATTTTTGATATTTGACTGACACAATCCTTGATAGACTTGTTTAAAGCCTGACATAAACACACTCCTTTTCCATCTGGATCCTTAAAGCTTCTTCCCACACGTCCAAAAATCTGAATCAAGCTTGCCGTGGTAAAAACAGAGTGATCTCCTTTAAAAACTACGACCTGCACACTGGGAATTGTGATTCCACGCTCTAATAATGTTGTACAAACTAAGGCACTCATTTCTTTATTACGGAAACGATCTAATATTCTGTCTTTATCTTTTGTGGATGAATGAATAAAATCTGTTTTCACAAAAATATTTAAGAGTAACTTTAACCATTTGCCATCACTTTTTCTTGGTACAAACACCAATATTTGTTTCCCTTCCCGCTTAAACTTCATACACAAATACAGGACAATCCATACTTGTATAAAAACAGATACTTGTATGACCTTAGGAACAATTAAAGGATGTTTATGTGGTCTTTCAAACAAGCATACAAGCTCCATCTTCTTTTGTTTGACTAATTCCATACTCAATTCATCTGGGGTTGCACTCAACAATAGCTTTTGACCAACACACGCCTGATTTGCGATTGCCTGAAGAACTTCATTGCCAACAAAGGGAAAGGCATCTAATTCATCTAAAATCAATAAATCAAAGGCATATGGATAACGATACAATTGATGTGTTGTGCAAACAATAATATCGGCATCCGTAATTTGCGTATATCCTTGTGCAACTTCGCAAATACTTAATTCAGGAAAAGCTATTCTTAATCGTCCTGCAATCTCAAGTACAACTTGTCTTCGACTAATCGCAAAAGCCACCTTCTTTCCCTTCGATAAATATCCACAGATACTCTCAAAGCATATTTCAGTTTTACCAGCACCTGTTGCAGCATACAACATAACATCCTTCCCCTCACATAAATGGTGATATACTGTATGACTTGCTTCTACTTGTGAAGGTGTTAAGCTATAATTCAATTTAGGCTCTCCAACCCATGTCCTATGCTTTAATTTCGCCGGTTCTATTTTTTCATTAACCTCCAACCGAGAAAAATCAATGCACTTACGACAATAATAAACTCCATGGTCATACGTAAACAATTTTGGATTTTCATTTTGACATCGATTACACTTCATATACTCTTATACGAAAAAAAAGTGCAATTTTTTGCACTTTATTTAAATATTTCTGATTTTTCAATACGCATAGCCGCTCTTTTTATATCTTCAATATCTTGAACCAAAGCTAAACGAACATATCTTATTCCATGAACTCCAAAAGCTTGTCCCGGAGTAACTACAACACCTGCTTTTTCTAGCAAATCCTTTGTGAATGCATATGAATCTTCATATTGATCAGGTATTCTTGCCCATGCAAACATTGTTGCAGGGCTCTTATCGATATGCCACCCTACTGTATCAAAGATTTCACATAACGCATCTCTTCGATCTTGATATGCCTGACAAGTCGAATGAATACTTGCACCACCATGTCTTAAGGCTTCAATACCTGCATATTGAACAGGCAAGAAAATTCCGTAATCCATATTTGATTTTAATGTATTATAACATTCAATAACCTCTTTATTTCCTACACATACACCAAGTCGTGCACCAGCCATTCCATAAGTCTTTGAAAATGAATTTAATTCTATACCCACTTCTTTTGCGCCATCAAAGGATAAGAAGCTTTTACCAACTTTTCCATCAAATACAAGTTCACTATATGCATTGTCATGAAGAACCACAATATCATATTTTTTTGCAAACGCAATCAAATCCTCATAAAAAGAATCTGGAGCTATAGCACAAGTCGGATTATTCGGATAAGAAACAATCATCATTTTTGCCTTTTTTGCGATTTCCTCATCAATTTGATCCAATTGAATAACATAATTATATTCCTGTAATAAAGGCATATATTCGACCTTTGCACCTGCAATTTTTGGCCCATCGCTAAAAATTGGGTAATAAGGATCAGGTACTAGCACAATATCTCCAGGATCACATATAGCTAAAAACAAAGTGCTTAGAGCCTCTTGAGACCCTTGTAAACAAATCATTTCATCATTTGTAAGTTCTACATTGTATCGATTCTTATACCAATCATGAATGGCAGCCTTCATTTCAGGTAATTCATTGATTGCATATTTATAATTTTCAGGAACCATGATAGCATCTTGTAACGCCTTCATAATTGAAGGTTCTGGTGCAATATTAGGAGATCCAACTGAAAAATCAATTGTCTCCTTTCCTGTTCTATTTGTATAATCCAATTTCATATTCTTCAATTCTGTAAATATAGAAGACTGAAACAAATCCATTCTCTTCGCTCTTTTCACGTCAATACACCTCACACATTTCTTTATAATATTATAAGCAACTGAAAGAAAGGTTTCAAATTCTTTTCAAATCTTTCATAACAACCAAACGATTATTGTTAGATTTCATTTATAAAACTTAAAAAATATATAACCATACATATCTTATGTCCTTTGTTTATAGGCAATTTAAAAAATATACTCTTATTTTTTTATAACCAAAATAAAAAACAGTGCCATTTCTGACACTGTTATTATATTACTACTTCAAACCATATTTCTTGTTAAATTTCTCAATACGTCCCTGAGCAGCAGCGAAACGTTGACGACCTGTGAAGAATGGGTGGCAGTTACTGCAAGTATCTACACGTAATTCATCACCTTTGATTGTACTACCTGTTTCGAATTCTGCACCACAAGATGTACAGATACATTTAACTTTATGATAATTAGGATGAATTCCTTGTTTCATATTGTTGTATCCTCCTTCCGCCTTAAGTCATATCGACCCAAAGTAAGTGCTATACAATTATAGCAAGGCTTTTTTTAAATCGCAAGATGTTTTAAGTAAATTCAATAAATTTTTTTAAAATTTAGAATCATCTGCTTTTTCAAACCATTCACGAACCAATTGCACTGTATCTTTTAAGCAACCAGATTCAAATGGAACCTTTAATCCAGCTTCCTTAACAATCTTTCTAAATGGTAATGTTCCACCAATTTTGCAGATATGTTTATAGTCTTCAAAAGCTTTTTCATCCTTCTTTTGAATACGAGCCCAGAATTGTAAAGCACAGACTTGAGCTAATGTGTAATCAATATAATAGAATGGATCCATAAAGATGTGAAGCTGACGCATCCACCAGCCACCTTTTTCTAGAATATCAATTCCATCATAATTTTTGTGTGGTAAATATTGTTTTTCTAATTTACGCCAAGTAGCCAATCTTTCCTCTGGTGACATTTCTGGCTTTTCATATACCTCGTGTTGGAAGTGGTCAACTAAAACTCCATAAGGTAAGAACTTGACAGCTCCAGATAAGTGATTGAAATAGTATTTATCAACATCTTCTTCAAAGAATGATTTCATCCATGGATATGTAAAGAATTCCATTGACATAGAATGAATTTCACAAGATTCATATGTAGGCCAAACACAATCAGTTGGGAAAACATTTTTACTTGAATACACCTGGAATGCATGTCCTGCTTCATGTGTTAACACTTCTGCATCATGACTTGTTTTATTAAAGTTTGCGAAAATAAATGGAGATTGATAATTTGGAATAAATGTACAATATCCACCAGCCGCTTTGCCTGGTTTTGAATCTAGATCCAACAATTCTCTATCTGTCATAAATTCAAAGAATTCTCCTGTTTTAGGATCCAATTCTTGATACATCTTTAATGCTCGTTTTACAAGCTCTTCACGATTATATTTAGGTGCAGGATTTCCAGATAAGAATTCAAACTTTTCATCCCATGCATGCAAAGTATCATAACCTAAGCGTTTTTGTTGACGAGCATATAATTCATTATCCAATGGAACCACATCTTCCAATACTTGTTTACGATAGTTTTCTACATCGTCTTTATTGTAGTCAAAACGCATCATACGATAATAGCCAAGTTCAATATAATTATTATATCCTAGCTTTTTAGCCATACGTGTACGAACTTGAACTAATTGATCGTATACTTCTCCAATTTCTTTAGCGTGTTCGTCATACCATCCCCAATAAGCCTGCATAGCACGCTTACGTGTATCACGATCTTTATCGTTTGTCTTAACTTCCAATGCAGCTAATGTATAGGTTTCACCATCAAATTCAATTTGAGCACTCGCGATAATAGCTTGATATTTTGAAGCCAATTTATTCTCTTCCTGCATTTCAGGAATAATACATGGATCAAATGATTTTTCTTCCATTTCTCTTTGTAAGAAATATGTTTCTGGCACTTCCTTTTTTAATTCAGATACAAAAGAACTTGCCATTACTGCCTTGTTACAATTCACAATGTCTTCTTTTAATACTGGAAGCATTTCATTTAAAAAATCATTTTCCTGCGTATAATATTCATCTCTTGTATCTACTGTATGGCGCACTTCTACTAGTGTTTGGTTTGTATTGATATATTTATTTACATCATCCAACTCAACAAAAGCATTTTTAAATTCTTCATATGAAGCGGCATTTTTTAGTTTTTCACAAATCCCTTTTAGTTGTGCCTGCAATGCTTCAATATCCATATGTTCATATTTATAATCTGTAAATTTCATATTTTTTCTCCTAAAAAAAACAGAGAAGCATAAAGCTTCTCATATTATGCAAAGATGGCATTCCATCCAAATATTAATAAAGCTAAAATGACAATCGCACCTAATAATATTGGCCAGAATGTACTACTAGCAGCTATTAACAAGGCAAGAAAATCACCCTTTTCAAGACGATCCTCTTTACCTTTTTGTTTGTCTTTTTTTTCTAACATCTCACGCATTGATGGGCGCTTAGACACTAGAATTCACCTCCAAAGTGACACTTAACGAAGTGATTTGGTTTAACCTCTTTTGTTGCTGGTTCTTGTTCACGACAGATATCTTTCGCAAATGGACAACGAGGGTTAAATTTACATCCCTTAGGAATATTTACGTTACTTGGAATTTCACCTTGAATAACTTGCATTTCTTTACGCTTTGTAGGATCTGGTAAAGGAATTGCACCAATCAACGCTCTTGTATAGGGGTGTTGAGGGTTAGAATAAATTTCATTCTTATCTGCAAGTTCCATCATACTACCTAAATACATTACACCTACACGGTCAGAAATGTGTTTAACAACTGACAAGTCATGAGAAATGAAGATATAAGAAATATTCTTTTCTTCTTGCATATCTTTCATTAAGTTGATGATCTGTGACTGAATAGAAACGTCCAATGCACTTACTGGCTCATCACAAATAATGAAGCTTGGATCTAATGCCAAAGAACGTGCGATACCAATACGTTGTCTTTGTCCACCTGAGAATTGGTGAGGATAACGATAGCAATAGTAGCTTGGCAAACCACAACGGTCCATTAGGTTTTTAACATATGCATCTAGTTCTGGACCACGTTTGAATTTTCCGTGAGCAATCAATGGTTCAGCCAAAATATTGAATACAGTCATACGAGGATTCAATGATGAATATGGATCCTGGAAGATAAACTGCATTTCTTCACGTAAAGCACGCATTTCTTTACGAGATTTTTTTGCGACATCTTCACCTTCGAAGATTACTTCTCCACTAGTTGGTTCATAAAGACGAATGATTGTACGACCTAATGTAGATTTACCACATCCAGATTCACCTACTAGTCCTAATGTTTCACCTTCATATAAATCGAAAGTAATATCATCTACGGCTTTAACACATGGGTCGCCTTCTTTAAATTTACCTTTTTTTAGAGGGAAGTATTTTTTTAAATGTTTTACTTCAAGAATTTTTCTTTTTTCTGCCATGACTATCCCTCCTGTTTCATTTCTTCTTCAACTTTGAAGCACCATACATGGTGACGTGATTTAACCTTTGTATCAGTTGGTTGACCTTGTTTACAACGTTCGCTTACAAATGGACAACGATCTGCAAAGTAACATCCTTCTGGTAAATACAATGGGTTAGGTACACTACCTTCAATTGTATTTAAACGTTTTCCTTCTTCAGCTAATGAAGGCATTGAGTTCATTAATCCAATTGTATATGGGTGTTTAGGGTTGCTGAACAATTCTTCTACTGGAGCTGTTTCAACAACTTTACCTGCATACATAACGTTAACGTTATCGGCAACCTGAGCAACTACACCTAAGTCGTGGGTAATCAACATAATAGATGTACCTGTTTCATTTTTTAATTTATTCATCAAAGATAAAATTTGAGCCTGAATTGTAACATCTAGAGCTGTTGTCGGTTCATCGGCAATCAATAATTTTGGATGACAAGATAAAGCCATCGCAATCATAACACGCTGACACATACCACCTGACAATTGGAATGGATAGTTATCAACAACTTTTTCTGGACGAGAAATACCAACTTCTGCCAACAAATCGATTGCACGTTGTTTTGCTTCTTCTTTAGAAACTTCTTCGTGAGTCAAAATGTTTTCCATAATTTGATCACCAACTGTAATAACTGGGTTCAAACTTGACATTGGTTCCTGGAAAATCATAGAAATTTCGTTACCACGAATGTGACGAATTTGTTCATCTGTAGCTGTTGCTAAGTTCAAGCCTTCTTCATCACGATCTACATTTCCCATATATACGATCTTTGATCCAGGCATAATTTCTCCTGGTTCACTTACTAAGCCTAAAATAGACATGGCAGTTACTGATTTACCACAACCTGATTCACCTACGATCGCAAGTGTTTCATTTTCATACATTGTAAAGTGGTTTCCATCAACTGCTTTTGAATCACCTTTTTTTGTATGGAAGTATACACGAAGGTCTTCCACTTTAATTACTTTTTTATTTACAGACATTGTGTATCCTCCTTACTACTGTAATTCCTTAGGGTCGAATGCATCACGCAATCCTTCACCAATTAAGTTGATTGAGATTACAGTTAACAAACACATTAAACCTGCAGGCATCCATTCCCAAGGATAGTTTTGGAACACGTAAGAATCACGTGCTAAGTTCATTAAGTTACCCCAAGAAGGAGTTGGTGCAGTCACACCCATACCTAAGAATGATAAACCAGCCTCAGTTAAGATAGCACTTGCCATTTGTAGTGTAGCATTTACGATTACTAATGAAATAACGTTTGGAAGTAAGTGTTTAAAGATTTTTGAGAAATCTGAAATACCCAAAGCTTCACAAGCTTGCATAAATTCTTGTTCACGCAAAGTCAAAATCTGTCCACGAACTAAACGTGCTAGTCCTGGCCATGATAGTAAACCAATTAATAATGATACAGTATACATTTTTTGGCTTTGTGGAACCCACAACATAGTTGAGGCAACCGCAATAATCATTGGTGTAAATGGTAATGAATAAACGATTTCTGCAAAACGCATTAATACGTTATCCAATTTTCCACCATAGTAACCTGAGATACCACCAATTGTACATCCTAAGATGACAGTAATAACAGCAGCAATAATACCAACCATGATAGAGATACGTCCACCTAAGAATAAACGGAATAAGCAGTCACGACCTTGTTTATCTGTACCTAATAAGTGTTCTCCACCTGGAGCTAAGTTAGGATTTGATAAATCATAGTCATTAACGCTATATCCAAGCATTGGTGGTATAACAATAACAGCAACAACAATTAAAATAAAGATAATCAAACCTGCCATGGCAACACGGTTTTGTTTGAACTTACGCCATGCTATGGTCCAAGGACCTATAGATTCGATTTTTTCGCCAGATTCTAATACTACAGCATCTTTTTTAGCCATCTATAGTTCCCTCCTATTCATCTACCTTGATACGTGGGTCAACTAATGTATAACAAATGTCAGACAATAAGTTACCTAACAACATCAATAAGGCACTAAACATCAAACAAGCCATAACTAAAGAGTTATCACGTTGGTTGATCGCATCAATTAACACTTTTCCAATTCCTGGCCAGATAAATACAGATTCCAAGATTACGGCTCCTGAGAATAATGATGGAATGTATAATCCTAATAATGTTACTAAAGGAATTTGAGCATTTTTAAATGCATGTTTGTAGATAACAGTCTTTTCTTTAAGACCCTTTGAACGTGCTGTACGAACATAATCCATGTTGATAACTTCAACCATAGAGTTACGTACATAACGTGAGAATGACGCAAATGAACTAAACGCCAATACGATTACAGGTAAAATTGAGTGTAATGCGATATCTCCAATTTCTTGGAAAATACTTGAGTAACCAAAGCTTGATAGCATTGTGTCACGCATTCCGTTGATAGGCATACCTGGAATCTGCAAACCAACGAAGAAAATTAATACTAAGGCAAAGAAGAATGTTGGAACACTTATTCCTAACAATGAGAATACAGTCCAGAAGTTATCAAACACTGTACCTTTCTTTACTGCCTGTTTTATTCCAACTGGAATGGCAAAAATCAAAGCCACAATTAATGATACAACATTCAAATAGAATGTATTCCATACATAGTCACCAATAATTGTTCCAACTGGCTTTTTAAGGGTAATACTTGATCCTAAATCTCCTGTACACATACGTCCGACCCAACGCACATATTGTTCAGGTAACGATTTATCCAATCCTAACAACTCACGAACGTGATCACGTTGTTCTTGTGTAACCTTTGAACCGGCTCCAAAGTAAGCTGTAACCTCATCACCTGGCATCGCCTTTACAGTACCGAAAATAACGATTGAAATGATGAAAAGGACAGGAATCATCGCTAAAATTCTTTTAAATACATACTTTAGCATAGTTATTGATCCTTTCTATCCACTAAATGCATATAAGAGCAAGTCAATACGGCTTGCCCTTAATTTTATAAACAATCCACGAGTTTTTCATGCAGACTATTTAACGTTGCCACGTTTCTGTTAATGAACATTTGTCCTTTAACATCCACTATTTTAACACATCTTTGTGCAATTTTTAAATTTATTTTACAGTAATTGTATCCATTGATTGAGACCAGTTACGTAATGTTCCTGTTCCAGTCAAGTCAACTTTCTTATTGTAAAGGTTGAATTGCATACCTGAATAAACTGGCATGTATCCTGCATCATCAGCAGCCATCTTCATAGCTTCAACATATTCTGCTTTTGATTTTTCTGCATTTGACTCAGCACGAGCTTTTGTCAATTGGTCAACCAATGCTTGATCATTAACACGAGAGTAGTTATTTACAGCCATGTTATTTGGATTATTTGTATATGAATCATTAGCTCCAGCATCTTGGTTATCTGTAAAGCTAGTAGCTAAGAAACACATATTCCATTCGCTATCGTGGCTTTCATCTTGAATGTTGCTTAATAATGTAGAGAAGTCAACTGTAGTTTGTTTTAAGTCAACACCTAAATCGCTCCAAGTTTTCTTAACCATAGGAATTAATGTTTCAAGTACTGAGTTACCTTCTGAACATAAGAATTTGATTTCTAATTTTTTTCCATCTTTTTCACGGATTCCATCAGAACCTTTTACCCAACCAGCTTCATCTAATACTTTGTTCGCTTTATCCATGTCAAATGCATATGTATTTAATCCATCGATTGTTTCTTCATTACGAACAACGGCACCACAGTTTACTGATGCTGGACTCCAGTATGCAGCTGGTACATATCCACCTTTAACTTTTTTAACTTCGTCACTTGCTTTTTTATCCCATCCGAAGTATGAATCACAGAATCCTTGACGATCTGTCGCATACATCAATGCTTGACGTACTGCTTTGTCAGCTGTAGCTCCATTGTTAGCGTTCATAGCTACGAAACCAACAGCACTACGACTGTAGTAGTTGAATGCCATGTTTTTATCTTGACTAGCTTCACTTACTTTATTTGTTTCAATTACATCTGGAATTAAATCAACTGTTCCTTTTTTCAATTCAGAAACTTCTGTAGTTACATCTGTTTTCTTAATAACGATTTGATCTACTTGGTATTGTCCCTTTTCAGGTTTGAATTCTTCATTACGAACAAATGAAGCTCCACTTGCTTTGTCATATTTCTTTAATTGGTAAGCACCAGAACCACATGATTCTTCTTGGTTCTTTTCAACAACTTTTACTTTACCTTGTTTGTATTTTGAGTAGTGATCAGCACTGGTGATTCCCATTCCACCAAATTTTGCGATTGCATCGATTTGAGGTGATACTAAGTGGAATACTACTGTGTAATCATCTGGAGTTTCAATACCAGTTAATTCTTTAGCAGCTCCGCTATTATATTCTTTATATCCTACTAGGTTTTCCAATCCACCACCATTAGGACCAGCATAGCTTGGGTCAGCTAATGTTGCGAATGTAAATTTAACGTCTTTTGAAGTTACTTCAGTTCCATCACTGAATTTGTGTCCTTTTTCCAATTTGTAAGTTAATGTTAAACCATCTGCACTTACTTCTGGTAAATCTTTAGCCAATTCTGGTACCAATTCGTTATCCGCATTGTACTTTAGCATTGATTCGTAGCATAAGTTTACTACATATTGATCATAAGCACTTGATGCATATTGAGGTGTAAACTGTCCAGTTAAACTTTGGTTTACAGATACTGTTAATGTTTTTGCGTCACTGTTAGATCCGCCTGAACATGCTACTAAAGTAGAAGCCATTGCTACAGATGCTAAACCAGCAACAATTCTTTGTTTATTCATTTCTCTTTCCTCCTATAGTTTGCTCACTATGTGTGATGAAATTATACTATGTTAGAAAGTTGTTTTCAAGGGCTTAAGAAAATAATTTACATGCAATTTTACATGAATGTATATTTTTCATGAACTAAACACGTAATTTTGTCTTTAAATCATGCATTTTCATTAAATTCGCTTACATTGATATTTTCGTGCTATTATCTTAAACATTTGTCCATGAATACTGTATTTTTGTGAAAATAATGAAAAAAGGCTCAAACTATTGAGCCCTGTTGCATTATTTAAAATAAATTATGAATGCTTTGTTTTAGATTTTCAATTTTGCATGGACGACTATAGTCATATCCTTGAACAAAATTTGTACGTAGTTTTACATGTGCATCATATTCTTCATTGACTACTCCTCACCGCAAGCAGTGAGGGTTTTGAACTGACAACATTTTGCAGCAATCGCACATTATTTTCAAACTTTGGACACCATATAATATGATACTGAACTAAACACTTACAATGAGAAGCACGATGACAATTCACATCTTTTAACTGATACTTTTCCTAAATGCCTCTACGCGTCAAATCTAGAAAAGTGATTGTTTTACCTTCTTCAACCGAATAGATTCTGGCAAGGTTTTCTACTTCTATTTTCCATTCACCAGTAATGGCAATATTGATCTGAATATTGTTCATTCTAAGTCTAGACATGATATCAACTCCGAACTATTTCTACATATAGTCAAATGATACTATTTGTTAATTTCACATAATTCAATCTGATTTCACAACATTTACCAAAGTTATACTAAATTTATGACAACATGGAATGATATT
>ERZ506754.792-NODE-792-length-14642-cov-10.356276_pt1 | contig 14642 bp, 20 predicted proteins | sample MGYA00513043_ERZ506754 | MGnify/ENA metagenome assembly ERZ506754 | reverse complement strand
CGGTCTGACCAGAACTCTGATCCACAACATGGTTGTTGGTGTCAGCGAAGGATATGAAAAAGTTCTGGAAGTAAACGGTGTAGGTTACAGAGCTCAGAAACAGGGTAAGAAATTAGTTCTTTCCTTAGGATATTCTCACCCAGTTGAAATGGAAGATCCGGAAGGATTGGAAACAACTGTAGATGGCAACAAGATTACTGTAAAAGGTATCAGCAAAGAAAAAGTTGGCCAGTACGCAGCTGAAATCAGAGAAAAGAGAAGACCGGAACCTTACAAAGGTAAAGGTATCAAATATGCTGATGAAGTTATCAGACGTAAAGTTGGTAAAACTGGTAAGAAATAAATAAGGAGAGTGCAAAAATGATTAATAAAGTATCAAGAGCGAGTGTTCGTACTAAAAAGCATAGCAGAATGCGTCATCATATCGTTGGTACAGCTCAGAGACCTCGTCTGGCTGTATTCAGAAGTAATAACCATATGTATGCACAGATCATTGATGATACCGTTGGAAAAACATTAGTATCCGCTTCTACTCTTCAGAAAGACGTAAAAGCAGAACTGGAACAGACCAACACAGTAGCAGCAGCAGCTTACCTGGGAACTGTTATCGGTAAGAAAGCAGTTGAGGCAGGAATCGAAGAAGTTGTATTTGACAGAGGCGGTTTCGTATACCATGGTAAAGTAAAAGCATTAGCAGATGCAGCTAGAGAAGCTGGCCTGAAATTCTAGGAAAGAGAGGAGCGAAATACATGAGACATACAATCATTGATGCTAGTCAGTTAGAATTAGAAGAAAAAGTAGTCTCAATCAAACGTGTAACAAAAGTTGTTAAAGGTGGACGTACCATGCGTTTTACAGCTTTAGTAGTTGTTGGAGACGGCAACGGACATGTTGGTGCAGGACTTGGAAAAGCAGCTGAAATTCCGGAAGCTATCCGCAAAGGAAAAGAAGATGCTATCAAAAAATTAGTAACCGTAGCAAGAGATGAAAACAACAGTATCACACATGATTATGTTGGTAAATTCGGCAGCGCTGAACTTCTGATGAAGAGAGCCCCGGAAGGTACTGGTGTAATCGCTGGTGGTCCGGCTCGTGCGGTTATCGAGTTAGCAGGTATCAAAAACATCCGTACAAAATGTATGGGTTCCAGAAATAAACAGAACGTTGTACTTGCTACCATCGCAGGTTTAAGTCAGTTAAAGACTCCGGAAGAAGTAGCTAGACTTCGCGGTAAATCCGTAGAAGAGATCTTTGCTTAAGGAGGACTGGAAAATGTTAAAAATTACTTTAGTAAAATCTACAATCGGTGCAGTTCCAAAACACAAAAAAACAATTGAAGCTCTGGGACTGTCCAAAATGCACAAAACTGTTGAACTGCCGGACAATGCAGCAACAAGAGGTATGATCAAACAGGTTCAGCATTTAGTAAAAGTTGAAGAAGCGTAATTAGAATAGAAGGAGGTGCCACAATGGATTTATCTAATTTAAGACCTGCAGAAGGTTCCAGACAGAGTGATGACTTCCGTAGAGGCCGCGGACACGGTTCAGGAAATGGTAAAACAGCTGGTAAAGGACATAAAGGACAGAAAGCTCGTTCCGGAGCTCCAAGACCAGGTTTCGAAGGTGGTCAGATGCCTTTATACAGAAGACTTCCTAAGAGAGGTTTCAAGAACAGAAATACCAAAGAAATCGTTGGTATCAATGTAGAAGCTCTGAACAGATTTGAAGATGGAGCAGAAGTTACTATCGCAGCTCTGGTTGAGAGTGGTCTGGTTTCCAATCCGAAGGATGGTGTTAAGATTCTTGGTAACGGAGAACTGACAAAGAAACTGACTGTAAAAGTTACTGCAGTAAGCGAAGGCGCAAAAGCGAAAATTGAAGCAGCAGGTGGAACAGTAGCATAAGAGGTGAGCTTATATGTTAAAGACTCTTCAGAATGCATTTAAAGTGAAAGATGTCAGACATAGAATCTTTTATGTGTTAATGATGCTGGTAGTCATTCGAATTGGCTCCCAGCTCCCTGTTCCGGGAGTCGATGGAAGTTATTTCAAAACCTGGTTTGAAAGTCAGACGGGCGATGCATTTAACTTCCTCGACGCATTTACAGGCGGTTCATTTTCACAGATGTCTATCTTTGCACTTAGCATTACACCTTACATCACATCATCCATTATTATCCAGCTTCTTACAATCGCGATTCCAAAACTGGAAGAAATGCAGAGAGACGGAGAAGATGGCAGAAAGAAACTTGGTGCAATTACCCGTTATGTAACCATCGGATTATCCCTGTTTGAATCTATTGCCATGGCAATCGGATTCGGTAATAAAGGATTGATTCCGGACAATAGTTTTGTTAAAATGGTTGTAGTAGTTGTTGCATTAACAGCAGGTTCGGCGTTCTTAATGTGGGTTGGTGAACAGATCAATGAAAAAGGTGTTGGAAATGGTATTTCCATCGTACTTTTGATCAATATCGTATCTCGTATCCCGAGTGATATGACGACACTGTACGAAAACTTCATGAAAGATAAAATTATTGCAAAAAAACTCCTCGTCGGCATTATTATAGCGGCGATTATTGTTGGGGTTGTAATTCTGGTAATTATCCTGAATGGAGCTGAGAGAAGAATTCCTGTTCAGTATTCCAAAAAGATGCAGGGCAGAAAAATGATGGGCGGACAGTCCAGCCATATTCCTTTAAAAGTAAATACGGCCGGCGTAATCCCGGTAATCTTTGCATCATCTATTATGTCTTTCCCAAGTGTGATTGCTTCTTTCCTGGGCAAAACCGGTGGAACAGGCATCGGTGGCAAGATTCTGGCAGGTATGAACAGTAATAACTGGTTTGACCTGGAACATCCATGGTATTCGATTGGCCTCGTGGCTTATATCGTTATGGTAATCTTTTTCGCTTACTTCTATACATCAATTACTTTCAATCCATTGGAAGTAGCTGATAACATGAAAAAGCAGGGTGGTTTTATCCCGGGTATCCGTCCAGGAAAACCAACCGTAGATTATCTGACAAAGATGTTGAATTATATCATCTTTATTGGTGCAGCAGGGCTTACCATTGTAGCGGTTATCCCGTTCTTCTTTAATGGTGTATTCGGTGCGAATGTGTCCTTCGGCGGAACTTCTATCATTATTATTGTAGGAGTTATCCTTGAGACACTGAAGCAGATTGAATCCATGATGCTGGTAAGAAACTACAAAGGTTTTTTAGATAACTAAAAGGTTGTGGCGTTTTACGCCACAGCCTTAAAGTGCTATTATAGTAATTATTTAATTACGGAAAAAAAGAAGGAGAGGGTACAAAGATGAAAGTAATTATGTTGGGTGCACCTGGTGCCGGTAAAGGCACACAGGCAAAAAAAATTGCGGAAAAATATGAGATTCCGCACATCTCCACAGGAGATATTTTCCGGGCGAATATCAAAAACGGTACAGAACTTGGAAATAAAGCAAAAAGTTATATGGATCAGGGACATCTGGTTCCTGATGAGCTGACCTGTGATCTGGTCGTTGATCGAATCAATCAGGCAGACTGTAAAAACGGTTATGTATTGGATGGTTTTCCAAGAACCATTCCGCAGGCGGAGGCTTTAAAAGCTGCGCTGGAGAAAATGGGTGAAACTATTGATTATGCAATCAACGTTGAAGTTCCGGATGAGAATATCGTAAACCGAATGGGTGGACGCCGTGCCTGCCCTGGATGCGGATGCACTTACCACATCAAACACAATCCTCCGAAAGTGGAAGATATCTGTGATGTGTGTGGTGCAAAACTGGTGCTGCGTGACGATGACAAACCCGAGACTGTTACGAAACGTCTGAGTGTATATCATGAACAAACCAAGCCTTTGATCGACTTCTACAAAAAAGAAGGCGTATTAAGAGAAGTCGACGGAACACAGGATCTGAATGATGTGTTCCAGGCTATCACTGAAATCTTAGGAGCGTAAAACATGTCAGTATCAATAAAGACTGCCAGGGAAATTGAATTAATGAGGGAATCCTGCCATTTGCTTGAGAAAGTTCATGACGAACTTGCAAAAGCAATCAGACCGGGGATTTCAACCTGGGAAATCGATCATTTGGGTGAAGAAATGATCCGAAGTTTCGGATGCACCCCGAATTTCCTTCATTACAATGGATATCCTGCATCCATCTGTGTATCTGTAAATGATGAGGTTGTACATGGAATCCCGAGTAAGAAGAGAATTCTGCGAGAAGGAGACATTGTCAGCCTGGATGCCGGACTCATCTACAAAGGTTATCATTCGGATGCTGCCCGTACCCATGCAGTTGGGGAGATCAGCCCTGAAGCTCAGAAACTGATTGATGTAACCCGTCAGAGTTTCTTTGAAGGAATCAAAATGGCAAAAGCAGGAAATCATCTGTATGATATTTCCGCTGCGATCGGCAATTATGCAGAAAGTTTTGGGTACGGTGTGGTCAGAGATCTGGTTGGTCATGGAATCGGAACCAGCCTTCATGAAGATCCGCAGATCCCGAACTTTGCACAGAAGCGGAGAGGAATCCGTCTGGTGCCTGGTATGACACTTGCTATTGAACCTATGATCACCATGGGCAGACCGGAAGTCTGCTGGCTGGATGATGACTGGACGGTTGTGACAGAAGATGAATCACTGGCCGCTCACTATGAGAATACGATTCTCATCACTGAGGGCGAACCTGAAATCCTGACCTTTACGAAATAGAGGTGCCCGGATGGAAGGATATGGTGTTGGCATGATGGCCAGATCCCTTGCCGGTCATGATAAGGGAAAGGTCTATATGGTTCTGGATGTGAAAGAGCCTTTTGTGTATCTGGTGGACGGGAAGATCCGTACACTGGATCATCCGAAAAAGAAAAGGATCAAACATGTTCAGGTGGATCGGCATATTCCGGAATGGATCCAGAATGTGATCCGAGAAGGAAGAGATCTTCAGGATTCGGATGTCATCCGTGGAAGAAGAGAATACGGCGAAAAGTAAAACAGGAGGGAATGCAATGTCTAAGGCAGATGTTATTGAAGTAGAAGGCACTGTCCTTGAAAAATTGCCAAATGCAATGTTCAAGGTTGAGTTGGAAAATAAACATGTGGTATTGGCACATATCAGTGGTAAGCTGAGAATGAATTTTATTCGTATCTTACCGGGAGATAAGGTTACTATGGAACTTTCTCCGTATGATTTGTCTAAGGGTAGAATTATCTGGAGAGATAAATAAAAAAAGAGATATCCCAAGGGGGACGCACCAGCCGGATACTTTCCTCCGTAAGCAACGTGGGCAGGGTAACTTTGAGCTAGCCACCAACTACGACTAAGACTCTCGCGAGAGCGCTCGAGCCTAAGTCTGCGTAGGTGTCGGATCTCAAAGCTTACCCTAGGCGCCCACAAAGTGTTGCTGACGGAGGAAAGTATCCGGCTGGTGCTGGTTTTGGGATAACGGGGAGAAAGGCTGAAAAAGCAGGAAAAAAATTGAAAAAATGGCTTGCTTTTTTGGAAAGAGAATGCTATACTGTAAAACGAACTTTTGTGAATGCGTTCTTTTTTTGTGCGCAAAAAACAGGGTTCTTCCACCATGAGCAGGCGCAAGAATGCGTCTTAGCTAAGAAGGAGAAAGGAGGATTCACATGAAAGTAAGATCATCTGTTAAACCGATCTGCGAGAAATGCAAGATCATCAAAAGAAAAGGTAGTATCAGAGTAATCTGCGAGAATCCAAAACACAAACAGAGACAGGGCTAATCCGTCAATTAGATCTGACTGTTTGGAAGCAAGAGCTTTAAAATTAAGTGCGGCTGCAGTAGGACACATCTGGATGTGTTGTACTGTTTAGATATTATAATGAGAGTGCTCCGGAGTGGTGTACCGGAGAGCCTCCGGCGGATGAACGCCGTAGAGAGCGTTGCATCCCTTATAATATTGCTTAATACCGGCTAAGCCGGAAAGGTCATGGAGACATGGCTGGATGCTTCACATACCGGCATCCCAATTAGGAAAATATTAATATGACCGGATAGGACACACATTTCAGACATATGGTGACATATGGGCTGCCCCGACTGGTCAAGTAGAAGATGGAGGAAAATTACATGGCACGTATTGCTGGTGTAGACTTACCAAGAGAAAAACGTATTGAAATCGGATTAACTTATATCTACGGAATCGGTAGAACAAGCGCTACCCGTATCCTGGAAGCAGCTAATGTAGATCCGAACACCCGTGTTAGAGATATCACGGACGAAGAAGTAAAAAGAATCAGTGCTGTAATCGATGAGACTCAGACTGTAGAAGGTGATCTGAGAAGAGAGATCGCTATGAACATCAAACGTCTGCAGGAGATCGGATGCTACAGAGGTATCCGTCACAGAAAGAGCCTGCCTGTTCGTGGTCAGAAAACAAAGACCAACGCAAGAACAAGAAAAGGTCCTAAGAGAACTGTAGCAAACAAGAAGAAATAATTCGTGGCAACCAGTAACATAGAATAGAAGAAAGTGTAGGTTAGTTTTTAAAATGGCTAAAGTGACAAAGAAAACGACAAAACGTCGTGTAAAGAAAAACGTTGAACGCGGACAGGCACATATCCAGTCATCTTTCAATAACACAATCGTTACTCTGACAGATGCTGAAGGAAATGCTTTATCATGGGCAAGTGCCGGTGGTCTGGGATTTAGAGGTTCAAGAAAATCTACTCCTTATGCAGCTCAGGTAGCAGCAGAAACAGCTACTAAAGCAGCGTTAATTCATGGTCTGAAAACTGTTGATGTATTCGTAAAAGGACCGGGATCAGGAAGAGAAGCAGCAATCCGTGCTCTTTCCGCATGCGGACTTGATGTAGTAAGTATCAAAGACGTAACTCCGGTACCACACAATGGTTGCCGTCCACCAAAACGTAGAAGAGTCTAATTAGGAGGTCAGTAGATTATGGCAGTAAATAGAGTACCAGTTCTGAAAAGATGTAGATCCCTGGGTCTGGATCCTATCTATTTAGGAATTGACAAAAAATCCACAAGACAGTTAAAAAGAGCAAACCGTAAAGTGTCTGAGTACGGTCTGCAGCTGAGAGAAAAACAGAAAGCAAAATTCATCTATGGTGTTCTGGAAAAACCTTTCCGTAACTACTACAAGAAAGCTGACCAGATGCCTGGTATGACAGGTAGCAACCTGATGGCTATGCTGGAAATGAGACTGGACAACGTAATCTTCCGTCTGGGATTCGCAAGAACCAGAAGAGAAGCTCGTCAGATCGTTGACCACAAACATGTACTGGTAAACGGCAAACAGGTAAACATTCCGTCTTACCTGGTAAAAGCCGGAGATCAGATTGAGATCAAAGAAGCTAAAAAATCTTCTCAGAGATATAAAGACATTCTGGAAGTGACCGGTGGAAGACTGGTTCCGGAATGGCTGGATGTTGATCAGGAAGCATTAAAAGGAACTGTAAAAGAAGTTCCTGCAAGAGATGCAATTGACGTACCTGTAAACGAAATGCTTATCGTCGAGTTGTATTCTAAATAATTGTGAGTTATGGCTCACCGTTTACGCGTGGGCCATTTCCCATATGTTACCCTCAGTGAAAATAATTATCCCAATAAGGAGGGCCTGGTATGTTTGATTTTAACAAACCAAAAATTGAGATTACAGAAATTTCCGATGATAAAAAATATGGCCGCTTTGTAGTAGAACCGTTGGAGCGTGGCTATGGTATTACTCTGGGTAACTCCCTGAGAAGAATCATGTTGTCCTCTCTGCCGGGTGCTGCAGTCAGCCAGGTAAAAATCGAAGGCGTTCTGCATGAGTTCAGTTCCATCCCGGGTGTAAAAGAGGATGTAACCGAAATCATCATGAACCTGAAGAGCCTTGCGATCAAGAACACAAGCGAAAGCAATGATCCGAAGATCGCATACATCGAGTTCGAAGGCGAAGGCGTGGTAAGAGCATCTGATATCCAGGTTGACCAGGATATCGAAATCATGAATCCAAACCAGGTAATCGCTACCTTAAACGGCGGACCAGACAGTAAGCTGTATATGGAACTGACCATTACAAAAGGTCGTGGTTACGTCAGTGCAGATAAAGGAAAAACAGATGATATGCCGATCGGCGTATTAGCTGTAGATGCAATCTATACACCGGTAGAGCGTGTAAACCTGACAGTTCAGAACACTCGTGTCGGCCAGATCACTGACTACGATAAACTGACACTGGATGTTTATACAAAGGGAACTCTGGATCCGGATGAAGCAGTCAGCCTGGCTGCGAAAGTATTGAGCGAGCATCTGAAACTGTTCATTGACCTCTCTGAAAATGCAAAGACTGCAGAAGTCATGATTGAAAAAGAGGACAATGAAAAAGAAAAAGTTCTGGAAATGAACATCGACGAGCTGGAGCTGTCCGTTCGTTCCTACAACTGTCTGAAGAGAGCCGGTATCAATACCGTTGAAGAACTTTGCAACAGAACTTCTGAAGATATGATGAAAGTCCGTAACCTGGGACGTAAATCTCTGGAAGAAGTACTTGCAAAATTAAAAGAACTGGGATTACAGTTAAATCCTGGTGAAGAATAAGAAGCAGCTTGTTTGCTGCAACTGCCGGTAACTGGCCGGTAGGGTAAAGGAATATTTGTAGAAGATAAAGCAGTCTGTCAGTAAGACCAAAGAAGCATGACCGGCTGTTCCACAAATGGAGGAAAATAAAATGGCAGGATATAGAAAACTGAGCAGAACATCTGCACAGAGAAAAGCGTTAATCAGAAACCAGGTAACAAATCTGTTATATCATGGTAAAATCGTTACTACAGAAGCAAAAGCAAAAGAAATCCGCAAAGTTGCTGAAGGCCTGATTGCTCTGGCTGTAAAAGAAAAAGACAACTTTGAAACAGTAACTGTTACAGCTAAAGTTGCTCGTAAAGATGCTGATGGTAAAAGAGTAAAAGAAGTTGTAGACGGAAAGAAAGTAACTGTTTACGATGAAGTACAGAAAGAGATCAAGAAAGACGCTCCTTCCAGACTGCATGCAAGACGTCAGATGATGAAAGTATTCTATCCGGTAAAAGCTGTTCCGACAGAAGCTGCTGGAAGAAAGAAAAACACAAAAGACGTTGACATGGCAGACAAAATGTTCAACGAAATCGCACCAAAATATGCTGACCGTAACGGTGGTTACACAAGAATCATCAAAATCGGACCGCGTAAAGGTGACGCAGCTATGGAAGTAGTTCTGGAGCTGGTATAATTTCAGAGTGTTCAAACGATAATTAACAGGACACCGATCTGTGGAAACATAGATCGGTGTCTTTTTTTGCTGCGTTGCATAGACTGTTTACGCTCTGTCCAGTATTTTTTGCATCTTTTTACATATAAAAATCAACAAATTACCATATAAAATTATCAGGATAACAGGTATGATAGAGACATCAAAGATTCTGAAAATGCATCCCGGACAACTGAGATTTTATAAAAATATATCATATCAGCGAAGTAATGGATGAATGACAGAAGAAATATCGGATTAAAAGAAAGGATGGATAACAAAATGAACAAACCAATCGCACTGACCCCTCCGATGGGCTGGAATTCCTGGAATACCTTTACCTGGGATATCAATGAAAAAATGATCTGTGAGATGGCAGATCGCATGGTAGAAGACGGATATCTGGAGGCCGGATACGAATATCTGGTCATCGATGACTGCTGGAGCCTGAAAAAGCGTGATGCGGACGGTAATCTCGTTCCGGATCCGGAAAAATTCCCGCATGGAATGAAGTGGGTCAGTGATTATGTACATGGAAAAGGACTCAAATTCGGCATGTATTCCTGTGCAGGAACCCATACCTGCGCCGGTTATCCGGGCAGTTTTGAACATGAATTCCAGGATGCGAAGAAATTTGCAGAGTGGGGCGTGGATTATCTGAAATACGACTACTGCTTCAAGCCACGGCAGATTCCGGGTGAAATCCTGTATAAGCGCATGAGCCTTGCTTTAAAGAACTGTGGCAGAGAAATCCTGTTTGCTGCATGTAACTGGGGAACTGACGGAGTCTACGACTGGATCCGGTCTTCCGGAGCGCATACCTATCGTTCTACCGGGGATATTCAGGATAACTGGGAATCCATTACAAATCTGGCGATCTCTCAGATGGGAAAAGAGCCCTATACCGGCAATTTCTGCCACAACGATATGGACATGCTGGTTGTAGGAATGCACGGTGCCAGCAATGACGGATTTATCGGAAGTAAGATCGGTGGCTGTACCGATCAGGAATATCTGACACATTTTGCCCTGTGGGCGATCATGGGATCCCCGCTGATCATGGGCTGTGATCTGCGAAAAGCATCCGAAGAGACAAAGAAAACCCTGTTAAACAAAGATCTGATTGCTATCAATCAGGACCTGGAAGCACGCGGGGCTTATATGATCAAACCACTTCCGGATGCTTATAACGAGAATGAAGCATTTATTCTGGTAAAACCTCTGGCAGATGGAGATCTTGCGATTGGTATCTTTAATTTCAGTGATACACAGAGGGAACTGTCTCTGGAATTCTGGGATATGGGTATTCCATATGCTGCCGGAGTATCCCTGTCTCTGCACGACTGCATCACAGGGGAAGAACTGGGCGAATTTACCGAGCGATTTGCACCGGTTGTACCATCCCATGGCTGTATGGTTGTGCGCGCGCGCATTGTAGAAAAGTAGAAGAACAGTGCTGAATAATTAGGAAAATAAAGAGAAAGTTGTGGAAAAGTAAATGGATTGCAGAAAATGCGGTGCACATCTCACCACAGATGAGAAAGCCATCTATATGAAACTGGTATCGCGAAATGCTTCGAGTTTTCTGTGCATGGACTGTCTGGCGGAAGCGTTACACTGCGAACGAAAAGCGATTGAAGAGCGCATCCGATATTATCGGGAATCTGGCAATTGTGTGCTGTTTCGATAAACAAAGCCCCTCTTTACCGTGAAAAGTATAATTCCGGTGAAGAGGGCTTTTGTGTTTTCGCGAGCAACGAGCCAAAATTCATGCTTGCATGAGACCTTTGCGACTGACACGATATCAAGTAGAATTCGTGAAGTGTATTTTATCTCGTTTATGCAGGTAAGAAGCAAAGTTTTACTATGGGGCAGTCTGATATTGTGTTTGTTGACAGTAATTCAACAACTGTTTTATAATGCAGACAGAAAAGATCGGAAAAAGGAGACGGCATGGAACGGACAAAGATAGAGCAGTTATTTGAAAATTATTCTTTCTGGAGACATCTTTCGGAGGAGGAAAAGAAGATGCTTCAGAAACAGATTCGATGGTGTACCTACGAAGAAGGGCAGATGGTCACGGACACAGGAAGAGACTGTCTGGGGATTTTTCTGGTATGTGATGGTATCCTGCGTGCCAATCTGGTATCGGAAGCCGGAAAAGAAGCTACTGTATGCCGGATACATCCGGGAGAACTCTGTGTGATTTCGGCGTCCTGCCTGCTTCCGGCCCTTCCTTTTGATATTCAGATCGATGCCGAGACGGCCAGTGAAGTATATCTGCTTCCGACGGGTATCCTGCGACAGATCATGGAAAAGAATATCTATCTGGAGAACTTTATCTATAAAAAGATCAATGAGAGTTTTTCTGATATTATCGCCGCGATACAGAAAATTCTGTTTGCCAGTCTGGAGCAGCGTCTGGTCGGATTTCTTCTGGATGAGGCGGCCGGAGAAAAAGACGGAAAGATTTATATGACGCAGGAGCAGATTGCAAGAGCTATTGGAAGTGCCAGAGAAGCAGTTAGCAGAACACTGAAAGGTCTGGTAAAAGGTGGCTGTGTGGAGTTGTTCCGCGGTGGTGTCCGTGTGGTCGATCGGAAAGAATTATATAAAAAAATATAAGAAGAAAATATGCGCGATTTTTTGCAAAAAAGTGATCGAGCAACAGGGAAGAGAGATTGTATCAGAACAGGGAAAAGAAGAGGTCAATCTGGTGTGCTATCGAACCGGGCGATCAGATTCTTCTGGAGGCTGTAACAGCAGAAAATCCCCCGGTATCGGACGACATTCCGCTTACCGGGGGATTTTTCTGTAGTGATCTGTTTATTTCTCCAGCAGTTTCAGAATATTTTCCTTACTGTCCATGCCGACGCTGGTAGCTGTCAGCTCGCCGTTTTTAAATACCAGAACGGTAGGAATGCTCATCACGCGGTACTTTCTTGCCAGATCCGGGTTTTCGTCTACGTTGACTTTGCCTACTTTGATTTTGCCTTCATTTTCCGAAGCAATCTCTTCGATCACGGGGGCAAGCATACGGCACGGCATGCACCAGGTAGCCCAGAAATCAACCAGCACCGGTACATCGGAGCCGAGCACTTCTGTTTCAAAATTGTCTGTTGTAAATGTATATTCCATAGTACTATGACCTCCTGTATTTTTATGATAATAGGATACCACATCTGCCGGGAAAGATTCTGTGATTAAGTCACAAACACAAATCTGAAGAAAATATGACGGTATTTTCGTGAATTTTCTGTAAAATTTTAGAAATCAAACTGATTACAAAAGACAAAAGGCGTGGTATAATGAGCCCAAACGGGCAGACAGGGAAATGTCTGTGAAAAAGAGGGTTTATCGTGGGAAAACTGTAAGAAAGAATGAAGAGATGAGGTGTACTATGAAAGGAAGAATGCTGTTTATCTTCAATCCGCGATCCGGAAAAGGGCAGATCCGCAACAAACTGATGGACATCATCGATGTTTTTGTCAAGGGCGGCTATGAAGTAGTGGTGCATCCGACCCAGGGGGCGAAGGATGCGGAAAAAATGGCAAAGAGCATGGCTGAAGAGGTCGATCTGATCGTGTGCAGCGGCGGAGACGGAACTCTTGATGAAGTGGTTACCGGTCTGATGGAAATCGGTGCGAATGTACCACTCGGTTATATTCCGGCGGGAAGTACAAACGATTTTGCAAGCAGCCTCGAGATCTCGCGGGATATGGTGAAAGCAGCGCAGGATATCGTGGACGGCCATCTGTTTTCCGTGGATGTGGGAAGCTTTAATGAAGATAATTTTATCTATGTGGCAGCGTTCGGCATGTTTACTGATGTTTCGTATGAAACAAGCCAGGATCTGAAAAATATTCTGGGACATCTTGCCTATGTAATGGAAGGCGCAAAGAGAATCTTTGATGTAAAGACCTACCATCTGTGTGTGGAAGCCAACGGAGAAGTCCATGAGGGCGATTATATCTATGGAATGATCACAAATTCCCATTCCATAGGAGGTTTTCGTAATCTGGTGGGAAACGATGTGGAGATGGATGACGGTCTGTTTGAAGTTACCCTGATCAAAAAACCGAAAAATCCGCTGGAATTAAATGAGATCATTGCCGCATTGATCAATGCGTACGATGACACGGATATGATCGATGCATTTAAGGCGAACAGCCTGTATATCCATGGAGATGAAGCGATTTCCTGGACGCTTGACGGTGAATTCGGCGGCGAGCATAAAGAGGTAAGAATAAAAAACAGAAAGCAGGCGCTTGATATTCTTATCAACTCTTGAATTTCAGAAGTTGATGGGTTATAATATACAAGAAATTAAAACGTGAACGTAGGAGGTTTGATTATGTTAGTATCAGCTACAGAAATGTTAAAAAAAGCAAAAGCAGGTCACTATGCAGTAGGACAGTTCAACATCAACAATCTTGAGTGGACAAAAGCGATTCTGCAGACTGCACAGGAATGTAATTCTCCAGTAATCCTTGGTGTATCCGAAGGTGCCGGAAAATATATGACAGGTTATAAAACTGTTGTAGGAATGGTTAACGGAATGCTGGAAGAGCTGAATATCACTGTTCCGGTTGCTCTGCATCTGGATCACGGCAGCTACGAAGGATGCCTGAAATGTGTAGAAGCAGGTTTCTCTTCTATCATGTTCGACGGTTCTCATTACCCAATCGAAGAGAACGTTGCAAAAACAAAAGAACTGGTTAAGATCGTTGCAGAACACGGAATGTCTCTGGAAGCAGAGGTTGGTTCCATCGGTGGTGAAGAAGACGGCGTTATCGGTGCCGGCGAGTGTGCAGATCCGAAGGAATGTAAAATGATCGCAGATCTGGGTGTTGATTTCCTGGCAGCAGGTATCGGTAACATCCACGGAAAATATCCGGCAAACTGGAAAGGTCTGAGTTTCGAAACTCTGGCAGCAGTTCAGGAACTGACAGGAGAACTGCCTCTGGTACTGCACGGTGGTACAGGTATCCCGGCTGATCAGATCAAAAAAGCAATCGACCTGGGCGTATCCAAAATCAACGTAAATACAGAGTGCCAGCTGGCATTTGCTGATGCTACACGTAAATACATCGAAGCTGGAAAAGACCTGGAAGGTAAAGGCTTTGACCCAAGAAAACTTCTGGCTCCGGGAGCAGAAGCAATCAAAGCTACTGTAAAAGAAAAAATGGAACTGTTCGGTTCTGTAAACAAAGCTTGAGAAATCTAATCAAAATTGGTCGGTTAGACCAGCTTTGATATACATGGTAACAAGTAGGCAGTCTGCTTATCAAAAAAGTGGACTGCCTTTTTTGAAGCTAGAGCGAGTCTGAAAAATCATTTCCGCAATCTGCAAGCCCCACTTTGCGGTATATTTTACCC
>ERZ506754.773-NODE-773-length-14879-cov-4.443268_pt1 | contig 14879 bp, 10 predicted proteins | sample MGYA00513043_ERZ506754 | MGnify/ENA metagenome assembly ERZ506754 | reverse complement strand
TCAGACGTGTGCTCTTCCGATCTAAAAGCAACAGCAGATAAGACGTCGTCAGATGATGAAAAAAGGCGCGTATGTTGTGGCTGTGATACTCGTATTCATATTTGTAATACGGGGAATTATTCTTCCGGTCATTAATCGGGTCGGAGGGAAAAATACAGATAAACCGGCACAGGTACAGGCAGAAACAGATACGAATGCGAATACCAATACAGGAGATTCAGGAACTGAGACACAGATAGAAAAAGACACAAATGCAGCAATCCGTAAACCGCTGAAGGGTGCGAGTGATCTGACAAAGGCTTCTCAGCTGACTGCTGGCTGGCATGAGGATGAGAACGGCAAATGGTATCAGAACGCGGATGGTACATATTATGCAGGCGGCCTGCAGGAAATAGATGGTTCTACATATTATTTTGGAGACAATGGTTATGCACAGACCGGATGGGTGAGCGTTGGATTTGACGATTACTATTTCAATGATGACGGTACTTATGATCCGAGCCAGCACAAGACCAGAATTGCATTTACCTTTGATGATGGCCCGGGAGAGTATACCGATGAACTTCTAGACTGTCTGGAACAGAACAATGCACATGCAACTTTCTTTATGTTAGGTCAGAATGTAGGCAGCTGGGAGTCAGAAGTTCAGCGAATGGCAGACATTGGATGTGAGATCGGATCTCATTCCTGGGATCATCCGAATCTGTATGATCTTGATATGGATGCAGTTGCCAAAGAGTTTTCAGATACAGATGCAGCTTTGGAGAAGGCATGTGGACAGAAGGCAAGTGTCGCCAGAGCACCATATGGAAACTGGAGTGATGATATCATTTCTACAGTCAATAAGCCATTCTTTACATGGTCACTGGACTCTCTGGACTGGAGCTATCTTGATGTCAACAAGGACTATGATGCTGTTATGAATGGGGATCTTACAGACGGTTCTATCATTCTTATGCATGATATTCATGAGCCATCTGTACAGGCAGCAATCAAGATGATTCCGGAACTGGTAGCCAAAGGCTATAAACTGATGACAGTCAGTGAGCTTGCAGCAGCCAAGGGAGTTACTTTACAGAATGCAAACTATTCTGATTTCTGGGATAGTTCACTTCAGAAGGGTATCGTTGCAGGATATAACAGCGGTTCTTCTGACGGAAGCAGTGATGGTACAGCGGTATCAGATGGTACTACCTCAGATGACGGCTCAACAGATAGTTCTGATGTAAGTGATACAGGCTCTTCGGACAGCAGTGATGTCAGTGATGGAAGTGATGAGAGTTCCGACAGTTCTTCCGGAGATGACAGCTCAGGAGGCGATGACTCTTCCGGGGATGGAAGTTCATCAGATGACAGTTCCGGAGATAACAGCTCAGACGATGGATCTTATGATGACAGTTCCGGAGACGGAAGTGATTATGCAGATGAGGACTCCGGAGATGGGTATGATACAGGATATTAATTCTATATAAAATAAGAATCCACAAAAGAGGACAAGTTCGAAAGCGCAATCGGACAAGTCCTCTTTTTGTGTACTTGTAATTTCTTATTTTAATTGACGGGAACATTATGGATTGGTATAATATGTCTATAAAAATGCAAAATATCAGCATGATAAATGTGCATAATGCTGATGGAAGGCGCAGAGTTGTAAAGAGTGCCGGAATAAAATAGCTGTTAAGGGAGGTACGTTTGAATGGGAGAGAAGTTGCAGTTTACAGAGCTGGATCAGTATCTGTTCGGACAGGGAACCCATTATGACATTTACAGGAAATTAGGAGCCCATCCGACGATACAGAGGCGTAAGAAAGGTGTATATTTTGCTGTGTGGGCACCAAATGCCAGATCAGTTTCTGTTGTTGGAGAGTTTAATAACTGGAATACACAGGCAAATCCAATGAAGAAAGTCGGACCAATTGGGGTATATGAGACATTTATACCCGGAGCAAAGGTTGGAGATCTCTATAAATTCTATATTATCGGCTATCATGGCGAAGAATTATACAAAGCTGATCCATATGGCAATGAAGCAGAACTGAGACCTGGCACTGCATCCAGAATTGCGGACATTTCTGATTATAAATGGAAAGATACTACCTGGATGAAAAGACGTCCGGAATTTGATGAAATCAGAGATCCTATGGCCATTTATGAGGTACACCCTGGTTCCTGGAAGAAACATGAAGCAAAAGATGAAGATGATCCGGGATTTTATAATTACCGTGAACTGGCACATGAACTTGCTGCCTATGTAAAGAAAATGGGTTATACACATGTAGAACTTATGGGAATTGCCGAGCATCCGTTTGATGGCTCATGGGGATATCAGGTCACAGGATATTATGCACCAACCTCCCGTTATGGTTCTGTTCAGGATTTCAAGTATATGATCGATTATCTGCACCGTAATAAGATTGGAGTTATTCTGGACTGGGTACCGGCACATTTTCCGAAAGATGCACAAGGCCTCGCAAATTTTGACGGTACAGCAGTATATGAACATGAAGATCCGAGACAGGGAGAACATCCGGACTGGGGAACCAAGATTTATAACTATGGCCGTCCGGAGGTCAAAAACTTCCTGATTGCCAATGCACTCTACTGGATTGAAGAGTGTCATGTAGACGGACTTCGTGTTGATGCAGTAGCATCTATGCTTTATCTGGATTATGGAAAGAAGGATGGCGAGTGGGTTGCTAATAAATATGGTGATAACAAAAACCTTGAAGCAATTGAGTTTTTCAAACATTTGAATACCGTTGTACTTGGAAGAAATCATGGAACGGTCATGATAGCAGAAGAATCTACCGCATGGCCACAGGTTACCGGAAAAGCTGAAGATGGAGGACTTGGATTCTCTTTGAAATGGAATATGGGATGGATGAATGATTTTCTTGAATACATGAAATTGGATCCATATTTCCGTAAGGACAATCACAATAAGATGACATTTTCTATGACTTATGCATACAGTGAAAAATATGTCCTTGTCATCTCGCATGATGAAGTCGTACATTTGAAATGTTCTATGGTTAATAAGATGCCAGGCTATCCGGAAGAAAAGATTCGTAATTTGAAAGCTGCGTATGCATTTATGCTGTTCCATCCAGGCAAAAAACTTCTGTTTATGGGACAGGAATTTGGACAGCTGCGTGAATGGAGTGAGGAGAGGGAGCTTGACTGGTATCTTCTGAATGAAAAACCACATCAGGATCTTCAGGAGTTTGTAAAGACGCTTTTACATATGTATACAAAGTATCCTGCATTGTATGCAGGGGACAACGATCCTGACGGATTTGAGTGGATCAATGCAGACGATGCATACAGAAGTATTTTCAGTCTGGTAAGAAAATCTCCTACAAAGAGAAATAACCTTCTGTTTATTGTAAACTTTACGCCGGTTGACCGCCCGGATTATCGTGTCGGTGTTCCAAAGAAAAAACAGTATAAACTGATCATGAATGAACATGGACTTTTGGAGAAACCGGAGGTATTTAAAGCAGAAGTACAGGAATGTGACCACAGAGAGTTTTCGTTTGACTATCCACTGCCAGGATATGGTGTTGCGGTGTTTACTTATTGATAATTTCATTGTGAGAATTAACCAATTTTGCGCATCGATAATTATATAAATTTAACAAATAAAATCGTTGCAATTTAAGAAAATATAGGTTATACTGAACGCGACTGAGGAAAATCATTTGGAAACTCAGTATTTACATGAAATGCAGTAAGTTGAACATAAAAAAAAGATTTTGAAAGGAGATTTACAATGAAAGTATCTAATATTAAAGACATCGAGAAATTTTTTGAAGTAGTAGACAGCTGCCAGGGCAAAGTTGAACTGGTAACAGGTGAAGGTGACAGACTGAACCTCAAATCCAAACTGTCCCAGTACGTATCTCTTGCAAACATCTTCTCCGGCGGAGAAATTCCGGAACTTGAGATCGTAGCATATGAGAAAGAAGATATCGACAAACTTCTCAGCTTCATGATCAACGGTTGATTTTAGAGAGTATAGAGTGGGGACGTGACTGGTTCATGTCCCCATTACCCATATAAAGGGATAATAACCAGGGGGTATTTTATGCCTCCTGGTCAAATTGCGTTATAAGTTAGCGATATAAAACAAATAATATAAAGTAATTTAGCAATCATTTTGCCCATGGGCAGAAAGAGAGGAAATGCAATCATGGAAAAAACTAAAATTGACATTATCTCCGGTTTCCTTGGAGCCGGTAAAACAACACTAATCAAGAAACTTCTGAAAGATGCCTTTCAGGGGGAGCAGGTCGTACTGATTGAAAATGAATTTGGTGAGATCGGCATTGATGGAGGATTTCTGAAAGAAGCCGGAATCCAGATCCGTGAAATGAACTCAGGATGTATCTGTTGTTCACTGGTTGGTGATTTTGGTGCATCTTTGAAAGAAGTTATCAGTAAATATCACCCGGACAGAATCCTGATCGAGCCATCTGGTGTCGGCAAATTATCTGATGTCATTAAAGCAGTACAGGGCGTAGAAGAAGAAACAGGACTGGTTCTGAACAGCTACACTACTGTTGTTGATGCAAAGAAATGCAAAATGTATATGAGAAATTTCGGTGAATTTTTCAACAATCAGGTTGAATATGCCGGAGCGATCATCATGAGCCGTACAGATATTGTTGACGAAGCAAAAGCACAGGCATCACTGGAACTGCTTCGTGAGATTAACTCCAAAGCAGCGATCATCACAACACCAATCGAGAAACTGGAAGGTAAAAAACTTCTGGAGGTTATGGAGCATCCGGTATCTCTGGCAGATGAGCTGATGGAAGAAGAGGAGGTATGCCCGGAATGCGGACATGTGCATGAACATGGCGAACATCATCATCATGACCATGATGAAGAATGTGGATGCGGACATGACCACGCGCATGAAGAACATGAACATCATCATCACGACCATGATCATGAATGTGGATGCGGACATGACCACGATCATGAAGAACATGAGCATCATCATCACGACCATGATCATGAATGCGGATGTGGACACGACCATCATGACCATCACCATCATCATGCAGATGAAGTATTTACAAGTTGGGGTCGTGAGACAATTAAGAAATATACAAAAGAAAATCTTGAGAAGATGCTGGAAGCTCTTTCTGCATCTGATGAATATGGAATCATTCTCCGTGCAAAAGGAATGCTTCCGGCAGAAGATGGAACATGGATTTATTTCGATATGGTTCCGGAAGAAACAGAAATCCGTGAAGGCGCACCGGAATATACAGGTCGTCTCTGCGTGATCGGATCTAAATTGAATGAGGACAAACTGGCTGAGCTTTTTGGCCTGTAATCATAGAGGAGAATACAGACAATGGATGAGATCAAAGTACCGATTTATTTAATGACCGGTTTCCTGGAAAGTGGCAAGACTTCTTTCCTGAGTTTTACCATACAGCAGGATTATTTCCATACGGATGGAAAGACACTTCTGATCCTCTGTGAGGAAGGGGAGGAAGAATACGATCCGGCAATTCTTGAAGCCAATAATACTGTTGTGGAGGTAATTGAAAATGAGGAAGACTTTACAACAGACAGACTGGTTGCCATGGATATTCTTCATCAGCCGGAGCGTGTTATCATAGAATATAATGGCATGTGGCTGGTAAGCAATTTTGAAAAAATGCAGCTGCCGACAGGCTGGGGAGTAGAACAGCAGATTACCTGTGTAGATGGAAGTACTTTCCAGATGTATATGGCGAATATGAAATCCATTTTTATGGATATGATAAAAAATACAGATATGGTTATCTTCAACCGTTGCAAAAAGGAAGATCCACTTCCGACTTATCGACGTGGAATCAAGGTCGCAAATCAGAGAGCAGAAGTTATCTTTGAGGATGAAGAAGGCGAGCTGGGTGATATTTTCCAGGATGAAATGCCATTTGATATGAATGCGCCGGTTATCGAGATTCTTCCGGAAGATTATGGCATCTGGTTTGTGGATGCAATGGATCATCCGGAAAATTATGAAGGCAAAACAGTCAAGTTTAAAGCAAGAGTCATGAAACCTCGCGGAATGGGAAGTAAATTCTTTGTTCCGGGACGTACAGCCATGACTTGCTGTGCAGATGATACTACATTTCTTGGTTATGTATGTAAGAGCGCATATGCGCCGAAACTGACGCCGGGAGAATGGGTAGAAGTTACAGCCAAAGTCGGCATTGAGAAACGTAACGAATACCAGGGTGAAGAAGGTATCGTACTTGCTGCGGAGCATGTAGAGCAGTGTGATCCACTGGAAGACGAAATGGTTTATTTTAATTAATACAGCGAGGAAATTCTGATGTATCTGATCGTAGGTTTGGGAAATCCCGGAAGGCAGTATGAAGCCACACGCCATAATATGGGATTTGATGTGATTGATAAGCTTGTGGAGGAATATAATGTTCCACAGTCTGGCGTGAAATTCAATGCCATGTACGGAAAGGGAAGAATCGAAGGACAACCTGTCATTCTGATGAAGCCGCTTTCTTATATGAATCTCAGTGGTGGTCCTGTCCGGGATATGGCAAACTACTTCAAAATCGATCCGGAGACAGAGATGATCGTTATTTATGACGATATTGATCTGGAACCGGGACAGCTTCGTATCCGTAAGAAAGGCAGTGCCGGCGGGCACAATGGAATCAAGCATATCATTCAACAGCTTGGTACACAGACGTTTGTTCGTATCAAGGTTGGTGTCGGAGCCAAACCAAAAGGATGGGATCTGGCAGATCATGTACTTGGCAGATTCGGAAGCAATGAACGTAAGCTTGTGGAAGAGGCGCAGGAGAGAGCCTGCAAAGCTGTAGAGATGATCCTGGCTGACAGTGTGGATGCGGCCATGAACCAGTTCAACAAGAAAATGGAGAATGTATGAAGACATTTTTGCAGCCTCTGCAGAATCTTGCAGAGATGGAAGAAATACAAAAACAGGCAAAAAAGAATCGTGGAATTCTGGAGATCAGTGGTTGTATGGAGTCCCAGAAAGCTCATCTTATGTATGGGCTTTCCGGGCTTTTTCCATGTCATCTGGTAATTGCCGCAGATGAAAAATCTGCGAAAGAACTGTATGAAGATTATCGTTTTTATGATAAACGTGTTTATTACTATCCGGCAAAGGATCTTCTTTTTTTTCAGGCAGATATACATGGGAATCTGCTGATTCGTCAGCGAATGCAGGTGATTCGCGCTCTTCTAGAACGTGAGGATGAGATTACGGTCGTTACCAGTATTGATGGCTGTATGGACTATCTTGCACCTCTGGAAAAAATAGAAAAACAACTGATTCATTTTCGCAATGACAGCACCCTGGATATGGATAAACTGACAGCTGCGCTTGTCCATATGGGGTATGAACGCGTTGGACAGGTAGAGATGCCAGGACAGTTTTCCATCCGTGGAGGAATCATTGATATTTATTCTCTGACAGAAGAGAATCCCTGGCGTATTGAACTGTGGGGAGATGAAATTGATTCGATCCGCAGTTTTGATGCACAGAGCCAGCGTTCTCTTGAAAACCTGGATGATGTTACAATTTATCCTGCAGCAGAACAGCCAATGGAGAAAAATGGTGTCTCATTTCTCGATTATTTTAAAGAAACTGAAACTCTGTTTTTTTTGGATGAACTTAATCATCTGGAGGAAAATGCAAAAGCTGTGCAGGAGGAATTCCAGCAAAGTTGTGAGAATCGAAAGGAAAAGGGCGAGATCAGTCTTTCCGGTGACTGGATGTGTACATGGGAGGAATTGTGTTATAAGATAAATGACAGAAATTGTGTTGCCATGTCTTTGCTGGATCCGAAGAAATCTAACTGGAAAATTTCAGATCAGTTTAATATCACAGTAAAATCTATGAGCTCTTATCAAAGCAGTTTTGAACTGTTGGTAAAGGATCTGAAACAGTACAAAAAAGAAGGATATCAGATCGTTTTGCTGTCCGGTTCCAGAACCCGTGCAGAACGTCTGGCAAAAGATCTTCAGGAAGAAGGTCTGAACGCATTCTACGGACAGGATTCTGATCGTATTCTGCAGCCGGGAGAGATCATGGTGGCGTATGGCCATGCACAGAGGGGATTTGAATATCCGCTGGTTAAATTTGCAGTCATCACAGAGACAGATATCTTTGGAAAAGAGCAGAAAAAGCGTAAAAAGAAAAAAGAATACAATGGAAAGAGAATCCAGGACTTTTCGGAACTTTCCATTGGAGACTATGTAGTGCATGAAAAGCATGGACTCGGCATTTACAAAGGTATTGAGAAAGTTGCAGTAGATAAAGTTGCAAAGGATTATATCAAAATCGAATATCGTAATGGAAGTAATCTGTATATTCTTGCAACACAGCTGGATGCACTGCAGAAATATTCCGGGGCAGAAACAGCAAAACCGCCGAAACTGAATCGGCTTGGTGGGCAGGAATGGAAAAAGACGAAATCCAGAGTCCGCGGTGCCGTGCAGAATATTGCAAGGGAACTTGTGGAGCTTTATGCAGTCCGCCAGGAAAAAGAAGGTTATGTCTGTGGACCAGATACCGTCTGGCAGCGAGAGTTTGAAGAGATGTTTCCGTATGAGGAAACAGAAGATCAGCTGGCTGCGATCGAAGATACTAAGAAAGATATGGAGAGCACCAAGATTATGGACCGTCTTGTGTGTGGGGATGTCGGATATGGCAAGACAGAGGTTGCGCTGCGAGCTGCGTTTAAAGCAGTTCAGGAAAGTCGCCAGGTTGTTTATCTTGTACCGACCACGATTCTTGCACAGCAGGTTTATAACACCTTTATTCAGCGAATGAAAGAGTTTCCGGTGAGAGTAGATCTTCTTTGCCGATTCCGTACGGCTGCGCAGCAGAAAAAGACGATCGCAGATCTGAAAAAAGGTCAGGTGGATATCGTAGTCGGTACACACAGAGTACTTTCGAAGGATGTGGAATATAAAAATCTGGGACTTCTTATCATCGATGAAGAACAGCGTTTTGGTGTGGTTCATAAAGAAAAGATCAAACAGCTGAAAAAAGATATTGATGTACTGACGTTAACGGCAACACCGATTCCGCGAACACTCCATATGAGTATGATCGGTATCCGCGACATGAGTGTCCTGGAAGAGCCTCCGATGGATCGTGTTCCGATTCAGACATATGTTATGGAGTATGATGAGGAAACGGTAAGAGAGGCGATCAACCGTGAGCTTCGAAGAGGCGGTCAGGTTTATTATGTTTATAACCGCGTGAATGATATTGCAGATGTGACGGCAAGGATCGCGAAGCTTCTGCCGGATGCGAGAGTGGATTTTGCCCATGGACAGATGAGTGAGCGAGAGCTGGAAGCAGTCATGTATGCATTTATTAACGGAGATATAGATGTACTGGTTTCTACAACGATCATTGAGACCGGACTGGATATTTCCAATGTCAATACGATGATCATTCATGATTCTGACCGATATGGACTTTCACAGCTGTATCAGCTTCGTGGAAGAATCGGACGTTCAAATCGGACTGCTTATGCATTCCTTATGTATCGCAGGAATACGATGTTGAAAGAGACTGCAGAAAAAAGACTTTCTGCGATTCGAGAATATACAGATCTGGGAAGTGGATTCAAGATTGCAATGCGTGATCTGGAACTCAGAGGCGCCGGAAATCTTCTGGGAGCAGAACAGCATGGGCATATGAATGCAGTAGGGTATGACCTTTACTGCAAGATGCTCAGTGAGGCAGTCAAGGAGGCAAAGGGTATCCATACAATGGAAGATTTTGAGACAACGATCGATCTGAATATGGATGCATTTATACCGGATTCTTATATCAGCAATGAGTATCAGAAACTGGATATTTATAAGAGGATTGCCGGAATTGAGACACAGCAGGATTATGATGATATGCTGGAAGAATTGCTGGATCGATTCGGTGAAATGCCAAAAGCAGTTCTGAATCTTCTTGTGATCGCCAGAATGAAAGCACAGGCACACCGATGTTATGTGGTGGAGATCAAACAGATCGCTGGGGATATGAAGATTACATTGTATGAACGGGCCAAACTGAATCCTGCAGGTATTCCTGTACTGATGCAGAAATATAGAAGAGGGCTGCAATTCAAGAATGAACAGGAACCCAAATTTATTTTCACTCCGGAGGGAGCTGGAAATACACTGACAGCTCTGACAGATTTTCTGACGGAACTGGAATCACTTGTAGAAGAATAAAATCCATATAGTCTGATTAAGAGGAGAATCTGTGAAATATCCGTGAAAAACGGCTATTTTTATGATTCTCCTTGCTCTTAAAGGCAAAAAAGTTTATACTCTTATTTATATGCTAGAATTGTAAAGCAATGGAGGAAGAGATGAAAACAATGACAAAGAGAACAGCTGTTGCAGCTCTTACCGGTGTAATGGCAGTGGGGATGCTCACAGGCTGTGGAGAAAAGAAATTAGATGGAACAAAAACAGTTGCAACAGTGGATGGAACAGAAATCCCGCTTGGAATCGTGAGTCTTTCTGTAAGAGAAGGACAGGCACAGACAGAAGCAATGTATAAGAGCTTTATGGGCGGACAGGATTATTCTATCTGGAGCATGGATGCAGAAGACGGAAAGACCTATGGAGAACAGGCAGTAGAACAGTCTCTGAAAGATGTAGAGCTGATGTACATCATGAAAGAAAAGGCTGCAGACTATAATGTAGAAGTTACAGATGATGATGAGCAGAAGATCGCAGATGCAGCAGCAGCATTTATGGCTGCCAACAGTGAAGAGACACTGCAGGAGCTTGCGGTAAGTGAAGATCAGGTCAAGACATATCTGGAGCTTCAGACTTATAAGAGCAGAATGCATGATCCGCTCATTGCAGATGTAGATAAAGATGTTTCTGATGAAGAAGCACAGCAGTCATCTTTTGATTATGTAAGCATCAGTACAGCAGATCTCAGCGATGATGAGATCAAACAGAAAAAAGAAGATGCACAGAAGATCCTGGATGATCTGAAAGCAGCTGGTTCCGATGGAGATCTGAATGAAATTGCAAAATCAGTGGATGATTCTTATTCTTCCGTAAGTGGTACTTTTGATGTGAATGAAGATGCGGCAAAAGAAGATTCTGATGAAGAGTCCGACAGCAGTTCTTCCAGCAGTGCATATCCGGATGAGGTTATGAAAGTTCTCAGAACTCTGAAAGACGGAGAAATCGGTCCGGACGTTATTGAGACAGATACTTCTTACTATGTAGTAAAACTTGATAAAGTAAATGATGAAGAAGCTACAGAGACTAAGAAACAGTCAATTATCTCGACAAGAGAGAATAAGCTTTATACAGACACAACAGAAAAATGGCTGGATGATGCAGACATCAATGTTGAGAAAAAGGTTCTCAAGACTCTGAAGGTTACGGATAATCATAAATTCTCAATCGCAACTGCAACACCTGAACCGACAGAAGAGGCTGCAGCAACAGAAACACCGGAGGTTACAGAGGCAGCAGAAGAAACAGAGGCAACGGCTACTCCGGAAGCTACAGAGGAGACTGAGGCTACAACAACTCCGGAAGTTACAGAAGCAGCTTCCTATAATACAGATTCTTCTCTTGAAGTTACAGATGGAAACAAGGTCAATATTGATTATGTAGGAAAGATTGACGGAGTTGCATTTGATGGTGGAAGCACAGATGGTAAAGGAACAGATCTGGTAATCGGTTCCGGTACATATATTGATAATTTTGAAGAGCAGCTGATCGGTGCACATCCGGGAGATAAAGTAGAAGTAACTGTTGTATTCCCAGATGATTATCAGGCAGCAGATCTTGCTGGCAAAGAAGCAGTATTTGATGTTACTGTAAATGGAATTTATGAATAAATGACATGTAATAAGCCCTCGCATTTGCGGGGGCTTATTGTTTGAAAATCTTAGGATTCTGTACTTTCGCTGTTTCCACTGGAAACATGGATACCATTGATCTCTACATCACCTTCCATTGGAATAACAATGCATTTACGCCCATCGATCACCTGCGTTTCGATCAGCGCGGCACGATCAGGATCAATGTGAATTACAACATCCGGTGTTTTGATCTCAGTACGTCGTGTATTGGTAATATTGGCAGCCATAAGTGAAGCGTTTTCACCGGCAATTGCTTCATAGGTCTGATCAAAAGTTTCGAGTTTTTCATTTTCAACACCGCATTCTTCAAAGAGACGTTTCACTTCCGGTTTAGTCAGTACAGCAGGATCCGGGGAATCCTTCTGAGAATCTACCCATTCATTCAGTTTCTCATGGATATTCATGACAGTATCGTAGGCACAGTCCTCGCCAAGGGTTTCTTCTACAAGTGCGTTGAAAGAATCGCGCTGGCCGCCGGCAGAAAGTGGAGTGGTACAGCCAAACATTTCATCTACGAAAGCACTTCTGAGCTGTTCGGCATTTTTAGTGTAATAAAGAAGACTGTGAATATCCGTGCTACGGTCATTAAATACCGGGAACAGGAATCCCAAATCTGGCATTTCTACGATCCAGTCACGGATACGGTCTTCGATGTTGTTGGTTTCTGCGTTGTAGCACAGGCCGGCTTTGGAAAGATTGACCGGACAGATGCTGCAGAGGATATGGTCATAGATTTCATCGGATGCATCGAACATCTCCTGACCATCGGAAGATTTTCCGGGAATATCGTAAACGGCATGAATGAGAATGATATAGTAATTCTCACCATAATCATAATTTTCGATGATCTTATCATAAAATTCCTCAAGTATAGCATTATCCTGAAGTTTACTGCCACGGAGTTTCATGAGAAATTCCTGGGTACCACCTTCTTTTTCCTGTTCAAGCGGAAAGTCCATGTTGATCAGATTTTTTCCAATTGTGCCGGATAAAGTCTTCTTGAAGATTTCAAAGTATTTAAACATTTCTTCTTCCGAAAGAGAAAGAAATGCTTCTTTCAGTTCTGTTTTTTTATTTTTCTCGCCATCCACATAACAGCCGCAGATTCTGGTGATCGCACAGTTGTTTGGAGAAAACTGTTTCTTAATTTCTGAGATTTCTTTTTTGTTCATTATGTAATGCTCCTGTTTACAGAATTTCTGTACGGAATGCTTCTGCGATTCCACTTAAATTGTAACGCTCTGCAAGGTCCTGAATTCCCATCATGATCTCCTCGCGGCTGAAATTACTGGCCTCCAGAAATTCATCGTCTTTGCCATTAAGGTGGTAGTAGAACAGAAGACCAATTTCAAGATTCTGACGGTCACCATCGCAGGTCATTTCGTATAACTGATTTTCTGCCTCGTCAATTTTACCATTGTCTGCCAGATCTGTAAGATTTGTAAGTATCTGTCTGGCATCTGTATCTTCAATCACATCAGGTGTCAGTTCGACTGCACTTACCTGGAACAGCATTTTCATGACTGCACGTACCATTTCGCGTATCTGACGCAGTATATAATCATCCTGAAGCATTTATATTCTCCCTTCCAAATTCATGATTCTGAACAATAGAGTACCACAAAAAAAGAGTTTCTTCCAGATAGAAATCTGCACTTTTTTGGTTATTGTTGTGAATATTAAACTTTACGCAATATGCGCAGAATGCTATAATAAAAACATTAAATAAGTTACGTTGTATATCGGCTGTAACGGGCAGCAGTGGCTGGCAGCGCAGGAAGGACATGAATGAATGACGAATGATACTGCAATGACAAAGCAGGAATCCGAGGTAATGATAGAGCAACTCAAAAAAGTATTTGAAGTGGTTCGGTTATTGGATGTGGATACACTGGAAATGGGAAATCTGAAAGGTGTAGAAGATGTGGATGGATTTCCTTGTAAATGCTATGATTTCTGGAAAAAAGGTACACGTTGTAAGAACTGTACATCCAGAGAAGCATTACAGAAAAAAGAAAAAGTACTGAAGCTGGAATATCTGAATTCCAATATCTACCAGGTAATTTCCAAATATATAGAAATAGACGGCAAACCGTATGTGATTGAACTGATCAATGCCATGAAGTCAGATGCGATCATGGATGATGATGGACGTACGGAACTGATCAAACAGCTTTCAGGCTATAATCGGGAATTATATACAGATGCGCTTACCGGAATCTACAACAGACGATATTACGAAGAACGAATCAAAAATTCTGATATGACAGCAGGCATTGCAATGATCGATCTGGATGATTTTAAGATATACAACGATACATTTGGACACGATGCAGGTGACCTGGCACTGACGACAGTTGTAGGAATCGTAAAGGCGAATGTACGTCGTACTGATATGCTGATCCGAATGGGTGGTGATGAATTCCTGCTCGTGATGCCGGATATTACGGATCAGATTTTTGCAGATAAATTAAAGCAGATTCAGGAAAAAATTCATGATACGAAGGTTCCGGGATACTCACAGCTTCGTCTGTCGGTGAGTATCGGAGGTGTGCTTTCCGCTCCGGGAAGTACTGTGGAGAATGCAATCCATAAAGCAGATCAGTTCATGTATCAGGCCAAAACATGCAAGAATATGGTAGTGACTGAACATGATGAAGAAGTTCAGGACAAAGCAGAGGGCGGTGAAACATCCAAAACCTACAAATACAGAATTCTGATCGTTGATGATTCTGAGATGAACCGTGCAATTCTGTCAGAGATCCTCAGTGAAGAATATGATATCGTGGAAGCTGACAGTGGTGAGTCCTGCATCGATAAACTGAGACAGTACGAACGGGAAATTTCGCTGGTTCTTCTGGACATCGTCATGCCGGGAATGGATGGATTCGGAGTTCTTAATTATATGAATCGTCATCACTACCTTGAGGATATTCCGGTTATTATGATTTCCAGTGAGGATTCTAAGAT
>ERZ506754.754-NODE-754-length-15124-cov-8.287876_pt1 | contig 15124 bp, 10 predicted proteins | sample MGYA00513043_ERZ506754 | MGnify/ENA metagenome assembly ERZ506754 | reverse complement strand
ACGTCGAGTCTGATTTTGCGTTCGATTTCGGCGGGGACGATGCCTTCGATTTTTGCGGCATGGGCTTCGCCTTTGGCGATGGCACGTTTGGCTTTTGCATCCGCCTTGCGTCGAATGTTCTCGGCCTTATTGTGCGCCTTCACGCGAATGGTCTCAGCTTTCGCCTGCAGGGCCTGCTCGCGTGCTTCGGCGATGACCGCGCGTTTCGCTTCGATTTCTGCGTTTGTAGGTTTCGCCATCGGATGCCTCCACTATAAGTTACGGAACCGTAACCTACGTTAGCGTAACCGTCGGATATGTCAATCGGCGTTTCCGCATTATACGTGGGCATATGGTATGCAACCTCGCCATTGATGCGTATTATGGTTGCATGGCTGATTTCTCACATATCCTGATGACCCGTCCGGATTTCGGTGACGACGATCGTGAATGGTTGCACCAGTTGGTGGCCGATTGGCAGGTGATTGCCGATTTGAGTTTCGCCGACTTGCTGCTAATCCTGCAGAACGGCGAGGGCAAGTACATCATTGCCGAGCAATGCCGTCCGTCCACGGTGATGAGTCTGAGAGCCGAGGATGTGGTCGGCAACGTCGTCCCGGAATCCCTGTGCGCCGAGCTTGACGCGGCCATGGACTCCGAATCGGTGTTCCGCTCCTCGAAACTGCGTACGGTCGGCAAGGCCAAGGTCTGCAACGTGTACGCCCCGGTGCGTCATAATGGCAAGACGCTTGGCTTGGTGGTCCGCGAGACCAACATGGCCACACGCGAATCGAACGGCCGTTATGAGTCCGAAAGCATCAGCGCCGGCAAACAGCTGTATGAGATGATTCCGCGCGGCCAGTTCCCGTACCGTAACCCGGTTATGAACCAGCGCCATAACGCACGTGTGGCGGATGGCTTCATCGTGCTCACCGTCGACGGCATCGTCCGATACGCGTCTCCGAACGCCATCAGCTGTTTCCGTCGTTTGGGATCGGTCAGCACCATGCAGGGGGAGTATCTGAGCGAGATCGGCACCAAACTGCTGCATGAGAACGATCCGGTGCTGGAAACGCTGCCATTGGTACTGAGCGGCAAAGCCGCGGTGGATTCCGAATTGGACGCCAACAAAGCCGCGGTGTCCATGCGCTCTCTGCCGTTGATGGACGCCAATGGTCGCGTGGGTGGTATCGTGCTGTGCCGTGACGTCAGCGAATTGCGCCGCCGCGAGAAGGAATTGCAGACCAAGGACGCCACCATTTCCGAGATTCACCATCGTGTGAAGAACAATCTTCAGGCGGTATCCGCGTTGCTGCGCTTGCAGGCGCGCAAGACCAAGTCCGAAGAGGTCAAAAAGGAGCTCAAGGAAGCACAGCGCCGCGTGCAGACCATCGCCATGGTGCATGAGGGATTGAGCCAGACCGCCGATGAGATCGTCGACTATGACAAGGTCATTTCCAACCTGCTTAAGATGGCCGTCGATTTGGCTACGATGCGCGACCAGCACATCGATGTCGATTTCGTAGGCAAATTCGGCATGATGCCGGCACAGGATGCCACGCCGCTATCGTTGGTGCTTACCGAACTGATCACCAATTCGGTGGAACACGGTTTCGAAGGACGTAAGGAAGGACATATCACGATTTCCGTGGGCCGCGGTGGCAATAACCTCAACGTGGTGGTGGAGGATGATGGCACCGGCTTGGCGGATGAGGAGCATGATGGCATGGCTCGCTCTTCCGGATCAGGGCTTGGAACACAGATCATCAACACGTTCGTCACCAATGATTTTGGCGGAACGGTGCATTGGGAGCCACGTCGCGGTGGTGGTACCCGTGTGGTGCTCGACATGAAACTGCGTGCCGCGCAAGATAACTGACCTCTAGAACTGGAATGGCATATGGAAGGGCCGGTCGGATTCCATCGAATCCGACCGGCCCTTCCATATGCCCTGAAAAGAATCAGACCTGCATCTGCATGGCCTGCGAGCGACGTGCACGCATCGCGCGCCGCTTGAGCGCGCGCCGCTCGTCTTCGCTCAGACCGCCCCAAACGCCGTAGTCCTGATTGGTGTCGAGCGCGCATTTCAGACACGCGTCAATCACCTTGCAGGTACGGCAAACGGCCTTGGCTTCTTCGATTTGCTGATAGGCGGCACCGGTGTTGCCGACCGGGAAAAACAGTTCCGGATCCTTATCCCGGCACGCGGCCTTGGCTCGCCAATCGAAAGCACTGCTCATGTAATCGCCTTCCTCTTGCCATAAGTGGCGTTCTATCCGTTATTTAGATAACCACGAATCGGATGATTTTTCAAGACTTTTTCGCAAAAGAAGCCAAGTTTTTTTAGAATCCTTGGAATTCCGCGCATTGCACGGGACATGCCCGTGCTTGTTGGATGAAGACCCCACGCCCGGCAATGGCATAGTCATCGACGCCGAAACCGTCGAGAACCGCGCTGGGAATCCCCATCATCACATCGGTGGCTCTCTCTCCGCAAGGAAACGCAACACGTGTGAGGCAACGTTCAAGTAGGGTGCTTTGCGGCTTTTCCACAGCTGCGATTACCGTGACGGACGGATCGGCGAGTGCGGTCTTGAGCTTATCGGCTTCGGGCATGGCTGCGAAAGGGGAGAGCAATTCGTCGGCGTCATCCACGAACCATATGGTGCGTTCGTGCTGCGGCGATGTTCTGCCGTCGTCGGTGGTCCATTCGCTGTTCGTCTTGCGTGTGAACCGGATGGTGCAGCGACCGGATTCATAGAGACGGCTGGCGCAGCAGAGCAGCAGATTGGTTTTGCCGCTTCCGCATGCGCCAATCACGGCGATGTTGCCGTGTCCTACGTCAAGGAATGCGGTGGAGATGAGTACACCGTCGTCGCTCAAAGCAAAAGGCACATGGTGCCATGCCTCTCGCTGTGGCGCCGTCAAATCGTCTTTGCCTGCATGTGGTGCGAGCGGCGCGGAGAACAAAGGGGAGGGATTGGTGGTGCCGCTGAATGCCGATGCGGTGTTGATGGCATGCACCAAGGAATCAATGTCATGGACCGCGCTGCAGCGGAAAGGAACAGTGCGTTGACCGTCATGACAGTAAGCGGCACCGGGGAAGGCCGGTGGAATCAAAGCTGCATCCTTGGTGCCGATCAGTTCATTCGATTGCATTTGGTCGGTGACGCGTAGGCAGATGCTCAGCGATATGTTGGCCTTCATATCGGCATGGACCTGACCCATGGGATTTTGCGTGCATACGATGAGATGCATACCCAAAGAGCGTCCGAGCGACGCCAATCGATTGAGTCGCTGCATATAGTCGGGTAGACGGTCGCGCAATGCATGGAATTCGTCAATGACCACCACGAGCCGTGCAGGGGGATGGGAAAGCTGGTCGAATCTGGAAACGCGTTCGGCACTTACCAAGGCCTCCCTGCGTGCCAATTCTTGTTCTATGGCGTTCAGCGCACGGACGGCATGGGCGAGGTCAAGATCGCAGACGTTGCCCACGGTATGCGGCAGACGCTCCAAAGCGTTGAAGGTCGATCCTCCTTTGAAATCCAGAAAGACGAAATGGAGGGTTTGAGGACTATGCCGAATCGCCAATGCCATGCACCAACTGATCAGCAGTTCGGATTTCCCCGAGCCTGTGGTCCCCGCGACCATGGCATGTGGTCCGGATGATGCCAGATCTATATGGAATATGCCATGTTCTGACATGCCGATGCTGTTCGTTGGGGAACGGACAAGCCAATTACGCACGATGGTGCGCCATATGAGCGGGTCGTTGTCCAGGCCATGCAGATGCTCAAAACTTATGGACGGCATGTCGGCGAAAAGCTGAGCATGGTCGATTTCGTTTCCGTTATGATGCGTTGGAACCGGCGAATCGCTTCCAGTAATGGTGTTGCTGTTCGTTTCTTCATGCCTGACGCGCATGATCATGGTGATGAGCATCAATGCGCTGCCGAGCAGACTCGGAGCGAGCATCGCCGCATAGAGCCAATGACGTTGCATACACATGACAATCAGCATGATGAGCTGCGCCAGCAAAGGCGCGCTCCAACTCAATACAGTGAGATGTTGTTCGCTTATACGGTGAGGGGCCTTTTTGTTCATACGGCCAGCATGGGCAAGAGCGGCGGCATGCCGCAAGCCAATATGAGGGTTGTGGTCGGAGGATGTGGGTTATCCACATCCTCCGGCGTGTCGTCAGTTTTGCTGTTCGGCCAGCGTGCCCACGGTTCCTGCGGAATGCGTGCCGTGTGAGAGTTCGGAGAAAAGCTGGATGTTCTTCGCGTCATCCAGCAGAACGCACGATCCGACCCCATCGACGTAATAGTCCGGATCGGTCCAATACACGCTTCCCGAAATGCCATCCTTGCCTGAGGCGCTTTTGAAAGCCAACGCCATCCGAAGCAGAGAGGAAGTCGATGCTTTCTCATCCACGGTTACGGAGCTCAACGCCGCTGCGGCGACCTTTTTGGTCTTGTTGAAATTCGTGAGCGTCTGTTTGGAAGCGCCCTTCTTGACGATGGCGTTGATCACCTGGCGCTGACGTGCGGCACGGCCGAAATCGCCTTGCACATCGGCATATCGCATACGGGAGAACGCCAAAGCGGTGTTGCCGTCCACGGTGTGGCATCCGGCGGTCCAGTTCATACCCGAATAAGGGTCATTCACATTCTGGTCGTAGCATAGGTCCACGCCTCCCAAGGCATCGACCACTTTGACGAGTCCGCCGAAGCGGACCATTGCCACATGGTTGATTTTCTGGCCGGTGATGTCCTCCACCTCGTTGACCAACTGTTTGCGGCTGTACAGCTGCGCCACGGCGTTGATCTTCATATAGCTCCCATCGATTTCCACCAGGGAATCGCGAGGAATGGAAATCAGCGAGGACGATCCTGTCTTCGGCTTGGTGAGTACAAGAATGGTGTCGGTTCTGAAACCTTCGACGTCACCGGCATCTCCGATGGTGCCCTCACGTTCGTCGGAGCCAAGAATAAGCCAGCTTTCGCCGGCGGTGTCCGCTTTGGATGTCAGCCAGGTCTGTTTGTTGAGCTGGTCATCGACCCAGTTCCAAGCGGAGAATACCCCTATTCCCAGTGCGAGAATCAGTACAAGGAAAATGGAAAGGACGATACGTCCGACGCGAGGTCTTCTTTTTGGCACGGAAGCCGTCGCTGGAGAGGATGGAACAGATCGGAGCGCCGTGGAGACGGAGGATGACCCCCGGAACTGCTGCGTTGGATTGGCCGTGCGGGTATGTTCTGGAGCGAAGGACACCGGAGATGATGAAGGGTTTCTTCTTGTCTCGCTCGTTGCCCGTGCCGCAGGCTGGAAGCTTTGCGGAACCGAGGAAGAAGGACGCGCCGTGCGTTTGGCCGGTTTTACGGATGATGCATGGTCGGAACGTTTCGCCGGTGCGAAACTCGCTGGCTGGCTCGGTGCGCTTTGCGAGCGGGAGGAATCCGTGGACGGCATGGTTTTTTTGCGTCCTGATGACGGAATGAAACTTGGTGGCACGCTCGTAGGCTCTTTTGCTCCTTTGCCTTCACTCATGGTTCCTCCAAAAAGATTCGTCCCTGCGTCATACGTTGAAAGGGGACGTGATTGCGTGGTCTACGTCAGTTCTTTGCCGGAACGGCACATACGGTCGCATTAAGGTATCGATCCGCAAGGCCGATGTACTGGCCCGTGGTCGCGTCATGAATGGAGCCGTCATCCGGGTCGACGGTGCCGCCAGTGCTTGGATCGACCAACGTGCCGTCGGATTTGGTGATCAGTCCCGTGACGGGATCGGGAGTCTCGGCAGTGGTGTCCGACTGGTTGCTGTCGGTCGTGCCGGAATCGTCGGAGCTGGCTGAATTATCTGAACTGGTGTCGGAGGAGTCGCCCGAGTTTGAATCGGCGGTATCGAAAATCGGCTTGCCCGCTCGCATCTTCTCCCAGAGATTGTCGGCTTCGTCGGTCCAGACGGAACGGTTGGGGTCGGACGGTGCTGGGACCACGGGGACGGTCTGGGTCTGCAGGTTGGTCATGGTGAAATTCTTCAGGCTCATGGCAAGTCCCGCCAAAGCCGCGGTATCAGCCATGCCTTGGGATATGTTGAGCGATTTCAGCGCGGATTTCGCCAGCTGGTACAGCTGCGCGGTATCAGTGAACAGATTCTTGCTGAGCGCCTCGCTCATCAGCTGCTTGATGAGATACTGCTGACGTGTGGTACGCGAGGTGTCGGATCCGTCTCCTATGCCGTGACGGATCCGGGCGTACTGCGTCGCCGCAACGCCGTCAAGATGGTGCATGCCCTTGTCGAGATTGAGTCCGGTGTACGGGTCGTTGACGTTCTGCGGAATGCACAGGTCCACGCCGCCGACTGAATCAATCATCTTGACCAGGCCGGCGAAGTCCACGACGATGAAGTTCTGAATATTCAACCCGGTGAGACTGTTCACGGCGTTCAGCGTGCAGCTGGCCGCCGAGGAGAGATCTCCGCCGGTTTTGTAGGCACCTGCGAAGATGGAATTGAACATGACGTTATACTGTGCGGGAATCGTGCCCTTCGACGTTTCGCACTGAGGCACGTCCACCAGGGAATCTCGTGGAATGGAGACCAGGTTGATTTCCTTGCGGTCGGCGGAGATCTGCACAATCATGGCGGTGTCGGCCTGATGGTTGCCGATGACGTCATCGAAACTGCCTCCGATGGCTTGGTTCTCCGCGCCGTCACGGGAATCCTGTCCGATCAGCACGAACTCGATCGGCTTGCCGGAGTTCGGATCGATGATGGATGCGTCCGTATTCAGGGAACCCTGGCCGATCACGCCGACCGAATTGTTCTTGATGATGCCATTGACGTCCATCCAAGTAGCGGCAGCTGCAGTGCCGACGAACACCAGAGTCGCGGCGATTGCCGCGGCGACTGCGGTCCTGACGTGATGCTGCACGCGATATCCCAGGCTGTGACGTGGTTTCGCATCCTGAAGACCATTGATGTTAGGAAGCTTATTGCCGGTTGATGACGTTGCCACGGTGTTGCCTTCCTGATTGAGATGCGCGTTTGACGCAATGCTTTTAGAACCTACCACTATCCAAATGGGCAATTATAGGGTTAATGGCCGATTTTCACCGATTCTGCGACTGTAGACCCCAGATTGGGCTGAGCTTTAGCATGGATTTTCTGAAATATAGGCATTGACACGGGGAAACTTGACAAAATTACATTGCGTGTGTGTAATTTGAAGCGGTGTGAAAGTATGCGCATAAAAGGTGCGCACACAATTATGGGAGGACTCATGTGGGGCGTGACTGATGAGTCTTCTGAGAATCCGCTTGCTGAACTGTGGGGTTTGTTCAAGCGGGATGATGACGTGTCTTGGCAGCACAAAGCGCTGTGCTCGCAGACCGATCCCGAAGCATTCTTCCCGGAAAAAGGCGGTTCCACCAGGGATGCGAAGAGGGTTTGCGCCCAGTGTGAAGTCCGTGAACAGTGTCTGAAATGGGCCATCGACCATGATGAGCGTTTCGGTATCTGGGGCGGTATGAGCGAGCGTGAGCGTCGTCGCTACAAAAAAGAGCACAAGGAACGGGCTTGAAGGCATGGTGCGTCCCGTGCGTACACTTAAATTATGAATTCTAACGCCAGCAGCGATATCCAGACAATCGTGACCGATGTGCTGAACAGCAGACCGTATACGCATCGGCAGGACGTCGATATGTCCGTGGCTGCGGTGATCACCGCGCAGCATGACCTTCGATTCCTCGCTTCTACCGTTGGAGCGGTGCTTGCGCAGCGCATGCTTCCAGGAATGATCGTTATCGCCGATTGCACGGGGCAGATCGAGCAGCCCATGCAGATGACCTTCGATGTCATTCACTCATCACAGGATGTGCTTACGGAAGTGCCGGAAGCCAAAACGGTGAGGGTCATTCTGGTGGGAGTGAAGCAGGCGGCGTCCTTCATGGACGCTGTAACGCGTGCGATGGATCAGATCGGCATTGATGCCGGCATCCGCGCGTTGTGGACCTTGCATGACGATTCGCGGCCGGCGGATGACCGGTGCTTCGAGACGTTGCTGGATGCGTGGAGAAACACGCCGACAGCCGCGCTGCTCGGTGCCAAGCAGTTGGATTGGCAGGCGAAGAACCTGCACAATGTGGGTTTGTATGCCGGGCACCATGATGTCGTTTCCTTGGTGGTCGACGGCGAGCCTGACCAGGAGCAATATGACGGGCGTCAGGATGTGCTGTCGGTCTCCCTATCGGGCGCGTTGGTGCCGTTGGCTACGTTGCGTGCGTTCGAAGGGGCTGACCCCTGGTTCGGCACCTTCGCGGAATCCACGGACCTGTGCCGCCGCATATGTCTTGGCGGTGGGCGTGTCGTAGTGGTTCCCCAGGCTCGCATCGCCCACAGAAGAGCCCGATTCGAAGGAATCCGTTCCAAGAACGGGCGCCCTGTGGAAGACGAGGACGGTCGCATCGATCCGTATCTTGCCGTACGCGAGGCGAATGCCAAATACGCGTACACTGACATGCACCGTTCATGGTGGCCGTTGCTTTGGCTGTGGTCCATCATCCAGTCGTTGGGATTGGCCGTGCTTTGCTTGGCGCGCAAACAGCCGTATCATGCATGCTGCGAGCTGGCGATGCCGTGGCGTGCGCTGCTGCGTCTGCGGGGTGCTTGGCGCGCCCGTGCGCGGTTACGCAGGCAAAGCAAGGTCACGCTTAAATCGCTATCCACGCTGTCTGCGAATCATCGGCAGGTCAGGGAATGGCTCGACCGTCGCCGTGCGTTGCGCGACCAGAGGGATGTCGTGCTGCTCAGTCCTCTTGAGAAGGACCATCTGCGTAAACGGTTGCTGCGTAGATGGGGATTGGCCTTCGGCGCGGCGCTGATTGCCGGCATATGGATAGTCGTGCTGTATTGGGACGTGCTTCGTTCCGTATGTTCGGGTGCGTCGATGTATTCCGCACAGCTGTTGCCCACGGGCGCGAGCTTCACCCAGTTGCTTCATACCGCGACCACGTCATGGTCGTATGCCTCAGGCACGGGCATCAGTGCGCCTAACGCGCCATGGCTGTTGGTGCTTGCGCTGGCGTCGGTGCTCACTGGTGGACATGTTGCCGGAGCTGTCGGACTGATGTTCTTCCTTGCAGCCCCGCTCATGGTGTTTTCCTTCTGGGCGCTGGCCGGCATCTTCACCCGCTCGGATGCGGTGCGCTGCGTGGTCGCGTTGGCGTGGTTCGCGTTGGCGTTGTCCATGGGACTTTATGATGACGCGGATGTCACGATGCTGACGGTCATGGTGTTTCTTCCGGCCGCTTTCGCCTTCTCGTTCCGTGCGGTCGGCATGTATCGGACGGAGGATCTGGTCAATCCCCACGCGTCGGTCCAGGCGGCGGCGGTTGCGGCGCTGTGTTTCATTCCGGTCGTCGCCGCGCAGCCGCAGTTGTTGCTGCCGCTGATGCTCACCTTCCTGGGATTCCTGCTGTTCGTCCGCTCCCATAAGCCCGCGTTGCTTCTGATTCCGCTTCCGGCGGCGTTCGTATGCGCGCCGACGTTGGTCAATGCCGTTCGTTTCGCTTCCGACGGTACATGGCGTCAGCTGTTCGGCAGCGTCATGCTGCCCTCCTCCGCGCATGATGGCAAACCGGTCGTCGCGAATCTGTCCGATCTGTTGCTGCGGGTGTTCGGCATCGGCGCCGACGGTGGCGCATGGCGGTATGTGGCGGTTTCCATACTGGCGTTGATCGTATTGCTGGCCGCGGTGTCATTGGTGTTGCCTTTCGTGCTGCGCGTGTCCCGTATGATGTGGGTCGCCGTGTTCGCGGGATTGGCGACGGCCTTGCTGTCCGCGGCGATTGCGGTGGCCGTCGATGTGGATGGTCCGGTCTCCGGTTCCATGCTTCCGGGAACCACATATGCGATGATGGGCTTGCTCGCCTGCATCTGCATGATGTCGGGCGGCGCGGTTCGACGTTTCGTCATGCTGAGACAGCATGAGAAGACCGGCGCCGTCGAAATCGAAGGACGTGGCTCGAAGGCAGTGTCGATTGCCTCGCATGTGGGTCGTGCCGTATTGGTTTGCCTGCTGGCCGTCTCCGTCGTGGCCTGTGCGGGATTCAACTATGTCGAATGCGATCACAGCCAGGTAAAGACCAGCGATGCTGGACTGCCGATGGTGGCGACCGATTTCCTTGGGCAGGATGATGCACGTCGCGTGCTTGCCTTGCGTGCCGATAGCGCCGAATCGGTCAGCTACAGTGTGATGCGTACCGGTCGTGGCGACTTGATTGACAGCTCTCCCGCGCAACGCGTCGAAGTGGTTTCGGGACGTTCCGACGGGTCCAGCAGAACCATTGCGCAGGATTGCGCCCAGTTGCTGGCCAATGCCGATTCCGATGCCATCAACGAGCTTGGCAAGTTGGGTTTCGGCGGCATTTACGTTATCAAGCAGAACGGCGACAAAGCGCAGCGAGAGGCCTCGAACCAGCTCAATTCGAACATTGGAGCCTCCGACGGGACACAGAATGTCGTCAGTCTGGATAATGGCACGTATTATCGTTTGACGGTTCAGGATCTATCCAAGCAGCATATCGATCGAAGCGGGCTTGATAAGGCCGGCTCAAGTGTGTGGCGTCGTTCATGGCTGTGGTGCATGGGCGTCGTTCTTGTAGCGTATTGCCTGGTGGCGCTTCCGCGCATTCGTCGTCAGGGTCTGGAGGAAGCATGAGCAGACATTCTCGTCCCAATACGCCTTTGCGTATTGCGCTTGCCGTAATCTCGGTGTTGCTCATCGTGGTCCTGATGGCCGTGACGCTCATATACCGGCCATCATGGCTGCATGCGGACACGCCCACGGTGGAACGCTCCTCGGTGGGTCGTACCGTCAGCCCCCGGCAGCGGCAGACGTACTGCCCGTCTCGCATGACCATTGCCGATACCGATGCCTATGGAGATAGCGAATACCAGGCATCCAACGGCAATATCGCGTCTTCCGCGAGATACGCCGCCTTCGGTTCGGTGTTCCATTCATCCGTCGCCTCGATGGGAGCCGACATGACGGCATCCGTGTCGATGCTGGACAAAAAAGACGACTCGTCCGATGACATCTTTGTGGCTTCCGGCAATGTCGATGACGGCTCCCGATTGCAAGACACGCGTCTGCTGACGGCTTCGAACGGTACCGGCGCGGTTTCCTCAGTGATGTCATGGGCCACGGACGGTGATTTGAAGGGCGTATCAGCAGCCTCCTGCGTCGTGCCGGCGCTGAAACAGGCGTTCCTGCTTTCCGGTACGAAGACCGGCTTGACGCAACAGCTTGTTGTGGCCAATCCCTCCGCCAAGGACACATCGGTGACCATCAGAATCTGGGGCTCCGACAAATCCGGCGCGCTGGCGCTCTCCACCGGATCGACGCTGACCGTGGCCTCAGGCAAGGAAACGGTACTGAATCTTTCCGCAGCTGCTTCCGGCCAAGACGCGCTGTATGCCACGGTGACTGGAACGGACACTCCTGTGGCCGCAATCGTCCGCACCGTCTCCATGGACGGATTGACCTCAAAGGGATCGGATTATGCGCTTCCGAATAACGCTTTCGCGAAATCTCTGGCCCTCTACGGCTTGAATGGCGGAGACCATGCGACACTGTACCTGTATACGTCCCGCAAAACGGATGTCACCGTATCCTGGATCGACTCCAAGGGGGCACAGCAGACCAATCAGCAGGAGCTGAAGGCGAACCGCGCGTCCGCCATCGATCTTGGAGACGTTCCAAAATCCGCTACCGGCATCGCCATAGCCGCTTCCGAACCGGTGTCTGCCACGGCGAAGATTTCAGACGATGGCCCCGATGGGCAGTCCGATTTCGCCCTAGTCAATGCGTCCGCTCCGGCGAAGATCTCCGCCATCGCGGTTCCTGACCAATCCACCGCAACGGTAGGCTTCGTCAACACCGCGGATGGGGATCGGACCGCGATCATGACGGCTTACGACACGGACGGCAAACAAGTGGACAGGCGTGAAATCGCCATCCGTCCCTCGGCTTCGACGTCGGTGCGCATCGCCGATATTAATGATGGCGATGTCGCCGCCATCCGTTTGAAGGATCCCGCCCAAGCCGTGGTCTGGAATCTTCGTGTCGGACAGAAAGATGTGTCCGGTGCGAAACTCGCCGGACTTGCCATCATCGGCGCCGTCGATTTGAAGGAGGCCAGAGAGCAGATCTGGGCGAATCAGGATATGACTGTTGTCCGTTGAAAGTCACATGCCCCAATCAGGATCTATTTCTTCCGGACGGCGTCCGTAGATTTCCGCCAGACGTGAGACCACCTCGTCCCTGATTGCGAATTGCAGGTCCATACGGTTACGGGCATGCGATTGCAGCGGCATGCGGTACAGCACGATACGGGGTGGAATGCCGTGTCCGGCGGGGAATGACTGCGATCCAAGATGCGGAACGTCCTCCCAAGGCGCGGGATCGGATGGCGGAACATCCTCCACAGCGAATTGGACCGGAGCTATGAGCTCAGGCCATGCCCCGTTGAGTCTGCGGATTTGCGCCACCAGCATATCGTCGAACATACCGCTTCTGGTACGGTACCGGGGCAGTCTGGTACCAAACATGGGCGTACGCGTGCCACGTCCATGGCGGTTGCGGTATATCGGGGTCTCCCAAGGCATCTGTTGCATGGTTTCTACCTTATCAGGGCTTATTCGAAACATGCGATACCATGGTATGGGCTGCTCGACAAGGGGAGAAATGATCATGGCGGATATTTCCGTACCTTATTGGAACATCGTTGATGTCAACATGTTGTGCGAAGGCGCGCGGCTGATTGGGTTTGACCTCGACAACACGTTGGCGCGGTCCAAGAAACCTATGAAAGCGGACATGGCCGAATGCTTCTCTGCATTGACATCATTGATTGACGTCGCGGTGATCACCGGCGGCAAATACTCGTTGCTGCAAAGTCAGGTGGTGGACAGGCTGTCCGACCATGCCGACAAGTCGAAACTTCACCTCATGCCGACCAGCGGAACCCGCTACTACCGGTGGGACGGGCAACGGTGGGGGAAAGTGTTCTCCCACGATCTAAGCGACGAGGACCGTGCCAAGGCGAAGGAATCGCTGGAACGGAATGCTCGTGAGCAGGGCATTTGGGCCACTCATGTCTGGGGCGAGCGCATCGAGGACAGAGGCAGTCAGATCACCTTTTCCGCATTGGGGCAGCTTGCCCCCGTCGAGGCCAAGGAGGCATGGGACCCCACCAACGAGAAGAAGAACCGATTGGCCTGTGCGGTTGCTGCCGAACTACCGAATCTTGAAGTAAGACCTGGAGGCTCCAGCAGTGTTGATATCTCGCAGCGTGGCGTCGATAAGTCGTTCGCCGTCCGTGAACTCGCGGATATTCTCGATATCGAGGTCGGTCAGATCGTGTTCATCGGAGACCGGATGGAACCCAACGGCAATGATTATCCCGCGGCGAAGGCCGGCACAAGGGCTGTCAAAGTGAACGGTCCCGCGGATACCGTGAAATTATGCGGCGAGATTATCGCCAGATTGTCCCGATGACGGAGCCGGTGTGAATCTGATGGCGGGCTCATTCGCGCATATGGCAAATCTGTTGTTCCCACGAGGCTGTGCGGGATGCGACAAGCCTGATGACGTGTTGTGCGATGCCTGTCTTGCGTCATTCGACTGCGAACTGTCCCAGCCATTGGAAACGGCTGAGATGGGTCGATGGTTCGCGTGCGGATGGTATCGGGGTGCCGCCAGACAGTCGATTCTGGCATGGAAAGACCACGGAGACGAGGAATGCGACCGTCCGTTCTCGGATGCGTTGTGCAGGCTTGCGGAACGCGCCGGTGTGATTGATGCCATGGATGGCGTTCGTGAGATCTGCGATACCATACTGGTCGTTCCCGCGCCGTCGTCGATTGCTTCCATGCGTCAGCGCGGACGACGGCACATGATGCCGCTGGCAAAACGGTTGTCGGCGTTTCTACGGTGCCGGACAGGTTTCCGCGTACAGGTATGCGATGCGTTGACGAACAAAGGAATCAAAGGCAAATCCGTCGAGACCAAGGGCACGGAACAGAGGGCGCAACGCCTTAAGGGGCATGTCATGGTTCGTCCGGGCGTCACCCTTCAAAACAAGGCGGTGATTCTGGTGGATGACATCGTCACCTCTGGAGCCACCATGCGTCGTTGTGTTGACGCTCTAACTTCACAGGGAGCTTTGGTCATTACCGTGCTGGCGTTGGCACACACTCCGGCCGGCAGACCTTTGGCGGCGTAAATCGTCACTCGTCATCGGAAATGTGATATTTCGGCAAAGTGATTTCGAAATCGGCGCCGCGCGGATCATCCACCACTCGTACCGTGCCGCCATGCAACTGCGCCGCCCATCGGGCGATTGACAGTCCAAGACCGGTTCCTCCCGATTCGGTACCCGGTCCCGTCTTGCCTTTGACGAATCGACGGAAGATATCGGACCGCGCTTCTTGGGGAATCTGCGAGCCGAAGTTGACGACATTCGTCACAATCGTGCCGAAATCCTTGTTTTCATGCGCTTCGATGAGCACCGCGGTATTGTCTGCGGAGTGTTTGAGCGCATTGGCGATGATATTGGTGAACAACTGGCGCAGACGATCCTGATCGCCTTCCATTTCGATGTCGTCGGGCACGTGGATTTCGATATTGTGGGCATGCCCGGCATCGGCGATTTCCAACGGTTCCACGGTTTCGTCGATGAAATCCGCGAAATTGAATTTATCGATCTGCAGGCTCGCCGCACCGGCTTCCATGCGGGACAAATCAAGCAGAAACGCGATCAGATCCGACAAACGGTGCGTTTGGTTGAGAATGCTTTCCAGATTCGATGGGGTCGGTTCCACAACGCCGTCGGCCATGTTCTCGACCATGGCCTGCAACGCGGATACAGGCGTACGTAGCTCGTGGCTCACATTGGCCACCATGTCCCGTCTCATCTGGTCGGCATGCTGCAGTTCCTCCGCCATCTCATTGAAAGACAAAGCCAGCTGTCCGACCTCGTCGCGGCTGTTGGCATCGACATGCACCCGGACGGTGTAGTCGCCGTCCGCCATAGCCTCCGCGGCATCCCGCATCTCGCGCAGGGGAGAGGTGAGTCC
>ERZ506754.711-NODE-711-length-16093-cov-4.995635_pt1 | contig 16093 bp, 17 predicted proteins | sample MGYA00513043_ERZ506754 | MGnify/ENA metagenome assembly ERZ506754 | reverse complement strand
CTGATGGATACGAATCCGAATTCTTCAAAACAAAAAGCACCCATCAAATCACTTTGATGAGTGCCTTCAGTTATCTTCTGATAAGATTACTTTGCCCAATCCTCAACTTCCAAATCGTTGACGCGAAAAAATTCTCTTGTGTTGTTTGTTACAAGGATAAGACCTTCAGACTTTGCGTGCCCAGCAATTAACATATCCATTGGACCGATGGGGGTACCTTTGCGTTCCAAATCGGCACGAACTCTTCCATACTCTTCTGCCGCTGCTGCATCAAAGGGTAAAATTTCAATAGATGATAAAAAGAGCGTGATGGCAACGCGATTTCGTTCCACGGATTGACTTTTTTCTACACCGTGCATGAGTTCGCCATAAGTGATGGAAGAGATGCACATATCATCTGGGTCGTGCTTCAAAAAATTCCTGATAACTTCTGGGGGCTTGTGCTTAATGGCATAGATGCAAATATTGGTATCCAACATATACTTCATAATGATTCACGCACCTGTACCGTGGGCTGTTCACGACCAGACTTCATGAAGTCATCTGTGAATAAGTCCAATCCGCTAAGAAAGCCAGACCACTTGTTTTCTCTTGGGAGAAGGATTACGGCATCTCCGACTTTATTAATGGAAACTTCGTTCCCATTAAATCGGAATTCTTTAGGAAGTCGAACAGCTTGGCTTCGTCCATTTTCAAATAGCTTTGCAGTCATCATAATAACGCACCTCCTGTATCCATAGTATATATCAAGATATATACTATGTCAAGCGTTGCATAGAATTTTACCGATAGTTCATAAAGTGCTGCCGATTTAAGGTGAGGAAAATAATGTCAGATTTATTTACCCAGCAAAGTACAATGCCAGAACTTTTCAAGACCGGCGAGGACATAGCCGAGGAATTGAAGTCGCAAACAGTAGAACCAAACACAGCAACAGATTTACTATTAAATGGTGATAGCAAACCCAATAGATTTTCCAGACAGTGTGCGGAAAATGAAGAACCGGATGCGAACTTGACAGAAAATCTGCTACATGACGAAAAAAGTAATAAGAATACTATCACCGGCACAAATACACCGCGCTCCAGCCGTGTCAGCGCCTATTACGATTTGCTGCGCAGCCAGCACAAGGACGGTCACTATAAAGCCGCTGCATACAGGGTCGTAGATGCCATAGAAATACGCGCGTGAATACATTCCCTCGTAACTTTCCGCCAGTTCTGCGGCCATGCGCCGCCCATCAATGGTGCTTACCTTGTTCTTGTGCAAAAGCCGGGTAAGCGCCGTTTTTATTTGTTCCTCGGTTTCCAAATGCGGGTACGCCTCTAAAAACGCCTCGCTTTCCAGCAAATCCGCCGCCACGCGCATGACCAAGCGCCGTTTCAGTTTTGGGGTTTTACGCAGCCCCTCCAAAAGCTGCTCCTCGCTCATGGTTTCACCGTGGGTCAAAATATCCTCGTTCATATCCTGCCTCATTTCTGCCCGGTTCACCGCCGGGCGTTTTTTCGTTGTTGATGATACACGGCAATTTGCCCGGTCTGCCTGTTGACCTCCCGGCAAATCACGATAACTTTTTTCATGCGCAGCATAGACCCATTCCCCTTTCTTACCTGTTCATTCTCGGCGTGACCTTGCGCCCCGGTGTGCCGTGCCAGCACTCCGCCCGGCGCATAATCACGGTGGTGTGCCTCCACCCGGCGTTGCTTACCCTCGTTTCCACCCGGTTCAGAGTGTAGCCGGGGTATTTCCGCTCCCAGTACGCCACATCGTCGATGTACAGGGTGCTTGCCTCGTCCAGTTTCTTGCGGCTCCACTTGGTATCGTTGGGCGGTGGTGTTTTCGGCTTTTCAAGGCCACGGCTCTGCCGCCAGCTCCGGGCGCACCGCTTGTTCTTGCTGATATACCGCACAAGGCTTTCAACGCTGCCGTGGTCAACATCCAAGTATTCACACCGGGTAAAGCCGATCTGCCCGGCCTTGTCTGCCCATAGCTGTTCCAGCACATCACGGGTCAGGCCGTCGGTGTGCTGTATGGAAATTACGACTGAGTACATTCTCTGCCACATACTGCGGATTGGCTGCATTATTCGCACCGTATTGGGTAAATTCACATTCAATCGGCTTACCATGATTCGCTTCAGATAAATTTCTTCTGCCGCAAAGCCCTTGACTTTTTGCCGATGTGCAGTATACTTTTATATAGTTAGATATGCATAACCGCTCAAAAACTTTATGATGCGGGAGCCTCTCTCAGAATCTCCGAAAGCTCCGAAACTTCTTGACAGAGTTAGCAGCAGGGCGTATTATTTGGGCAGACTAGCCGCTGAGCAGCGGCTTTTTGCAGCGCCATAAGTTAGCTTTATCTAACTCTTGGCGCTGTCCTGCCCGAAGAAATGTGTTTTTTCTTACAGGCAGAAACTAAAAGCAGAAGGAGCGTATCAGGATGAAGATCTACCATTTTGGTGCAGAGGATGCCCCGGTGCTGTTGCTGCTGCCGGGCACCTGTTGCCATTGGAAAAGCAATTTCGGTGCGGTGATCCCGCTTCTGGCTGACAGCTTCCGGGTGCTGTGCGTCAGCTACGATGGCTTTGACGAAACCGAGCAGACCGAATTTTCCACCATGCTGGAGGAGGCTCAAAAGATTGAAGCCTACCTCAAGACCCACTGTGGTGGTCACATCCGGGCAGCCTACGGCTGCTCTCTGGGCGGCTCCTTCGTAGGGCTGCTGGCGGCACGGCAGAACATCCACATGGACTACGGCATTCTGGGTAGCTCCGATTTGGATCAGGCGTCGCCGCTGGCGGCAAGCTTGCAGACGGATTTTCTGCTGCCATTGATCTACCCTGTGGTGAGGGACGGAAAGATTAAGGCAAAATTTCTCCAAAAGTGTCTGGACAAGTGTGCCAAAGAGTCGGGGGATTATGTCAAGGCCTTTCTGAAAATGTTCGGCGATGCCCGCCCCTATGTGACCATGCAGAGCTGCAAAAACCAGTTCTACTCCGATCTTATCACTCCGCTGCCGGATAAGATCCATGTGCCCGGTACCGAGATCCATATTTTTTACGCCCTGAAAATGGGCGCAAAATATCGTGCCCGGTATCAGCAGCATTTTGCACATCCTGTTCTCCATGAGCAGAACTTGCAGCACGAGGAATTGCTGGCCTGTCATCCGGTGCAGTGGGCGCATCTGGTAAAAAGTATTGCATTGTGAACGGTAAACAGAAAGAGGGTGGCGTTATGTCCTTTTTTGAAAACACCCGAAAGCCCGTAGGCCTTGGCGGGAAGATCATGGTTGCTATGATGAACTTTGGACACAGCGCAATGGCAGAATGGGGGCTGAGTTTTTTACAGCCTGCCCCGGATGCCATGGTGCTGGACTGCGGCTGCGGCGGTGGAGCGAACATTAAAACGCTGTTGAAACTGTGCCCCAACGGCAAGGTGCAGGGCATCGACTACTCAGCCGTCAGCGTGGAAAAAGCGCGAAAAGTCAATGCCAGAGCCATTGCGGCAGGACGGTGTACCGTGCAACAGGCAAGTGTGGCAGAACTGCCGTTTGAAGCGGAGCAGTTTGATGTGGTGACCGCCTTTGAAACGGTCTATTTCTGGCCGGAACTTGCGCAGAATTTCAGAGAGGTCTATCGGGTGCTGAAGCCCGGCGGAATCTTTTTCATCTGTAACGAAGCAAACGGCGAAACGACAAAAGACGACAAATGGACGCAAATCATTAACGGTATGACCATCTATACGGATGCTGATCTGAAAGTGTATCTGGAGCAAGCAGGCTTTGGCAGGGTTCAGAGCCACAAAAATAAAAAGGGATGGCTGTGCGTCACAGCACAGAAATGAGGTGCGATCATGTCGAAAAAAGCAACGGAATTTCAAAGAAAAGCAATGAGCCGGATGTACCGGGGCAAGGAGATCTTCAAGCCTTTGAACACCGGCTGGATCGACGAGAATGTTGCCTGCGTGCGCGAATGGGTGGCGAACATCTTCTTCTACCGCAAAGGCGATACGACCATTATGGTCGATGCGGGATATAACTACGACCGCCTTGCCGAAAAAATGGGCTGGCTTGGGATTGATCCGAAGTCGATACACCATATCCTTATCACCCATCAGGACACCGACCATGTGGGTGCGGTGGAAGCAGACAGTCCGGGGCTGTTCCGGAATGCGAAGCTGTACATCGGCGAGATCGAGAACCGGTATCTCACCGGCGAGGTGCGGCGAAAAGTCATCTATCATCTCTATAAATTGCCGCAGGTCGCAATTAACAACGAAAAGGTGCTGCTGCATGACGGCGAGACTTTCGAGATTGACGGCATCAAAATTGAGTGCTTTCTCGTGCCCGGCCATACATGGGGGCATATGGTCTATCTCATTGACGACAAATATCTCTTCACCGGCGACACTCTCTGGTTCGGCGCGGACGGCGGCTACAGCTTCATTTCCTCTCTGGCAGAAAGCAACAAACTGGCGGTAAAGTCGCTGGCGGCGCTGGAGCAGAAGCTGCAAAGCCGTGGATTACACCCGCTGTTCCTCACCGGCCACACCGGCTGGACGGACAACTTCGAGTTCGCCTTTGCCCATAAGGACAAGCTTTGCTCACCGTTCCGAAAGCGGGTTCCCGACCCCACCGCGCCTTACGACGCCTACGATGAATCAGACGATACGGAGGAAGTGGCGAGGGCCGGGTATCTTCAGGCTGTTGGGCGATAAAGGAGGATGACTGTGCGCTATAAAATTGAAAAGAACACGGTGCAGGAGACGCTGATCATTCCGCTGTACGCACGGAAAATGTGCTCCGAGCTGTACCCCAGTTTGTACCGAGATGAGGCGGCGCGGCGGCTGGTAAACGCGGTCGACTATGATTTTTCCGCCTTGGAGAAAAAATCCCGCAATTCGATGCAGCGCTTCGGCTTTCTTGAGGTCGCCATGCGGCAGAACGACCTTGCCTTCGAGGTGCGGGAGTATCTGAAAAGTCATCCCAATGCGGCGGTGGTGAATCTCGGCTGCGGGTTGGACAGCACAGGTCGGGCTTGCGATAACGGTAAGTGCAAGCTCTACAATCTGGACTTTCCGGACGTCATTGCTGTGCGCAACGAGCTGCTCCCTGCCAGGGAGCGGGAGGAAAATATCCCCTGCGACCTCAACGATACATCGTGGTTTGAGCGAATCGACGCCTCCGGCGGCGCGGTCTTCTTTGCGGCGGGAGTGTTCTACTATTTCCTAAAGGAGCAGGTAAAAACACTGGTACGTGCTATGGCAGACGCTTTTCCGGGCGCTGTGCTGGTGTTCGATGCCGCCAATGAGAAGGCAGTCAAGCTGATGCTGAAAACATGGCTGAAGGATGCCGAGATTAAGGATGTGGGCGCATACTTTGCCGTTTCGGACGCGAAAAGCGAGATCGGCGCGTGGGACAGCAGTTTGCGGGTCTCCAGCCGGGGCTATATGCTGGGCTACAACGATCTGAAAGGCCCGTCAGTCAGCGGCTTTTTCCGCTTCCTTGCCCGGGTCGGCGATGGGATGATGAGAATGCAGATCGTAAAAATCAAATTTAGAGGGAAACAATGAAGCACCTGCACTTTGATGTGGAGACCGCCGGCTTTTACGGCGCGTACTGGGCGTGTGCCGGCGGATCGGACTGCGCGGTCATTGCGATGATTGGTGACGATCCGGAGAATCGGCTTGCGCGCTCTGCCGTGAAATGGCTCTGCGGACAGGGCGTAAACGTTCTCACCATGTCGCCTGCGAAAAAGGATTACGGCCATCACAATTATCCGCTGGAGCGCGTGGAGACGGCCATTTCGTGGCTGAAAGCCAACGGCAACCATAAAATTGGCATTGCCGGTGCATCGACTACGGGAACGCTCGCGCTGACAGCGGCTGCCATGTTCCCGGATGTTACCCTGACCATTGCCATGACGCCCAGCGATTTTGTGTGGCAGGGTTTCATGCAGGGCAAAAGGGACGGCTGCAAGGAATGGCCGGTCGAGGGCGAGTCGCTGTTCTCCTACCGGGGCAAGCCGCTGCCCTATATGCCGTTTTGCTATCAGCACCCGGACTATTGGCACTGTATCGCCGCCGAGAGCAAACGCACCGGCGATATGGTAAACTCCCGCAAGCTGTTTGACGATTCCGAGGCGGCGCACCCGATCGAGCCGGAGGAGTATATTCCCGTCGAGAACATCCATGGCAAGCTGCTGCTCATCGGCGCGGAGGACGACGTGCTGTGGGATGCCGCCAGATACATCCACCGCATGGAAAAGCGCCTTGCGGAAAAGCCCCATGAATGCGAGGTTGAGACGGCGGTTTATGCCCACGGCACCCACTTTGTTTTCCCGGAGGGAATGTTGAAGATCATGCTGCCTATGGGAGCAGGTCTCTTCGTCCGTCTGGCATTTCAGGCAGCAAAGCAGTTTCCGGAAGCGTGCAGACAGACACGCCAGGATATTGACCGCCGCGTGAGCGCAGCCATCCACACATGGACGAGCACGGAGTAAACGCCGGCATCGGCACAGGCGCATGGCATTCCATTGGAGAAAGGCGGTGTTGACCATCGTTCACATTACTTACCATGACGAAACCAATATCGGTTCCTGCCCGATCGGTCAGACAGGCGGCTTTGAAAACGCCGACGGAAACGGAGAAATTCACTGTTTTCGGATCTTTGACGGCGTGAGCGTGATGCTGATGCAGCTGGAAATGGGATCGTATACGGAGATCCGCACACAGGTCGGCGTGCTGGAAGTCAACTTCTGCATCAACGGACGCTTCGAAACCAGCTTTTCCATGCGCAGTCATGTTCTGCTGAAACCGGGAGACATGGCGATCAGCTGCTACGATGGGCTGCACGGGACAAAGTCGGAGTCACACTTTCCGCTTGGCTATTACGAGGGCCTTTGTCTCGAAATCGACCCCGCAGCCGCAGGACACTGGATACGTCTGAATGCTCCGGCATTTCCCATAGACTTTACCGCGCTCAAGCAGAATCTTCTGGGCAGCAAGTGGTATATGGTCGGCCCCGCCGGTCCGCGCTGCGAGCATGTATTCCGTGAGCTTTATGAAAGCGCCTCCTACGCAGAGCGCGGCTTTTTGCAGCTGAAGGTTCTGGAGCTGATGCTGCTGCTGGGCCGCATTCCGCAGGAACGTGCTGCGGATCCGTATTGCTCTGCCGAGCAGACGGCACTGGCACACCATCTCCGGGATCATCTGCTGACGAACCGGGAGGGATATGTGTCCCTTGCTCAGCTGGCGGCAGAGCACGCGATTTCCGTGTCGCACCTGCAAAAGCTGTTCAAGCAGACCTATGGTATGCCTGTCTACCATTACATCAAGGAATACCGTCTGGAGCAAGCAGCGGTGGAGCTGGTTCGCAGCAGGAAGCCTATTACAGAGATCGCCCAGCACGCAGGATATGACAACGCCAGCAAATTTTCGGAGAGCTTTAAAAAGCGGTACGGGAAGACACCGTCCCGCTATCGCGCTGATAAAACGAATGCAGTAAAACGGAGCATAGAAACCAAAACGGAGTAGTTTGAAAACGCGAATCATGTTAGAATACGCGGCGGTTAGAGGACACTAACCAAGAAGTTTCAGGAGGTACTGTATGAAAAAGAAATTTGCTGCTTTTGTGCTTTGCGTGATCTGCCTGCTGTCGGCTGCCGGCTGCGGCCAGACGAAAACAGATGAACAGACGCCGCCGGCGGCTGACCAGAGCACGGTGACCGACGACTATCTGACCACCATCAGCGGTACTTATGTGGAGTTATTCCCAGAACTGTCGAAATCCGAGTATCGGAGTATCTGGATCGATGCCACCACGCCGATAGTAGGCGCTGAGAACGCAGAGGCCACAACGGATATGCTGCTGGGAATGTGCATGGCGGAGCCTTACGGCCCGGAAGCTGCGGAAACATACGCGGCGGACCCGGACAGCATGGCGTTCAACTGCTATTTTCTTGGCGGCATCGACAAGTTCGTGATGGACGGCCACACCATCACCGGTCTGGATGCGCAGGGACAGGAAGTTTTCTCTCACACCTACCAGCTGCTGGATGAGGAAAACGAAAACGGCTTCATCTTCTATCAGAGCGAGGATGAAAATTCCGGCGAGTTTACCTATTTTGCGTTTTCACCTGACACCATGGAGACCACCTATCATCTGGAGTTCCGCTATGCAGAAGATCTCAGCGACCTGCAAAGCTGGTTCGAGGGCAATTACGCCTACTGGAACGCAGCGGCCATCGCGGAGAACTATGATCAGGCGACCATGGAAAATGTCATTGAGCTGTTCGCCACAGAAAATCTGTCGGAAACCAAATAAACCGCATATGCGCATTCGTTTGAACAGAGCGGGTGCGCATACCGTTTTTCAAATGAGGATGTGATTTAATTGAAAAAACAGTCCGATCTTTCCCGGCTGATGGGTTACGCCGGGAACCACCGATATTTCACCTACGCTTCGTGGGTGCTGTCTGCGGTCAGTGCTCTGGTGGCGCTGGTGCCTTTTGTATACATCTGGAAGATCCTGCGGGATGTGCTGAACGCGGCGCCAAACTATGCGCAGGCGGTGAACATCCCGCATTACGGCTGGATGGCAGTGTTATTCGCGGTGCTGTCTTACCTTATTTACATTGCGGCGCTGCTTTGCTCCCACCTGTCGGCGTTCCGGGTGGCGACCAATCTGCGGCTGGCAGTGTCGGAGCATCTGGCGCTGCTGCCGCTGGGCTTTGCCGAGAACTTCGGCAGCGGTAAGCTGCGCAAGATCATCCACGAGAGCACCGGAGCCGCCGAGACCTATCTTGCCCACCAGCTGCCCGACCAGTACAACGCCATCGCCACCCCGGTGGGGCTGCTGGTTTTGCTGCTGGCGTTCGACTGGCGGCTGGGTCTGCTGAGCCTTGCGCCGGTGGTGTTGGCTTTCCTCATTATGACGACCATGACTGGCAAGCGCATGGCTGAAAAAATGCGGCAGTACGGCAACGCACTGGAGGCTATGTCCAATGAGGCGGTGGAGTACGTCCGGGGCATTCCGGTGGTCAAGACCTTCGGGCAGTCGGTGTTTTCCTTCAAAAAATTCAAGACCACCATTGATGAGTACGAAAAGTGGGTCATCTCCTACACCAAAGACCTGCGCCTGCCCATGATGTTCTACACCGCCGCCGTCAACGGCGTGTTCGCCTTTCTGATTGCGGGCGGACTGCTGTTCACGACACACGGCGTGACACCGGAATTCCTGCTGAATCTGCTGTTCTATATCATCATTACGCCGGTGATCTCCCTGACGCTGACGAAGATCATGTACATGAGCGAAAACAAGATGGTGGTGGCCGATGCCCTGCAGCGGATCGATTCCGTGCTGGATGCAGCGCCTGTGCCGGTGAGCAGCAAGCCCCAGCACCCGCAGGACGGCTCCGTGACGCTGCGGGATGTGCATTTCAGCTATGACGGCAAGACGGATGTTATCAGGGGCGTTTCCATGGACATCCAGCCGGGACAGACTGTGGCTTTTGTAGGTCCCTCCGGCGGCGGAAAATCTACGCTGGCAAACCTGATCTGCCGGTTCTTTGATGTGCAGAGCGGCAGCGTCCGGGTGGGTGGAGCGGATGTGCGGGATGTTTCCAAGGAAGAGCTGATGGATACCATTTCCTTTGTGTTCCAGAACAGCCGCCTTCTCAAGGGCAGCATTCTGGACAACGTCCGTCTGGGCAAACCGCAGGCCACCGAAGCCGAGGTGCTGGCGGCGCTCAAGGCCGCCCAGTGCATGGATATTATAGAAAAGTTCCCGGCGGGCATCCATACCGTCATTGGCACCAAGGGCGTGTATCTTTCCGGCGGCGAGCAGCAGCGCATCGCCATTGCCCGTGCTATGCTGAAAAATGCGCCCATCCTGATTCTGGATGAGGCCACCGCTTTTGCCGACCCAGACAATGAAGCCAAGGTGCAGGCAGCCTTTGCCCGGCTTGCCAAGGGCAAAACCGTGCTGATGATCGCACACCGCCTGTCCACCGTAGCCAACGCCGACTGCATCTATGTGGTGCAGGATGGGCAAATTGCAGAATCCGGCACAAAGGACGAACTGTGCGCGCAGAACGGCCTGTTTGCCCGGATGTGGCAGGATTATCAGGCCTCGGTGCAGTGGAAGGTCGCAAAGGAGGGGTAAGGAATGATCGAAAAAATTCAACACGCCACAGCCAGCTCCCCGGAGGGAGCAAAAGGGCTTGTAAAGGGCGTTCTGGCCTGTGCGTTCCAAAACATGGCATTCATGCTGCCCACCGGGCTGCTGTATCTCTTGGTAAAAGACATGCTTGCAGGCTCCACGAGCGGGAGAAAAGGTTTTTATCTGCTGGGATGCGTTGCCTGCCTTGCATTGATTTTACTGACCACATGGTTCCAATACAACGGCACCTATTTTACCACCTATAAAGAGAGCGGCACCCGCCGCCTGACCCTTGCGGAGCGGCTGCGGAAGCTGCCTCTGTCCTTTTTCGGCAAGCGAGACCTTGCTGACCTGACCAGCACCATCATGGCAGACTGCGAGGTACTGGAAAAGGACTGCTCCCACTTCATCCCCGGTCTGTTCGGCTCCCTTATTTCCACCGCGCTCATTGCCCTGAGCCTGTTTGCATTTGAGTGGCGGATGGCACTGGCGGCACTGTGGGTCATTCCGATATCTGCTGCCATCGTGGTGGGCAGCTATCGGGTGCAGGACAAGGTGCAGGCCAAGACCATGGCGGCGAAAATGGCCTGTGCGGACGGCATTCAGGAGTACATCGAGACTCTCCGGGACCTGAAAGCCAGCAATGCGGAGCAGCGGTATCTGTCCGGCCTTTCCGGAAAAATTCGGGCAGTGGAAAAGCAGTCCATCGTGGCAGAACTGACAACAGCGCTGTTCGTGTCCTCTGCGGGTATGGTGCTCAAGCTGGGCATTGCATCGGTGGCACTCACCGGCTCGGTGCTGCTGGTGCAGGGCAGCATCGACGTGCTGACCCTGTTTCTGTTCCTGATGGCGGCATCCCGGATGTACGACCCTATGCAGGGCGCGTTGCAGAATCTGGCGGCGGTCATTGCCATGCGCACCAATGTGGGGCGGATGAACGAGATTCTGGACGCTCCCCTGCAGACCGGCAGCGAGCAGCTGACCAATCAGGGCTGCGATATCGTGTTCGACCATGTGGGCTTTGCCTATAACTCCGGCGAGACGGTGCTGCGGGATGTCTCCTTTACCGCAAAGCAGGGCGAGGTCACGGCGCTGGTGGGCCCCTCCGGCGGCGGCAAGACTACCGTTTCCCGGCTGGCGGCACGGTTCTGGGACTACCAGAAGGGCAGCATCACCGTGGGCGGCATGGAGGTTTCCCGAATCGACCCGGAAAAGCTCATGAGCCTGTATTCCATCGTGTTTCAGGATGTGACTCTGTTTGACAATACGATACTGGAAAATATCCGTCTGGGGCGCAAAGGTGCCACCGACGAGGAGGTCCTTGCGGCGGCAAAGCTGGCAAACTGCGAGGAATTTGCCGAAAAGCTGCCGGACAAGTGGAACACGAACATCGGGGAAAACGGCTGCGCCCTTTCCGGCGGCGAGCGTCAGCGCATTTCCATCGCCCGCGCATTCCTGAAGGATGCGCCCATCATTCTGCTGGACGAAGCCACCGCCAGCTTGGATGTGGAGAACGAAACTGCCATTCAGGAGGCACTTTCCCGGCTCATAAAACACAAAACCGTTCTTATCATCGCCCACCGGATGCGCACCGTAGCCGGTGCGGACAAAATCGTGGTGCTGTCCGACGGCGTGGTGGCCGAACAGGGCGCACCCGATGCACTTTATGCCCGGAACGGCCAGTACACCCACATGGTGGATCTGCAGGCCGAAAGCCAGAGCTGGGCCATCTGACCCAATTCAAAACAGCCCCCGGCACAACAAAAAAGGACATCTATTCAAAAGAATAGGTGTCCTTTTTATAAGTACATAACCGCTCAGCCTTGCTGTGCGGTCGCACAGCAGAGACTGCCCGATTTTGAGAGATTGGTCAGTCTCTGCGCTTTTTTTATCAATCAAAGGAGGCGTATCCATGAGCAACGAAATCATGCAGGAAAACACACCATTTGTTGAATGCAGTGCATTCCACCGTGGAATGAGCGTGTTGGAGGCCAATCTGCGAAACACCGAGGATTCAGAAGCTATCATCAGTGGTCTTCTGAAAGGTGCGGCTGAGTTTTATGGCGCATCAAAAGAATGCACAAACTATTTCAAGTGCAATTTTCACCCATTACACCAGGCTACGGCCTCTTTGAATTGCTTCCATGTAATATCTTTGCAAAAACGGCGATCCGGTACATACAGGGATTGCCGGAAGCGAGACTGCTGAAATCTGTGGTCGTGCCGTTTTGGAAAGGCCGGGCATAATTATCCCCGAAGCATGACCTTTGCGCAGAACAGACCGTCCTGGTAGGTAACCGTACTCACCCCGCCGGATTTTTCTGCGATGTGACGGACGGACTGAAGTCCGACGCCGTCTCCTTTTCGCTTGGAGGACTGGAATACGCCACCTTTTTCGCGGATGACTCCGTCATAGGTGTTTTCAACCTGAATCAGTGCCAGACTGTTGCCATGCAGATAGGCTGTCAGTTTGATCCTGCGTCGGGCAGGCGCGGTGCGCAGGCTGGCTTCCAGCGCATTTTCCAGCAGATTCGAGAGAACCAGACATAGATTGATTTCGTCTACAGGAAGACATTCCGGCAGATCGAGCTGCACGGAAAATGGGATCTGCTCCCGCTTCGCAAGTGCGCAGTAATACCCGACCACGCCGTCTGCCGCCCGGTTTTCGCAGAAATGCATTTCAAGACTTGGAATTCTGGAAACCGCACCGGAGAGATAGGCTTTGATCTTTTCAAGATCCCCTTCTTCTGCAAGGGCAGCGAGCTGACATAGCTGGTGGCGCAGATCGTGCCGCGCCTGTCGGGCTTCCTCAATGGCAGCTTTCAGGCTTTCGTAGCGCTGCTGCTGCATGGAAAGCAGCTGGTTCTCCTGCTGCAATCTCACATTCCGGTTGATGCTGATCGCCATCAGAAGGAAGATCGCGTTGAAGAAAAGCATCAAAAGCAAAAGTGCGATGCTGATCACAAAATACCCCTGCAAAACACGCCCGGTATAGAGCGTGTCCGCATACTTGGGGATCATAAACAGATTCAGCGCAATGAACACCAGCGGCAGCACCCAGAACACATACCAGGTCTGCGCAAAATTTTCGTCCTCGACCATCCTCCGCACGCTGTGCGTCGCAGGATAATAGGCGATGGCGGCAAACAGCCAGCAGATCGCATGATAGCAAATCACGGCCCGCAGACAGAACCATGGCGCAGCCTGCGCCTGCGGCAAACCGACCAGCATAGCGGCGTTGATCGCCCGGCAAAGGCTGTTGATACAGGCAAATATCGCGCAGACAGATAATGCAACCGTTCCGGATTTCCAAAGCGAGATCCGGAGCGTTTTTATGTAGATCACGGCTGCGAGCAAGGTCAGCCCCGCAAGCACCGGCGCAGTCGGCATACGGCGCGCATAGCACACCACGCCTCCGGCGGCGCAAAGCAGCGCAAGCAGCGGGGCAAGCCACAAAACAATCTTTGACAGCGGCTGCTTTAAGCTGGATTTTACCGGGAAGTAGGCAAGCAGCATGCCGGGAATCACCACGCCGAGCTCCAGAATTGGACGCAGCAGCTCCATTATGCCATCCGCCTCCTTTGAAGCAAGAACTCCATAAGCGCCTGCCGGGCGCTTTTCAGAAGGTCCTGACTGACAAACACGCGGCTTCCGTCCGCCATGCGGAAGGCGGAGCCTTCCAGATCCTTCGCGTGTTCCAGATTCACGATCACGCCGCGCCCGCACACAAAAAAGCGTGTGTCATCCTTGAGTGGGGCGATGAACGTCTTGAAGGGTTGGCGTGTGGCAAGCGTCTTTTGGACCGTCGTATGGACGTAGATCAAGTGGGCGAAGTGTTCTGCGTAGACGATGTCCTGATAGCGCAGATGGATCTCGCTTCCCTCCACCTTTAGCTCCATATATTTGTCCGGCTGCGGTATGCGGGCAAGCAGCTCATCCGTCAGCGCGTCGATGTCCGCTTCGGTAAAGGGCTTGACCAGATAGTGCAGCGCCCGTACCTGAAAGCCCTCCAGCGCATGGTCGGTCGAGGTCGTGGTAAAAACCAGCAGGCAGTCCGTGTTGGTTTTCCGCAGCTTCTTTGCCGCCTCCATGCCCGTCATGCCATCCATATAAATATCCAGAAATGCGGCAGTAAAGGGCGCTTTCCTTGCCGCTTCCAGAAATGTCTCGCCGCTTTCGTATTCCAGAATATCCGCCTGCACATTTCTCCGGTGAAGCTGCTGCTCCAGCCGGTCTTTCAGCAGTGCACGTTCCGCAGCAAGATCATCCACAATCGCAATTCTCATGCAGGGTTATCTCCTTGTCCTTGAATTCCAAGATAATTATATCACAGCGTGTCGAGGATGACAAAGAACCGCTGTCGGAATTCGTGCCAAAATCGCCCCTTTCGTGCTACGGCGCTTGAAAAAACCGAATGGCCTTTTTATACTGAGCGCAAGCAAAATGCCAAATCGGATGAAGGAAGGAGGGAAATCTGTGTATCGTATTGCCGTGCTGGCAGAACAGGAAGCAGAGCGGCAGCGCTACGCCGAGCAAATTACCCGGTTTTGTGAAGCGAAGGGGCTGTTTCCGCAGGTCATGCAATATGACGACCAGGAACGCTTTTTTGAAACGGCGCAGAAAGAGGCTCCAACCAATGCCGTCATTGCACTTTCCGGAGTGGCAGGACTGAATGCAGCGGAGCATCTTCGCTCCTTATGCCCCGCGTGCCGGATGATCTGGTGCAGCGACTTGGATTTCTCCCTTCACGCCTTCCGGCTGCGGGCAGACTATTTCCTGCTGGAGCCGGTTTCCGAGGAAGCATTCCGGCGAGGACTGAATGCCTGGATTGAATAAACGGGCATCGAACCAAACCAAGACAACAAGCATAAAAACGGAGGATATCAATGAAAAAGAAAAAGTTACAATGTTCTGTACCAACCCTTCTGCTGGCCGGTGTGTTGTGCCTGACATTGGCGGCCTGCGGTGCGAAGCAGTCTTCCGACATGCCTGCATCGGATACAGACTCCGCGGCAAGCGCCGCCCTGCCGGTAAAGGCCATGAATACCAAGCGTGTCGATGAAAACCCCTATATGGCAAAGAGCGACGCCAACATTCACCACGACGGCTACAATACCGACTCAACGGATGAAGTCCTGCCGCTTGGCATCTATCCGGAGATCAATGTTTCCTATGAAAAAACCAACGCGAACGCTTCGCCTGCCATTTACTTTGACAGCTACGGCCACGCAGTCGTACCGCTGCTCGGCGGCATCGCCATCCGCGATCTGAATGCCGAAGAGACGAAGACTCTTGGCTATTTCTCTCCGAAGCAGCACGACGGCGGCGGTTACGTTATCCAGAGCTCCTATACCTTCCTTGACGAATCCAACCGCATCGTCTGCCCCACGAGCAACAACCATGTGCTGATGCTCCGCGCAACGGATGAAAACGGCAATGTTCTGCCGGAATTTGAAAAGGTGCTGGACATTGATATCAAAGCTGCTGCCGAGGCCGCGCTTGGAAAAGAACTGACGCAGAATCTTCTGTCCGTGGTCTTTGACTATGACGGAAACCTCTGGTTTGCAACGGGCGGCTTCCGCATTTATCCGCAGCGCCAGCAGCAGGGCGTCATCGGCTATATTGCCCGTTCTGCCATTGATGCGATCCTGAACGGCGAGCAGACAGACCTTTCAAAGGCTGTCTTTGTCTACGAGCTGACCCCCGGCGAGGGTGCCGAGAACGGCATCGCCGCCTCCAAGGACGGTGCGGTGATCCTCACCAACCAGAACTGCTATCTTCTGCGTGCAGAAGAAGGCGTAGACGTTGTGTGGTGCACGCCCTATGAGAGCGCGGGTGCAAAGGTGAGCGGCGAAGGCGATAAGACCACCGGCGGCGGTCTTGCATGGGGCGGCGGCTGCTCTCCCACACTGACACCGAACCTTGTGCTGTT
>ERZ506754.679-NODE-679-length-16755-cov-9.730000_pt1 | contig 16755 bp, 9 predicted proteins | sample MGYA00513043_ERZ506754 | MGnify/ENA metagenome assembly ERZ506754 | reverse complement strand
AGATCATTCGCCACGGGCGGCCATGATGGTCTGGATTTCGTCCTCGTTGATGCCGACCATGGCCTCACCGAGGTTCTCGGACAGGCGTGCGAGCAGGTCGGCGTCCTGCCAGTTGGCGGTGGCCTGCACGATGGCGGCCGCACGCTTGGCCGGGTCGCCCGACTTGAAGATGCCGGAGCCGACGAACACGCCTTCCGCACCAAGCTCCATCATGAGGGCTGCGTCGGCCGGGGTGGCCACACCGCCGGCGGCGAAGTTGACGACCGGCAGACGGCCGTTGTCGTGCACGTACTTGGCGAGATCGTACGGCACGGCCAGCTGCTTGGCGGCCTCGTACACCTCGTCGTCGCGCAGGGAGACGAGCTCGCGGATCTGCTTGTTCATGGTGCGCATGTGACGCACGGCCTGGATGACATCGCCCGTGCCCGGCTCGCCCTTGGTACGAATCATGGACGCACCCTCGGCGATACGGCGCAGCGCCTCGCCCAGGTTCTTCGCGCCGCACACGAACGGCACGTCGAACTGGTTCTTGTCGATGTGGTACACGTCGTCGGCGGGGCTGAGCACTTCGGATTCGTCGATGTAATCGATTTCGATGGCCTGCAGAATGCGGGCTTCGGCGATGTGGCCGATACGCACCTTGGCCATGACCGGGATGGACACGGCTTCCTGGATGCCCTTGATCATGGCCGGATCGCTCATGCGGGAGACGCCACCGGCCGCGCGAATATCGGCCGGAATACGCTCGAGCGCCATCACCGCGCATGCGCCCGCGTCCTGCGCGATCTTAGCCTGCTCGGGGGTGGTGACGTCCATGATCACGCCACCCTTGAGCATCTGCGCCAGATTCTTGTTCAGTTCGTTCCTGTTGTTGGCCATCGCCAGCCTTTCGTCGAAAATAATCGTTTGCTATCGATACTAACGATTTCCCATTTCGATTTCACGCGAACTGAATCTTATAACCTACCAAAAAGTCGGTTTTGCTAAATTTGCAACCTTATTTTCATGATTGTTTCATTGGCTTATGATTTCGATTCCGTCGACATTTCGTCGGTTTCGTCCGTTTTTCTTGCTTTACCTGCGACCATGGCTTTCGATTCGTCCGCTTCCGTACGCCGTCGCGCGCGCTATAGGAAACACGAATGACATGCGATTTTCATACGACCACATTGCGGACGTGCGACGCGTCCGTATGCGGCCGCATGGGCATGGGCACCTCACCAGGCCCCGCATTACGCCGATTCACACACTAGTTCGCACGCATCAGTTCGCAATCCGCACGCGCCAGCTCACATGCGCACGATGCGGTCCGCGATGCGCATGGTGGAATCGCGGTGCGAGACGAGCAGCACCGCGCTCCCCTGCTGCGCCAACGCGTCAATCGATTGCAGAATCACGGATTCGTTGTAGGCGTCGAGGCGACTCGTCGGCTCGTCGAACAACACCAGCGACGCGTTGCGCAGGAAGACGCGAGCCAGGCCGATGCGTTGCCGTTCACCCTCTGAAAGCCGCCCGCCCAACTCGCCGACGGGGGTATCAAGGCCCTGCGGGAGCGAGTCGACCAGTTCAAGCGCGGAAGCCTTGGCGAGCGCGGCGCGCAGCACGTCATCACCGACAGAAGGGGTCGACCGGGTGGAAAGCGCGGAATCAGCGGCATTCCACGAAACGGGAGGAGCGGGCGGGGTAAGGAGCGCTCTGCCGGAAGTCGCGGAATCGTCCGGATCGCCAGCATTACCAGCCCTATCCGCATCGCCCCTGTCGCAGGCCATAAGCAGGTTTTCACGGATAGTGCCGTCGAACAGGTAGGTTTCCTGCCCCATCATCGTTTGCACGCGACGGCGATGATGCGCGTCGATCTGCGGCAGTGGCACCTCGGACAGGGCGACTAAGCCGGATTGCGGGTCCCAGTAACGCATGAGCAGCTTCAGCAGGGTCGATTTGCCGCGGCCGGACGGGCCTTGGATGCCGAGGATGCCGTGTTGTGGTATGTCGAACGAGACGTGGCTGAGGATTGGCTCGGCGGACGACTCGGGGGCATCCGCATCGCTTCCGGAAGTTGGAGCCTCGCCCGAATTGCCGTAGCCGAACGTGACGTCGTGCATGGACATGCCGTGGTAGCGCGGCAGGAAATCGCCCCGCTCCTCCACTGCGGGGGTTTCGTCCATCAGCGCGAACAGGCGGCGGGCGGCGGCAAACGTTTGCGTGAGATTGGCCGGCAGCGCGCTCAACGCGAGCGTCGGACCGAACGAGCTGGCCAGCAGCACGAAAGCGGCGGTCAGGCGGGCGGCGGGCGCGGAAATGACGGTCTGGATGGTCGCAGCGGCAGCGGAAGCGGCGGAAGCGGCGGAAGCGATGGGCATCGTCGTACCGGACGTGACCATCGCCAGCAATGCCGCGATGGCAGTGAACAGTACGACCAGCACCGCGCCGAAGCCTGCGAAATCGCCATTCTTGGCACTCAGCCGGGCACGGCGGCTCCAGAGCGAGCGCGTGCGTGACGCGATGCCGGCAAGCCGCGCATGGCCTTGGCCGAATCGGATGATTTCGTCGAGACCGCGCATATCGTCGAGCATTTCGTCATCAAGTTGGGCGGATTCGCGGCGAATATCCCCACCGAGACCGCCTACCGCCGTGGCGAAGAGTTTCGGCAGCACGATGCCGACGGTCAGGTGCGCGATGACCAGCGTGACAGCGATCGCAGGGCTCAACGTAAGCAATGCGACCGTGTAAAGCACGGTGGTCGCGATGGCGATGACAACCGGCGAAATGGTGTGCGCGAAGAAGATTTCCAGCAGTTCGACGTCGGTGGTGACCAGCGCGATCAGGTCGCCTTTGCCTTTGCCGGACAGTTTGGCGGGCGCGAGGCGACGCAGCGCGGCAAACGTTTTCGACCGGAACAGCGCGAGCAGGCGGAAGGCGACATTGTGGTTCATGTACTGTTCGGCGTAGCGCATGCCGCCGCGGATCAGTGCGCAGATAATCATGGCTGCGATTGCCGCAGGAAGGCTGAGATTCCAGACTTTTGCGCCAGCTGCGGCAAACAGCGCGGCGACGCCGAAAACCGGCAGGAACGTGGCGGCGAGGTGGCCGAGGATGCCGCACGCGCAGGCGATGGCCATGGGTTTGCGCAGTGGGCCGACTTCGCGCAGCAAGCGGGCGACGACTTGGGTTGTTGGCATGTCCGATTTGGCGCCACTGGCGTTCGATTCGGCGGAACCAGACATCCGAGACACGGCAAACGCACCAGACGCATGAGTCATACGCGATACGCGCGGCGCGACGCGACCAGACAATCCCACCCGTTCCACGCTTTCCTGCGCCCGGAACAGCTTGGCATACGTGCCGTCCGCGGCCATGAGATCGTCATGCGCGCCCTGCTCGACGACGACACCCCCATCAAACACTACGACATGGTCCGCGTCGGCCGCGTTCGCCATGCGGTGCGTGACCATCAGCACGGTTGCGCCGGCGTCGGCGAGCGCGCGAATCGTTTGCAAAATCAACGTTTCGCTGTCCGCGTCGACGCTGCTGGTCGCCTCGTCGAAAATATAGACGGCCGACCTGCGCAACAGTACACGGGCGATCGCAATGCGCTGTTTCTGCCCGCCGGACAGATTCGCGCCATCCTGCGTGATCGGCATATCGAGTCCTCGCGATTGCGCGCGCACGAAATCGTCGATATGCGCGGCTTCCAGCGTCTGCCACAGCTCGTTGTCGGTGGCGTCGGCGCGGGCCATGAGCAGGTTGTCGCGCAGGGTGCCGGCGAACAGGTGGCTGTGCGCGGAGACGATGGAGATTTCGCGGGTGAGCGATGCTGCGGTGAGGTCGCGGATTTGGTGCGATTTCAGGGTTTCACTGTCATCCGGCGCCGCACTGCTTAACATAGCGCCCAGCACTTCGTCCTGCATTCCGGATGGCATTTCGGACAGCAGCACATCGCCTTCATATCCGACAAGCGTGCCGGCAAGCAGCTGGACGGCTGTGGACTTGCCGGAACCGGATGGCCCGACGATCGCAGTGACTTCGCCGGGCAGCGCACGGAGGGCCACGTTGCGCAAGGCGTAGCGCGTTTCGCGCGCGTCACCCGCGCCGCCGCCCTCATCAACGCTGTCCACATCCGCGTTCCGCATATCGGAATGCGATGTGGACGATATACGACGGGGACTCGCAACACCGGCACCCGCAGACCCGGCAGCGTCAGGCCCCGCACCAGCAGCACCCCCAGCATCCACATCCGCGTCCGCATACCGGTACGAAACACCACGAAACTCCACGCCGACACCACGCCCGGAAGCCCCGAATTCCGGCAGTTCCTTGCTGCCATGCTCCGGTTCGGGCGCGTCGAGCAGCGCGAAAATACGTTTCGTGGACGTCATGCCGTTCATCGCAACGTGGAAATACGAGCCGAGCTGTCGCAGCGGAATGAAGAAATCGGCGGCTAGCAGAATCGTCAGCAATACCGCGGCGATCGGCGTCAAACCAAGCGGCAGCACGCCGGACAGCGCGAAAACGCCAGACGGCGAGAGCGAGCCGGATACAAATCGCCATATCGCAACGCCGATGCCGGCGGCCGCGCCACCGTACGCCACGGCATCCATCGCCGTGAGCGAACGCAGTTGGATCTGCAGCACGTTCATGGTCATCACGCGGAACTGTTCGGCCTTCTCGTCCATGACTCGTGCGGCGCGCTCGTCCGCGTCGAAGGTTTTCAGCGTCTCAAGTCCCTGCAGATTGTCGAGGAACGCGGCGCCCATATCCGTGTATTTGCCCCAGTATTTCTTGAATACGCGGGCAGCACGCATCGCCACCATGCCGACGATGAGCACGATGAGCGGCGCGCAGGCGAGCAGCGTCGCGGCGGTGGGCAGGTCGATCGGCGCAAGCACGGCGAACAGCGTGATGGGGGCGAGCACGGCGTAGCACAGTTGCGGCAGGAACAGTTCGAAGAAGCTTTGGATTTGTTCGATGCCTTCGCCCGCGGACTGCACCACGCCGGCGGTGCGCACGCTCTGCGCGTAGGACGGGCCGAGCGCGAGCATCTTATTGAACAGTTTCTCACGCAGCGCGAGTTTGACGCGTTCGGCGGCCTCGCTACCGAAACGTGCGGCGGCGCGAATGGTGACGAATCGCACGACCGCGGCAATAAGAATAATGGCGATGCAGGGCGCGGTGGCGGACGGTACGGGCGCGAACAGCGGTTGCAGCATACGCACCACAGCCACGACGAAGGCGATGTTGGCCACGAGGCCCAGCCATTGGCAGGCGACTTTCGCCGCGATCAATCGACCGACGCCGTCAGCCAAGGAAAACAGCCGCTTGTCGAACATCATGCCCCTTTTCCAATCGTTTGCAATCCCGCCATCCGCTCCAAGCGTATCGGGCATACCGACGAAAGGCAATGACGGAACGGCAATCGCAGAAAATCGTCGGAAAAATCTAGAAAACCATCAGAACTCGCAAGCAAATGCACAACAGCAAAACCACAGAAAACCAAGGGAACGGCGAAAAGTGAGGCGGCTGAATGTTCGCCGTTGAGCAAACAGCCTAGGCGCAAGGGGTAGTTGCGCCAAACTTGAGTGTACACGGAACATGTTGTGGTTCGCAACGTCACTCCGCCCAGTTTTGCCGCATTTTCCACCGTTTTCGCCCGTAAGGGCAACCCCTCTCGAACCCGTCGCGCAACCCGTTGGACACCCTGCGATCGAACGCGTCAAACCTTTTTTTCGAGATGACGCATCCGTGTACCAATCCCCCGTTCCGTTGACGTTTCGTGCCACTTTGTCAGTTCAAACAAACCCGTCGCCATATTTCTTGTTGTTTCTTACAATGCGGACTTACGTCACCGTAACTTACGATATGCGAGGCGCGACACAGGACGCGAAAAGCACGTCACCGATCACCGCAATCGCAGCGATCGCATATATCGCAAAACCCACGAAAACCGCGGAAACGCAAGAAAAGAGAACACTTCATGCTCACCGAGTACACGACCCCGGGCGCATCCGTCGAAGTACGCGACGACGAATCCATCTACTCCCTGCTTACCGAACGCATCAAGCGCACCGGCGAAGACACCGTGATCGCGGAACGCAAAACCGCTCCGGGCCAGTGGACCAAGGTGACGACCGGCGAATTCCACAAGAACGTGCTCTCCGCGGCCAAAGGCCTGATCGCGTTCGGCATCGGCAAGGGGGATGCCGTCACCCTCTTCTCCACCACCCGTTACGAGTGGGGCGTGCTTGATTTCGCACTGGCCGCAATCGGCGCGGTCAATGTGCCGATCTATGACACCGATTCCGCGGCGCAGGCCGAACGCATTCTCAACGATTCCAACGTGAAGCTCGCCATCGCCGACGATCGCGAACGCTTCGACCGTCTTGATTCCGTGATTGGCCGCTGCCCGTCTCTGAAGCATATTCTGATGCTCGACGCCAATGCCATGGGCGCGCTGGAGGGATTGGGCGTCACCGTGTCCGACGAAGAGCTGGACGAGCGTATCGCGTCGGTGCGTGCCGACGATCTGGCCACCATCGTGTACACGTCCGGTTCCACGGGGGCACCGAAGGGTGCCGAGCTGTCGCATCGCAATTTCGTGTCGATCACGCGTGCCGGCAGCCTTGCGCTGCACGAGATGATTCTTGAAGACCATCCGCGTCTGCTGCTGTTCCTGCCGCTCGCCCACTGCTTCGCGCGCTTCATCCAGTACGCGTCGATCGCTTCCGATGACGGCGTGGTCGGCTATCTGCCGGACACCAAGACGCTGCTGCCGGATGTGCGTTCGTTCGAGCCGACGTACCTGCTGGGCGTGCCGCGCGTGTTCGAGAAGGTGTACAACGCGGCTTCCCGCAAGGCCGGCATGGGTTGGAAGGGCCGCCTGTTCCTCAAGGCCGCCGAGTCCGCGCGCGACTGGTCGCGCATGCAGCAGGCTGGCGAGAAACCGACCATGAAGCAGACCGCCGAACACCTGTCGTATGAGGCGTCCGTATACCACACCGTGCGTGGCGCGTTGGGCCCGCGTATCCGTTATGTGGCGTGCGGTGGCGCTCCGCTGGACGTGTCGCTGGCGCATTTCTTCAATGGCATCGGCCTGCCGATGATCCAGGGCTACGGTATGACGGAAACCGCGGCGCCGTTTGCCGCGACCCGCGTCACGGACAATGCGATCGGTACCGTCGGCCAGCCTGCGCCGGGATCGTCCGTGCGTATTTCCGACGATGGCGAGCTGCAGGTCAAGGGACCGAACGTGTTCATGGGTTACCACAATCTGCCGGAGAAAACGGCCGAGGTGTTCACCGAGGACGGTTGGCTGCGCACCGGCGATCTTGCGTCGATCGACGATGAGGGTCGTATTACGATTACGGGCCGCAAGAAGGACATCATCATCACCGCCGGCGGCAAGAACGTGTCGCCGATTCCGATGGAGCAGGAGATTGCGAAGTGTCCGATTGTGGAGCATGCCGTGGTGGTGGGCGATAATCGTCCGTTCATCGGCGCGCTGGTCACGCTCGATCCGGAAGGATTGGCGGCCTGGCTGCCGTCCGTGGGCCTGTCCGCGGATACGCCGCTTGACCGCGTGGCGGCTACCGCCGCCGTTCATGACGAGATTCAGAAGTATGTGGACAAGGCGAACGCGACGGTTTCGCGCGCCGAATCCGTGCGTAAGTTCGTGGTGCTGGATGCGCAGTTCACGCAGGAGAACAAGTGCCTGACGCCGTCGCTGAAGGTGGTGCGTCCGGCAGTGAACCGCGTGTTCGCCGACGTGATCGACCAGCAGCTGTACGCCGGCAAGCGCTGAGCCGCACATAGGTAAACAAAAACAGCACGGCGGGGAACGCTGCGTACAAAAGTACGTCAACTTCCCCGCCGTGCTGTTTTTTAAGCGCACCCCGTATCGCTGAGATAACGCGTGCGGTAACAGTGCGGCAGGAAACGCCGGCGTACAAAGGTACGTCAAGTTTCCTGCCGTGCTGTTAACGCTCCGTTATTTCAGTGACGGTTGTTGAGGCGGTGGTACATTTCGCTCAGCTCCAGCTCCTTCTCGAACTGGCGGGCGTTGGTGTTCTCGTCGATGACGGCGAGTTCGACGCCGGCGATGCGGGCGAAGTCCTCCCAAGCCTCACGACCGACGGACGTGGTCATGCAGGTGTGGTGGGAGCCACCGGCGGTGATCCAGCACTGCACGGCGGTCTTCAGGTCCGGCTTCGGCTTCCACACGGCGCGGGCGCACGGCAGGTTCTTCAGGGAGCCCTGCGGTTCGACGATGGTGACCTCGTCCATGAGCAGGCGGAAGCGTTCGCGCTCGTCGGCCATGGAGACCACGACGGCGTCGGCCGGCTTGCCGGAGAACACCAGACGGACCGGGTCGGACTTGCCGCCGATGCCCAGCGGGTAGATGGCCAGCTTCGGCTTGGCGATGGTGCCGATGGACGGGGAGACTTCCAGCATGTGGGAGCCCATGTCGAACTCGTTGCCCGGCACGAAGTTGTAGGAGTAGTCCTCCATCAGGGAGGCGCCACCCTCAAGGCCGTAGCCCATCACGGCGCCGATGCGCACCAGCACGGAGGTCTTCCAATCGCCTTCGGCGGAGAAGCCCCAGCCGTACTCGGACGGGAAGCGCTGCGGGCCGACGCCCGGCAGCTGCGGCAGGGTGCCGAGGTCTTCGAAGTTGTCGACGCCGGCGGTGCAACCGTTCTCACGCATCATGTTGACCATGGCGGCCTCTTCCTTGGCTGCGATGAACAGCTCATCGTAGCGGGAATCAAGCAGCTCGGGGGCCACGTCGTACTTGGCCTTGTAGTCTTCGATGAGGTCCTTGACCTGGCTGTCCTTGACCTTCTCGTAGGCGGCGACGAGGTCGTTGACGGCCCAGGTGTTGATCGAAGCGCCGAACACGCGTTCGGCTTCGGTCTTGTCGCCTTCGGTGACGGCCACGTTGCGCATGTTGTCGCCCCAACGCATGACCTTCATGTTCTGGGAGGCATCCCAGCCGGCGCAGGCGCGAGCCCAGGTGCCGACCTTTTCGGCGACTTCCGGATCGGTGTAGTGGCCGACGACGATCTTGCGCGGAATGCCGAGACGGGACACGATGTAGCCGAACTCACGGTCGCCGTGGGCGGCCTGGTTCAGGTTCATGAAGTCCATGTCGATGGTCTCCCACGGGATTTCCTTGTGGTGCTGGGTGGCCAGCTGCAGCAGCGGCTTGGTCAGCACTTCGAGGCCGCGGATCCACATCTTGGCTGGGGAGAAGGTGTGGCACCAGGTGATCACGCCGATGACGTTCGGGTTGGCGGAGGCTTCGGTCATGAAGGCCTTGACGCCGTCGGAGGACTTCAGGGTCGGCTTGAGCACGATCTTGGCCGGAATCTTGCCGGTCGCGTTGAGGAAGTCGACCATCTCGCCGGTCTGCTGGGCCACCTGGCGCAGCGCCTCCTCGCCGTAGAGGTCCTGCGATCCGACGCCGAACCAGATTTCCTTGCCTTCAAATGGGTTTTCCATTGCCATGTTGGATTATTCCTTACTTCGTTGTTGGGTTTGTCGTTTCAGTTTCCGTCGCGTCAGTGCTGGCCGTAGACGTTGGTGTAGCGGTCGTTAAGGCTATCGATGTCTTCCTGGGAGATCGGGATGATGTCTCCGAGCTGCTTGGCGGCCCACATGGTGTGCGCCACCTCTTCGGTCATGGCGGCGGCCTTGACGGCGGCTTCCGCGTCCTTGCCGATGGTGAACGGACCATGGTTCTGCATGAGCACGGCCGGGGACTTCGGATACTTCTTCAGGGTTTCGACCACGCCTTCGCCGATGGCTTCGGAGCCGATGAGGCGGAACGGGCCGACCGGCACCGGGCCGCCGAACTCGTCGCCCATCATGGTCAGGCCGCACGGAATGTTCTGGCCGGTGGCCGCCCATGCGGTGGCGTAGGTGGAGTGGGTATGCACCACGCCGTACACGTCGGGCATGTGGCGGTAGATGTACGCGTGGGACGCGGTGTCGGAGCTCGGCGCTTCGGCGCCGTCGACCACGTTGCCGTCGAGGTCGCACACGACCATCGAGCTTGGGGTGAGGTACTCGTAGCGCAGTCCGGACGGCTTGATGACCATCAGGTCGGCGGTGTGCAGGCGCTGCGAGACGTTGCCTGCGGTCCACACCACCAGATTCCACTTGATGAGCTGCTCGTGCAGGGTGGCGACCACTTCGCGCACCTGCTTGACTTCAGCTCGTACTTCCGGGCCGTAATCAGCCAACGTTGCCATATTGTGTTCCTTTCGTCAGGCTTGCTGTTGTTACGATGGACGGTTATTTGGTTTCCAGCGGGATGCTTTCGATGGCGGCATGCTCGATCGGCAGCCCCTTGCGGAAGCGGTCGAAGAAGGCTTCGAAGCCGGCCACGTCGTTGGCGTCCGGCGCTTCCGTGGTGGAGGCCGCGTCGGCGAAGACGCGGGTGTCGAGGTAGTCGGCGAGCGGCTGGTCGGCGTGCCACAGATAGTCGGCGAGCACGGCCATGCCCCACGCTCCGCCTTCGGCGGCGGTGGCCATGACCTTGATCGGGGTGTCGAATGCGGCGGCGAGGATCTTCTGCGCGACCTTCGGCGTGGTGAAGATGCCACCGTGGCCGACGAGCGAGTCGACGGCGACGCCTTCGTCCTTGGTCATCACATCCATGCCGATCTTGACCGGCGAGAAGGCGCTGAACAGCTGGGTTCTCATGAAGTTGCCGAGGCTCATGCGCGCCTCCGGGCTGCGGGCGAACAGCGGTCGGCCTTCCGGCAGGCCAGCCAGGAATTCGCCGGAGCGGAACGGATAGTTGAGCAGACCACCGCAGTCGGCGTCGACATCGTCCGCGATCGCGGCGCGGAACAGCGTGCCGTACAGCGTGCCGGCATCGACCGGCTGGCCGATCGCGGCGGCGAACTGTCCGAACAGGCCGACCCAGGCGTTGAGATCGGAAGTGAAGTTGTTGGCGTGGCTCATGCCGGCCAGGTCGCCGGCTGGGGTGGTGACGAGGTCGACTTCCGGATGCAGGCGCGCCAGCTTGTGCTCGAGCACGACCATGGCGAAAATCGAAGTGCCGGCGGAGACGTTGCCGGTGCGCACGCGCACGGAGTTGGTGGCGACCATGCCGGTGCCCGCGTCGCCTTCCGGCGGGGCGAGGACGACGCCCGGCTGAAGGGTGCCGGTCGGGTCGAGCAGTTTGGCGCCTTCGGCGGTGAGCGTGCCGGCCGGGGTGCCCGCCACGAGCGGACGGGGCAGCAGGTTCTCAAGCTTCCACGGCTGCGCGGCGACTTCCTCGATCGCGTCGAATCGCTTGATGAACTCGGTTTCGTAGGTATGGGTGGCCGGGTCGATGGGGAACATGCCGGAGGCGTCGCCCACGCCGAGCACCTTCTCGCCGGTGAGCTTCCAGTGCACGTAGCCGGCGAGTGTGGTGATGTAGTCCACCTTGGAGACGTGCTCCTCGTGGTTGAGCACTGCCTGGTAGAGGTGTGCCACGGACCAGCGTTCCGGAATGTTGTACTGGAACAGCTCGGAAAGCTTCTCGTGGGCTTCGTGGGTGTTGGTGTTCTGCCAGGTGCGGAACGGCACGAGCAGTTCGCCGGACTTGTCGAAGGCGAGGTAGCCGTGCATCATGGCGGAGAAGCCGATGTGCCCCACGTGGGTCAACCGTTCGCCATAGGCGGTTTCGACGTCGCCGGCCATCCGGGCGTATGCGGTCTGCAAACCCTTCCAGATTTCCTCCTGGGTGTAGCTCCACAGCCCGTCCTCGAGATGGCTGGCCCACTCATAGTCGCCCGCCGCGATGGTGTGGTAGGCGTCATCGATGAGCACCGCCTTGATGCGGGTGGAGCCGAACTCGATGCCCAGGCTCGTCTTGCCTGCGCGGATCTTCTCGGCGGTCACTGCGACCTGCTCTTGCGTCATAGTTCACGAACTCCTTGCGTCCGAGCGCCTCGCAACCACTCTGTCAACTGAATGTTAGCGCTCACTGTTAACGCTCACTATTGTAGGCACAAACCCGTGACGCACCAAATCCGACGTGTCATCGGAGCAATGAATATATAAACAAATCGAGAAGAAGCAGCGCCTTAGCGACGGCGGACAGGACCCAGGGAGCTGCGGTTGACCATCTGCGCCGACACCAGTCCGACGCCATGCTGCGATGATCCGAAGGAGTTCTCCTCCCCCGCGCCCAGCAGGTACAGCGTCTCGCGCATGGCGGCGACACCCAGCTGCTCAAAGCCGGGGCGGACCGTGGTCAGCGGCGGGAACATATTGTCCATGGCAGGCATGTCGTCGAAACCCACCAGGCTCACATCCTGCGGAATGCGCACGCCATGCTCATGCAGCGCGCGGGCCACACCCACGGCCTGGCTGTCGTTGGCGCAGACCATGCATGTCGGCAGATTGCCGCCGGTGCGGCCGATGTTGTCGAGGATGTGGTTCATCTTGCCGTACGCTTCAGAGGATTCCCAGGTCTCACACTGCACCGTCACGGAATTGACCGCATTGGCCGCGCATAGCTTGTTCCATGCCAGCAGGCGCGTCGCCGCGTCGCGCCACTCCTTGGGACCGGCGAAATACAGCACCGAACGGTGCCCGTATTCCACGACTAGATGCATCACGTCGGCCATCGCGGACCATTGGTCCATGCCGACGACGGATACGCGGCGGCGGTCGGCGGACTTCATCAGCCGCAGGCCGTCCTGCACGCCGATGCCACCGTGCGTGGATGTGACGATCACACGAGGCTGCGCGATCCGCGTCCGGCATGCCGCGGAAAACATGACATCGGTGGGCGTGAGGAAGATGAACGCATCGACGTTCATCTCGTCGAAGGTGCGGCACAGGTCGTCGAATTCCTCCTGCGAGCACAGCGCCTCATGCACCATGCTCACCGTCACGAACAGGCCATGCTGGCGGGCCATCGTCTCAATCGCGGAAATCGTGGAAATCGGGCCATAGAAATGCTGGCCGCCGGCGATCAGGCCGATGGTGCGGGACCGGTGCGAGGCGAGCGCGCGGGCGGAGTTGCTGGGACGGTATCCGAGCTGGTCGATGGCCTTCTGCACCTTCTCGCGGGTGGCGTCGGAGACGTCCGGCGAATGGTTGATGACGCGCGAGACCGTCTGGTGGCTCACACCAGCCAGCTTCGCCACTTCGAACATCGAAGGACGCTTATTGCCCGCATTGCGTTTGCCTGCCATGCCCCGTCGCCTTTCGCACACAACTGTTGGTACGTTCGCCTATTGTACACGCAACTTCAGTTAGCGCTAACAACCCTCATGCTCCAAGGATGCGGCACACTGCGCGCAGGCTACCGCACGGCCGCCAAAGCACGCAGACGCGCCGCGAAGTTGGGCCAATCGGTGCGCATGGCGGTCAGCAGCTTGCGGTTGGGCACGTCATCGACCGGCACCCATTCGATCTCCATGCTTTCGTCGTCGTTGGCCTTGGGCTCGACACGATGCCCCGGCTTTTCGAAGGCGAACACCGTGGTATACGACCATGGGCCGTGGTCCTCGCAGTATGAGCCGACCACGTCGATGTCCTCCGGCGTGATGTTGGCTTCCTCGTACGATTCACGCAACGCGCCCTCGATCGGGCTTTCGCCGTCGGCGGTGGCACCGCCGGGAATGCCCCACGTGCCGCCTTCCGCGCTCCATACCGCGCGGTGCTGCATGACGACGTGCGTCACCTCACCGGTCGTCTCGCTGCGGCGGGCCAAGAGCACGCCGGACGCGCCGTTCGTACCCCAATGCTTGCGACCGCAGGCGCAATCGACCCAGCCGTCTCCCGGCTGGTGCACGTTCTCCTTGGGCGGCAGCGGCTTCGCGGCACCCGTTTTCGCATCATATTCGGCGTCCGGCGCAAGGTCGGAGCGGGTGACGTTCCACAGGTCGGTCCATTCGACGCCCAATTGCGCCGCCAGACGGCGCGCCAACGGCAGGCTCAGGCCGATGATGCCGTGCGGATCGCCTTCGATCGAGTCGATGAACGCGCCGCCGAAACCTTCCAAAGTGAACGATCCGGCCACTTCCAGCGGCTCGCCGGTGGCGATGTAGCGTTCGATATCCAGGTCGGAATATTCGCAGAAGTGCAGGGTCGCTTTGCTGGCGCCGCGCACCATGCGGCCCGACGCGAAGTCGATGAGGCAATGGCCGGTCCACAGCTCGCCGGTGGCACCGCGCATGGCACGCAGCCGTTCGCGCGCTACCTCTTCGCTATGCGGCTTGCCGTAGCATTCGCCGTCCAGCAGGAACATGGAATCGCAGCCGAGAATCAGCGGGCCGGCCTTCGAACGGGTCAGGCTTGGACGGCCATCCACGAAATCGGCGATCGGCTCGGCGACGGTGGGAATGGCGATGCCGGAGAAATCGCGGGTCTTCGTCTCGTCGGCGGACTGCGCGCTGTCCGTGCGTGCGGCTGTGCCCGCCGAGGATGCGTCGCGATCGTCTGCTGCCCGGAGCGGGAAGCCGACCACGCGCTCCCCGCGCGCGTGCGCCGCGGTATCGGCGATGTTGCGATACGCCTGGTGCACGGCCTCGGCCTTCGCCGTGGCGAGAATCATCACACGCTGTTCGACGCTCAGGTCGTTCACGGTGACGCCAAGCGCGGCCGCCTCGCGTTCAAGCGCGGCAGGCTCGTCGACGTGCGAGACACGGATGGTCGGGCAGATGCCGGCGGAGAACAGCACGTCACGGCGTGGACGGGACTGGGAGGCGAGAATCAGCGGGATGCTCATGCGCGTTCCACCTGCACACCCTTGGTGTCGACCGCGAGATGCAGCACACGCCAATGGCCGGATGCCAGCTCTTCGGCGGCGATCCGTTCGAGTTCCTCGTGGGCGTCGCCATGGTGCAGCACAAGCACGCATGGGCCAGCGCCGGACACGGTGGAGGCGAAGCCGTGGGAGCGCATCTTCTCGATCAGCGCCCAAGACGGCTCCATCAGCGAGGCGCGGTACGGCTGATGCAGGCGGTCCTGCGTGGCCGCGAACAGCAGTGCGTTGGCGTTCTGACGCGAGCCGGAGGCCAGCATCGCGGGGTTCATGGCGGCCGGCAGCAGGCTCACACGGGAGACGTTGTGCACGGCGTCCTTGAACGGAATCTCAGTCGGCAACGCCTGACGGGCCTTTTCGGTGGACAGCTCGTAGTCCGGCACGAACACGGCCGCGGTCAGATCGTCCGCCACGCGGTAATTGATGGTGTGGAAGCCGTTGTGCATCGGCTCGCCGCCTGGAATCGGCACGGATCCGACACCTTCCGCGGTCTCCATGTCCCAGGACATGGTCAGGCCGCCGTACACGGCCGGGGCCACGTTGTCCGGATGGCCTTCGATGGCAGCGGCCAGCTCGAACACGGCGTCGCGATTGAGGTCGTCATCCTGCGCGAAGGCGGCCGCGGCGGCGATGCCGGCGACGATGGCCTCGGCGGAGGAACCCATGCCTCTCGCCTGCGGGATGTTGTTGTGCGCCTGCAGAATGAATCCGACGCGTCCCAGACCGAAGGTCTGGCATGCGCGGCGGAACGTGGAGACCACCAGGTGCGTCTCGTCACGAGGCAGGGTGTCCTCGCCCTCGCCTTCGATCATCACCTGCGCCGCGGTGTTCACCGGGTCGGCGCTCAGCGTGAATTCAAGCTCGTCATGATAGTCCAAGGCCAAACCGACCGTATCGAAACCGGAGCCAAGATTGGCGCTGGTGGCCGGAACCTTCACACGCACCTTGCGGGTAACTGGAGTCATCTCTCGTCGTCCTTCGTCACATCTTCATTACAAATCAAGCACCGTATACCGTGGCAGTGCCAGAGTCAAATTTCAGGGGGAACCGCACCCGTGCATCGTATTCGGGCCCATGACGGCGGCTTGGCATGGCTTGCATGCCAATCGCATCATGGGCCCGAATCGCATCCGATATCAGTTCAGCACGCGCAGGATCGACGGCTCTCCGCACACGCAATCCAGCTCGCACACGTCCTTGACGGTTTCGCGCAGAGTGAGCTCATCGGTCATGTGGGTGACCAGACGCAGCTGCTGCAGCTCGCCGTCATAGCCCGGATCCTTCAGCGTCGGCTTCAGATCCTGGTTCACGCCGTTGATGGACACGCCATGGTCGGCGAACTTGGCTGCGATCGCGGCGAGCACGCCCGGATTGTCGTGAATCACGAAACGGACCGCGAACTCGGCCTTGGAAGCCTCGATCGGAGCCTTCTTCAGATCCTTGTACAGCGGGATGGACGGACCGGTGCAGCCCTGTGCGATATGGCGGGCTTCGGTGACCACGTCGCCGACGACCGCGGAAGCGGTCGGAGCGCCGCCGGCGCCGCGGCCGTAGAACATGAGGTCGTCCGCAGCTTCGGCCTTGACGAACACGGCGTTGAAGGAGCCGTGCACGGAGGCCAGCGGATGGGTGTTGGAGATCAGTGCCGGGTAGACGCGCGCGGACACGCCGGCATCGGTGTTCTCCACGACGGCGAGCAGCTTGATCACCTTGTTTTCCGCGGTGGCGGCGGCGATGTCGTCGGCGGTGATCTTGGTGATGCCCTCGACGGAGACGTCGTCGATGGTGACGGAGGTGTGGAAGCCGAGGGTGGCCATGATCGCGGCCTTGTTGGCCGCGTCGTAGCCCTCGATGTCGCCGGTCGGATCGGCTTCGGCGTAACCCTTGGCCTGCGCGTCCTTGAGCACGTCATCGAAGTCGAGGCCCTTGGTGGTCATCTCGTCGAGGATGTAGTTGGTGGTGCCGTTGACGATGCCGAGCATGCT
>ERZ506754.662-NODE-662-length-17153-cov-7.842789_pt1 | contig 17153 bp, 15 predicted proteins | sample MGYA00513043_ERZ506754 | MGnify/ENA metagenome assembly ERZ506754 | reverse complement strand
GGAAAGCGTCATTCTACCACTATGTTTCGATGTTTCCAATGAGTAAGTGCTCACGGTTAGGTTTTCCCGTTCTGAGAGCAGCCATGAGGCTGCTCCACCAGACCGTATTACCAACGGTTGCAACGGTAAAAAGTAAGGGGTTGCTCAATATATGTTCTTTCCCTTCTATATTCTTATGTTGTAGATTCCACTGCACTATTTTATAGTATCGCAAACTCAATCATAATTGGATTGCCTTTATCATTCGACCTTCAAATCAGCATAATCAGCTTCCGCCGCATCCAAAAGTTTTAACGCTTCCCGTGAGAAGCGAAACCGTTCTCTTTCGATTTCCTCACTGTCATCACCACTATAGCACGCAGGACACTTTTCTATATATTCTCGATACTGTTGCACCATGAGCTGCATCTCAAGCACCTTTTTTTGAGTTGTTCGTTGCTTGGCATTGTATGATAGCTCTCCAAAAACCTCCAGAAAATCTATAAATTGTTCCCGATTTTTTAGCAATTGGTTAAAGTAGAACACTATATCATACGGCGAGTCGATATATTTTTCATTAATTTCACAACATTCGTCATCTTCTTTGATGTCCTCCTCACCGCACGAACTCTTTCCTCCCATAAAACTAATGAGACAAATCGTTTTAAGTGCTTCTTCTGAAAGCCCACCAATTTGTTGGCACACCTGCTGTATATTTATATTAGGTGATTTCACATCGGTCAATCCGAGCAAATAGTCTGTGGAAACATTGAAATACTGTGCCAGCTTTACTAAATTTCCCGCCTTTATCTCGCGCTTCTCATTGTGATACTGCGAAAAAGTGTTGGATGGAATGCCCGTCTCAATTGAGATTTGTTTTTGCTTTATTCCTTTCTTCTCCGCTTCCATCATTAAGATATCTAACCTACGAGCAACTGCAGTCTTAATATCATTATCGTCCATACCAATCACCTACACAACCGTAATCATTATAAAAATCAGTATTTCCAAAGGTCTGTCCTCCGCCATGGTTTTATTCTCGTTTGAGAACAGTTTTCCGTTTTGTTCTCAAAGTTGCAGCATTGAGCGTATTTCTGACTTAACCGGCCACCTTTGCTATAATGCAGACAGTGAGGATATACAAATATATAGCTTCAAACCGTCCTCGCTAATACGGCCATATTACATCAACGTTTCTGATAAAATAACCCTCATATAACAACAAGGAGATACAAAAATGTTCAACAACACTACGAATGAGTACAACTACTACGATGACCAAGGCAGCTACATCGGAACAAAGCGCATCGTCCATCTTCCCAACGGAGCAATTCAGTCCCTGTGGCTTACTAAATATGATAACGGAACCGAAGACTCGCTTCATGTAGCAGATGAATTGTTTTTCTATCATTTGCCTAATTTAGCCAATACTAAAAATGGTGATACCGTATACCTCGTTGGGGGAGAGAAAGCTGCCGATGCGTTAGCTATCCGCGGTTCAATTTCTGTGAGTGCACCTGACAGTGCAGACCCCAAAAAATTCCCCAGCGAGGCAGTCCCGTACTTTGCAATGCTGAATGTCGTCATCATTCAAAATAACGATGATGTTGGTAAGCAGTTCGCTTTAGCAGAAGCCTCCCTCATTCACCCGGTTGCCGCTTCCGTAAAAATCATCGACCTTTCCGAAATTTGGGAGAGCATGCCTGAACACGCTAACATTAGTGATTATCTCCAGCTTTATGGGGATGCCGGATTTGAGCAGGTCAAACTCCTGATTGAAAAGGCGGTCTGCTGGATTCCTCCTAAAACCAATGTCCAGAGCAAGAATAAGAGTTTAGCCATCCGCTCCGTGAAAGATTTGATGACTCAGCATTTTGTGCCTACAGAATTTCTCGTAAATGGCATTCTCCCTTTGGGATTGACTCTTTTAGCAAGCCCTCCCAAATTCGGTAAATCGTGGTTCTCTCTCATGCTGTGTCTCGCTGTTGCGAAAGGTGCGCCTTTCCTTGGTCTCGGCACTACCAAATCAGATGTTCTCTATCTTGATTTGGAAGATGGCGATGCCGATTTGCAAGAACGGATTAAAAAACTGAATATGGGTGAAGAAGCTCCGGCAGGTCTCCTGTATTCAACGGAAGTGATTGAGATGGTAACCGCCTATGCGCAGAGCATCTCTTTTGCACCGTGCCATCTGGAATTTTCTCCGATCAAGGGACCGGAGGGAAATATCGAGTATCTGCTGCACCTGAAGAAACTTCCGGAAGGAGAACACTGCGAAGAAGTACCGTTTAAGATTGATGAAGTAGTGGAGGCAGCACATAAAGAACTGTCCTCAACAACTCCGCATCCGGCACAGAAACGGTAGGAGACAGAAGAGGCAGCTGAAAACAGGAAGAGAATATCATGGATAAATTTACGATCATAGCAAACGGAGCGGAAAACAGAAGAGGGAAAAATCAGGCGGTTGCCAGGAAGATTGCGGATTATCTGGAAAAACATCGGAAGGTATGTGTGATTTTACCGGCAGGTGAGAAAAAAGAAGGACAGTCTTACTCCTATACAGACCCAGAGAGGATTCCCGGGGGGACGGAGTGTATCATCGTGCTTGGGGGAGACGGAACGCTTCTTCAGGCGGCCCGGGATATGGTAGATCTGGAGATCCCGCTGTTTGGTATCAATATGGGTACTTTGGGTTATCTGGCAGAGATCGATCAATATTCCATCTATCCGGCACTGGACCGGCTGATGAGTGACCGTTTTACGATTGAAAAAAGAATGATGCTGTTCGGTACGCTGATTCATGAAGGACAGGCAGAGAACAGTGATATCGCTCTGAATGATATTGTCATCAGCAGAGAAGGCTCGTTGCGTGTGGTACGATTTAATAATTATGTCAATGATACCTATCTGAATACGTACAAGGCAGATGGTATCATTATTTCAACACCCACCGGATCTACCGGCTACAGTCTGTCTGCCGGCGGACCGATCATATCTCCGGCAGCATCCATGATTCTTATGACGCCGCTGGCGCCTCATACTCTGAATACCAGAAGTATAGTATTTGCACCGGAAGATGTGATCGAGGTAGAACTGGGAGAAGGAAAAGAAGGCGGCATCGAAAAGGGAATGGCGTATTTTGACGGGGCAGCTGCGATGCCAATGGTGACAGGCGACCGGATCAGAATTGAGAAGTCGACGAAAGCCACCCGGATCATCAAGATCAATAACATTAGTTTTCTGGAAACTCTTCGGAAGAAGATGCGAAATAATTAGGAGCGAACAATCATGAAGATAGAAAGACATTCCCAGATCATCCGTCTGATCAGTCAGTATGACATCGAGACCCAGGAAGAGCTGGCAGAGAAATTGAATGAAAGTGGATTTCAGGTTACTCAGGCTACAGTATCCAGAGATATCCGGGAGTTGAAACTGACGAAAATATCAAAACCGGGCGGAGGTTCCCGCTATGCGGTGCTGCAGAGCATGGATCAGGAAATGAGCAGAAAATATACCGATGTGCTGCGTACTTCGTTCCAGTCCATGGATCTGGCACAGAATATTCTGGTGGTAAAGACCGTATCCGGTATGGCGATGGCTGCGGCAGCTGCACTGGATGAGATGCAGATTCCCGAGATCGTGGGCAGTATCGCAGGAGACAATACACTGATGTGCGTGGCACGAAGTGCGGATGAAGGTCTGGTGCTGATGGAAAAGATTCGAAAAATGATTGTATAGATATAATTTTCAGTAACAGAATGTAACTATGCAGTGGGAAATAACCCGATAGTTACCGAAAATAGACAAAAGTTAGGGAAAAGGAGCAGAATGCTAACATATTTACATGTAAAAAACCTGGCTCTCATTGATGAAGCAGAAGTAGAATTCGGGTCGGGATTAAATATTCTTACCGGTGAAACAGGAGCCGGCAAATCCATCCTGATGGGTTCCGTAAACCTTGCGCTGGGACAGAAAATGTCCAGAGAGATGTTGCGCGATGAAGAAAAGCCTGCGCTGGTGGAACTGATTTTTCAGGTAGACAATCCAAGATGTGTGGAACGGTTGAAAGAGAAGGAAATCTCCGTGGAAGAAGGGCAGATTATTATATCCAGAAAACTTACCGGAAACCGGAGTATCAGCAGGTTAAACGGTGAAGTATGTACGGCTGCCCAGATCCGGGAGATATCTTCTCTTCTTTTGGATATACACGGACAGCATGAGCATCAGTCTCTGTTATATCAGGATCAGCAGTTAATAATTTTGGACGCCTACGGAAAAGAAGAGATCCGGGAGAAAAAACAGGAAGTCCGGGAGCGTTTTCAGATCTGGAGTCAGAAAAAGAAGGAACTGACTTCCTATCAGTTGGATGAGGAAACCAGAAAACGGGAGATTTCTTTTCTGGAATTTGAGCTTCAGGAGATAGAGGAAGCCGGGCTTCGTCCGGGCGAGGACGAAGAACTGGAAAAACAGTATAAAAAAATGTCATCGGGCAGAAATATTCTGGAAGCCATGGCAGCCGTCAAAGGGTATACGGGAAATGATAACGGTGCACAGGATCTGGTGGGCCGGGCGGTACAGGAGACAAACCGGATGCTGGGAGTGGATGAATCCCTGCAACAGATTGCCAGTCTGTTACAGGATGTGGAAAGTCTGCTGTCAGATGTGAACCGGGAAGTCAGTGATTATGTGGAAAGTATGACATTTTCTGAAGAAGAATTCTATGAGACGGAGCAGAGACTGAATCTGCTTAACCGCATGAAGGCCAAATACGGTTCTACGGTAGAAGAGATTCTGGCATGTCAGGAAGAGAAACAAAAAGATCTGGACCGACTGTATCATTTTGAACAATATAAAGAAAAACTGGAAAAAGAGATGCAGAAGGCGGAGACAGAACTGGCATCTGTCTGTGAAGAACTGTCCGAACTGCGTAAAGTTTATGGGAAACAGCTGGAAGGCCGGATTATTCAGGGCTTGCAGGATCTAAATTTTCTGGATGTGAAATTTGAGATTGATTTTGAAACGACAGAGCATTACACGGCAAACGGAAATGACAAAATCTGTTTTACTATTTCCACGAATCCCGGAGAACCGCTGCGACCACTGGCGAAAGTGGTATCCGGCGGTGAACTTTCCCGTATTATGCTGGCAATCAAGACGATTCTTGCGGATAAGGATGAGACGGAGACATTGATCTTCGATGAGATCGATACCGGTATCAGCGGAAGAACGGCGCAGAAAGTGTCGGAGAAGATGGCAGTGATCGGAAGAAATCATCAGGTGATCTGTATTACCCATCTTCCGCAGATCGCAGCGATGGCAGATGAGCATTTTGAGATTGCGAAAAAGACAGACCATCAGATAACAAGAACACAGATCCGTCTGTTGAATGAGGAAGATTCAGCGTTAGAGATCGCAAGGATTCTTGGTGGTGCGCAGATTACGGAACACACGATGGAAAGTGCAAAAGAGATGAAAGAACTGGCACGAAAGAAAAAGGAAGAGATATAAGAAAAAGAAGAAACAAAAGAAACAAAAGGCAGGTGGAATACCATGGAGGGATCCTTAAAAGATACACCATATGAAAAGCGGATCCAGCGACTGATGACAGGTGAAGACGGGGATCAGTATGGGTTTTATATTAACATTACCGACAATATTGTCCGGGAAGTGAAAAACCCAGAAAAAGCCTGCTGGGAGGATGAGACAGGACGTCCGGGCGGCGTGACGCACTGGCTGCAAAAACAGATTTATCCCTATATTCTGGATAATGAGGAAGAGAAGAAATTTCGCAGAACATTTTTGAAAGAGGAACTATTGCGTATTTTCCAGACGGGGCAGAGGCACATACAACTTGGATATCGTTTTCGAAAAGGAAAATACATTACCTGTTATACCGTTAATATAGAGATGTTCGAACATCCGGTGGATCACACTGTTGAATGTTGCGCAATCTGGCGAAATGATACGATTCCTTATATTAATCGTGTAATGACTCATATGTTGCTCAGGGATAAATACCGGATGATCGCTGTATTGGATATTCAGGAAAATACAGTATTTGTCCGAAAACATACGTTTGAGAACACGGAAATTCCATGTGACAGTCCGCTGGAGTATGAAGGATTCATTCGTGAACTCAGTGAAAAATGTATACAGGAAAAGAGCAGAGAATGGTTTCGAACCTCTGCCAGTCTGAATACTATGGAAGAAAATCTGCAGGTGGCAGGGACATATTCTTTTACAGTGTACAATGCTGACTGCGGAGCGGAACGATATACCTACCAGTGGCTGGATAAAGAATATCGGGAAGTGCTGATCGCAGTGGAAGACCGGACAGTGGAAATGGAAAAAGATCCACTTACCGATTATCTGAACCGTGACGGATTTGTCAGAAAGACAGAAAATATTTTAAAAAAGAATGCAGACCGGTATCAATTTGCGATTATTTATTTTAATATCCGCAAGTTTTCCGGCCTGAATGATGTCTATGGATACGAAAACGGTGATAGAATCCTCCGCTCTTATATGGACCGAATCCAGAACAGTATGCTTCGTCCACTGGCACTGGGGCGTGTGGCTGCAGATCGTTTTCAGGCACTTGTCGATGTAAAAAATCTGGAACTTACGGCACTGGGAAAACTTCTGCAGTATCAGATGCAAATCGGGGAAAAACAGGTGGAAATATACGGACGCTGTGGTATTTACTATATTCCAAAGCAATGTAAGCTGGATGTTTCTCAGATGTGCGATCTGGCAAAAATAGCAAAAAATAAAATTTCCAATCAGTATGTGCAGCCATATGCGATCTATCAGGAAGATATGAGGACAGAATACGAACAGAAGAACCGGGCACTTCTGAATCTGGAAAAAGCATTGGAACAGGAAGAATTTGTGGTATGTTATCAACCGGTAGTGGAGGGAAAAACAGGACAGATCGTATCGGCAGAAGCACTGGTCCGTTGGAACAGTTCAGGTGAAGGGCCGATGATTCCCTCTGTTTTTGTGCCGGAACTGGAAGACAGTGGTTATATTACAAAACTGGACACCTATATAGACCAGACGGTCCGCAGGTTTCAGGAAGAACGCTATCATAAAGGGAAACGAATGATTCCGGTAGCAGTCAATCTTTCACGTATGGATCTGATGAACAGCCGGTTGATGGAGCGGATCTGTACAGAGCTTCAGGAAACAAAAGTACCAAAACAATATTTTCGTTATGAAATCATAGAATCTGCATACACAATTATTGACAAACAGGGGGAAGAATTTCTGGAAAGCCTGAGAAGAGAAGGTGTTCAGATTTTTCTGGATGATTTCGGGACTGGAATTTCAACATTTGAGACTGTACGGGATTACACCTTTGATGCATTGAAAATAGATATGGGATTTGTGAAAAAAATCGGAAAAAATCCAAAGAGCGATGCAATTGTGATATCCATTATCGACATGGCACACCGAATGGGAATGAAGGTTGTAGCAGAGGGAATTGAAAATAAACAGCAGAGCGATTTCTTATGTACCCACGGCTGTGATTATCTGCAGGGATATTACTATTATAAACCAATGTCTGAGAAAGAATTCTCAAAGCTGCTGGATAAATAATGAAAAACAACAAAAAACTGCAAGTGTGAAATAAATGGTTTGTCACATACTAACGGAGAAGACAAAACGAAAGGATGTGGCGGAAACTTGCAGGAAAAACAGAAAAAATATCGAAAATTTTTGTGGTACGCTCTGGTGGGGACGCTGCTGAGCCTGTTTATATTAATATATGGAACTATGAAGGATCACATACCGGATGAAATATTTGTCTACGCAGACGAAGAGACGGACTGGGAAACATTTTTTCAGGAACCACTGATTTCTTACGATGAAACGGTGGAAGTTTCACAAAATGGAAGTTATCAGATTCGCTGCAAATGGCTGGGAGTGCTGCCGCTGAAAACCATTAAGGTTCATACGGTGGAAAAGCAGGAAGTGCTGGTCAGTGGGTCGCCTGTGGGGATCTATATGGAGACGAAAGGTGTTCTTGTGATTGACAGTGGTGAGATCACGGATCGGGAAGGAATCCGCAGGACACCGGCAGAACATATTATCCAGTCGGGAGATTATATCTGTGAGATCGATGGGAAAGTACTTACAGGGAAAAGGCAGCTGATGCAGCTGGTAAGAGAGAATCAGGGAGAACCGATGGAACTGCAGGTGATCCGCCACCAGGAGACGATAAAGCTGGAGATGACACCGGTGGAGACTGAAGACGGTTCCTATAAACTCGGTATCTGGGTGAGGGATAATATTCAGGGGATCGGAACACTTACGTATGTGGAGCCGAACGGAACATTTGGAGCACTTGGTCATGGAATCAGTGACGCAGACACGGGAGAAAGACTGGAAATTTCTGACGGTGATCTTTACCGTGCAGATATTCTTTCCATCCGTAAAGGTACGGCCGGTACACCGGGGGAACTTCGGGGCGTGATCAATTACAGGGAAGAAAACCGGATCGGAACGATATGTGGAAATTCTCAGTATGGTATCCGTGGGCAGATGGAACCCGGAAAATATGCAGAATCTATGAAAAAGATACCGACAGGACTCAAACAGGAGATTCAGACAGGAAAAGCGGAGATCCGCTGTGATATCGGTGACGGAATCCGGGAATATCAGTGCGAGATTCTTGAGATCGACAGCAATGCAAGAGATACCAATAAATGTTTTGTCCTGCGAATCACGGATGATGATCTTCTCTCCCGAACCGGTGGAATTGTCCAGGGAATGAGCGGTTCCCCTGTGCTGCAGAACGGGAAACTGATCGGAGCGATCACCCATGTGTTTGTCAATGATCCGACAAAAGGATATGGAATTTTTATTGAGAATATGATGGAATAGCGGAAAACACAGAGAATACAGAAATTAAGAATACAGAAATATATTAGTTCATGATATAATGAGCGCAAGAGAGCCAGAACAAACGAAGTTTGTTCATCGGAAGCGTTTTAAAAGTAAAAGAAATCAGGCAGGGGAAACAGGGAAATGGGACAGAAATTATATTTGGAATGTTATTCGGGAATCAGCGGAGATATGACAGTTGCGGCACTGTCCGGTCTTATGAAAGACCGGACACCGCTGTTTTGTGTGTTGGATCATATGCCGGTGGAAGGATTTTCTTATGAATTAAAACAGGTGAAAAAGTCAGGAATCGACGCCTGGGATTTCCTGGTAAAACTGGATGTGGAGCATGAAAATCACGATCATGATATGGAGTATCTTCACGGACACAGCCATACGCATGACCATGCTCATCATCACGGCCATGAGCATTACCATGATCACATACATACAGACGACCATCATCATGATCCGGCGCAGGCGGAAGTGATACATACACAGGAAGAAACTGGACATGAGGAGCATCGCCATCATCATCACGAACATCGCGGACTGGGAGATATTTTCCCGATCATTGACCGGTGTGATATGACGGATACGGCGAAAGAACTGGCAAAAGATATTTTCCGGATTCTGGCGAAAGCGGAGGCGAAGGCACACAATGTACCGGAAGATCAGGTGCATTTTCATGAGGTGGGAGCCGTGGATTCTATCGTGGATATTGTTGCAGCTGCGGTCTGTATGGACAGTTTGCAGGTGGATGGTGTAATCGTTCCGTTTCTTTGTGAGGGAAAGGGAACCGTGCGCTGCCAGCATGGCATCCTTCCGGTTCCGGTTCCGGCAGTTACCAATATTATCCAGGACAGCGGTCTGAAACTCAGGATGACACAGGTGGAAGGAGAACTGGTAACTCCGACCGGAGCAGCTTTTGCGGCAGCAGTCCGCACAGAAGAAACACTTCCGGAGACATTCCGCATCCTCAATGTGGGAATCGGCGCCGGAAAACGCAAATACGAGTGCCCGGGTATCCTTCGCGCGATGCTGATCGAGACGGAAGAGAAACAGGAAGATAAGATCTGTAAACTGGAAGCCAACATCGACGACAGTACCGGTGAACAGCTTGGCTATGTTCTCGGTGCACTGATGGAAGCCGGTGCAAGAGATGTGCATTACACCCCTGTATACATGAAGAAAAACCGCCCTGGGTGGCAGCTGAATGTGATCTGCATGGAAGAAGACAGAGAAAAACTGGAAAATATCATCTTCCGGGAAACAACGACCATTGGGATCCGCAGACAGAAGATGGACCGGACGGTGCTTCGGAGAAGTAAAAAGACGGTACAGACACCTTACGGGGAGGCGGAAGTGAAGATCTGTGAGAAAGATGGTATGAAAAAAGTTTATCCTGAGTATGAATCGGTGGTTCGGCTCTGCAAGGAGAGTGGGGCGGCGTTTCAGGATGTGTTTGAAAGTGTGAAGCAGGCGATAGAAAAATAAAAAAACAGAGACATTTTGGATAGATGAGTTTCTGAAGATTTTACTATAGAGTGCCGAAACCCAGCAAGAGGAAGGCGGAGCCAGGGTGGCACGACACTTTGTGGGCGGTTAGGGCAAGCTTTAAGATCCGACGCTTACGTAGGCTTTCGCGAGGGTCAGCTGACCCTCGTGAACTATAGCCGAAGTTAGCGGCTAGCTTAAAGTTGCCCTGCCCACGTCGTGCCCCCCTGGTTCCGCCTTCCTCTTGCGTCCGTATAGGAACAAACAAACTAAAAAAGAAGCCAACCTTAAAAAATAAAAGGTCGACTTCTAAATTTCGATTTCTCAACACTTACGACAGCACACCCACATGCTTCTTAATAGCCTCAAAACTCTCCTTACTGATCACGTGCTCCATCTTGCAGGCATCTTCTGTTGCGATCTCTTCCGGTACCCCCAGATGCATCAGCCAGGAAGAGAGCAGCTCGTGCCGCTCATAAATCATGTCTGCAATCTCTTTCCCGGATTCGGTAAGATATATGAATCCGGCATCAGTGACTGTGATATGCTGATGTTCTCTCAGGTGCTTCATTGCCACACTTACACTGGATTTTTTATAACCTAATTCAGTGGCGATATCTACAGAACGAACAACAGGAAGTTTTTTACTCAGTATCAGAATCGTCTCCAGATAATTTTCTGCTGATTCATTTTTTGCCATATTACAAACCCCCTTCATGAACAATTCCACTAAAAATGACTAAAAGAAAAGCAGCTGTCCAGAAGATCGTATCTGTGATACAAAACACTGAACAGTTACCATCAAGTATAGATAAGTATAGCATAACTATTACAAAAATTCAACTGACAAACATGTTTTTTCCATGGGAAAACGTGTGAATAATGTTACTGTGAAAATACTTATTGAAAAAAATTTCCAACAAGTACTTGACATCTAATGGATATTAGCATATACTAACGCCAGTAAGGAACAACATTAATATGTTCGCAATAAAGAAAAGAGGTTGATATGATGCCGTTATCTATGGTAAAACCAGGAGAAACTAACACAATCAAAAAGGTTGGCGGAAAAGAAGAGACAAGAAAATTCCTTGAGAATCTTGGATTTGTAACTGGAGGAGAGGTTACGGTCGTATCTGAAATCGAGGGAAACCTGATCGTGAATGTGAAAGATTCACGTGTGGCCATCGGAAAAGATATGGCAAACCGTATCATGGTGTAAGCAGGCGGATTATCAAGGAAAGAGGGAGAATGTTATGAAAACTCTGAAAGAGATTGCTGTTGGACAGACAGTCACAGTAAAGAGATTGCATGGTGAAGGCCCTGTAAAAAGAAGAATCATGGACATGGGTATCACCAAAGGCGTAAGTGTATATGTACGCAAAGTTGCACCGTTAGGTGATCCGGTGGAAGTAACCGTAAGAGGGTATGAATTATCTCTTCGTAAAGCCGATGCCGAAATGATTGAGGTTGAATAATTTTTTTGCCTGTGCGTTAGCGAAAGCTAATAAAAGATAGCGCAGACCAAAAATTAGTAGGAATGTATAACAACATTTCAACAAATAAGAAAAAGGAGCAGAAAAATGTCAGTGAAAATTGCATTAGCAGGTAATCCTAACTGCGGTAAGACAACATTGTTTAATGCGCTGACCGGTTCCAATCAGTTTGTAGGTAACTGGCCGGGCGTAACGGTGGAGAAAAAAGAAGGTAAGTTAAAAGGTCATAAAGATGTGACTATCATGGACTTACCGGGTATCTATTCCCTGTCTCCATACACTCTGGAAGAAGTCGTAGCCAGAAACTATCTGATCAATGAAAGACCGGATGCGATCATCAACATCGTAGATGGTACCAACATCGAACGTAACCTGTATCTGTCCACACAGATCATGGAACTGGGTATTCCGGTTGTTATGGCTGTCAACATGATGGACCTGGTAGAAAAAGCGGGTGACAAGATACATACTGACAAACTGAGCAAACTGTTAGGATGCGAGGTTGTGGAAATATCCGCACTGAAAGGTACCGGAATCCAGAAAGCAGCTGAGAAAGCAATAAGTCTTGCAGAGAGAAAGAACGAAGTTACACCGGTACATGAGTTCGACAGTAAAGTGGAAGATGCGATCACAGCTGTAGGAACCATGCTTGGCATGGATATCCCGGAAGCCCAGAAGAGATTCTTTGCGATCAAACTTCTGGAGAAGGACGACAAGATCAAAGAACAGATGAAATCTGTTCCGGATGTATCCGCTGAGATCAAAACTCTGGAAGATGCATTCGATGATGATACCGAAAGTATTATCACAAATGAAAGATATGTATATATCTCCTCTATTATCGGAAAATGCGTAACAAAAGGTCAGAAGGGCGGAATGACCGTATCCGATAAGATCGACCGTATCGTAACTAACCGTTGGCTGGCACTGCCAATCTTCGCAGTAGTTATGTTTATTGTTTACTATGTATCTATTACAACAGTAGGTGGATTCCTGACAGACTGGACCAACGATGTTCTGTTCGGTGATATCATTCCTCCGGCAATTGAGAAAGCGCTGGTAGCTGTTAACTGTGCTGACTGGTTACAGGGACTGATCCTTGATGGTATCGTAGCCGGTGTTGGTGCTGTACTTGGTTTCGTACCGCAGATGCTGGTACTGTTTATCTTCCTGGCATTCCTGGAAGGCTGTGGATACATGGCCCGTGTAGCATTCATCATGGACCGTATCTTCCGCAAATTCGGTCTTTCCGGAAAATCCTTCATCCCGATGCTGATCGGTTCCGGTTGTGGTGTGCCTGGTATCATGGCATCCCGTACCATTGAAAGCGACAGAGACCGTAAGATGACAATCATGACGACAACCTTTGTTCCTTGTGGAGCAAAACTGCCGATCATTGCCCTGATCGCAGGTGCATTCTTTAATAATGCAGGATGGGTAGCATGGAGTGCTTACTTCGTAGGTGTTGCAGCTATCATCTGCTCCGGTATTATCTTAAAGAAAACAAAAATGTTTTCCGGAGAACCTGCTCCGTTCGTTATGGAGCTGCCGGCCTACCATATGCCAACCGTAGGCAATGTACTGAGAAGTATGTGGGAACGTGGCTGGTCATTTATTAAAAAAGCTGGTACAATTATTCTGTTATCTACCATCGTTCTGTGGTTCCTGATGAGCTTCGGCTGGGTAGACGGAAAATTCGGTATGCTGGAAGCAGAACAGTTAAATGACAGTATTCTGGCATCCATCGGTAACGTGATCGCTCCGATCTTTGCTCCTCTTGGCTGGACAAAAGCCGGTGAAGGATGGAAGATGGCAGTTGCAGCAATCACTGGTCTGATCGCAAAAGAAAACGTAGTAGCTACCTTCGGTATGCTGTTCGGTTTTGCAGAAGTTGCAGAAAATGGTTCTGAGATCTGGGGCAACCTGGCACAGGTTATGACTCCGATCGCAGCATACGGATTCCTGGTATTCAACCTGCTGTGCGCACCTTGCTTCGCAGCAATGGGAGCTATCAAACGTGAGATGAATAATGCAAAATGGTTCTGGTTCGCTATCGGATATCAGTGTGGTCTTGCTTATATCGTATCCCTGTGTATCTATCAGTTTGGTACCCTGTTTACCGGTGGTGGATTCGGACTGTGGACAGTAGTTGCGGTTGTACTGCTGATTGCATTCCTGTACATGCTGTTCAGACCTTATAAAGAAAGTAAATCATTGAAAGTTGCGTAAGAAAAGTCTGATCTGACTTTAAGAAAGGAGACCTTTGCATGGGAACAGTAGTTGTTGGCGCGGTTCTGGTTGGTGTGGTAGCACTCATCGTCCGCAGTATGGTAAAAGATAAAAGGAACGGCAAATCACTGCAGTGCGGTGGTGACTGTGCACATTGCGGAGGACATTGCAGCCATTAAAGGTACTATTTGGAGGTGTTGACATTAATTGCAGAAAGAGCCAAAGAGTATCATAATTTCAAAATTAAGAGAGCGTGGCTGCCGGATCACCCGGCAGCGGCGCATCATCCTTGATATTATTCTGGATGAGGACTGCTCTTGTTGCAAGGAGATTTATTACAAAGCCTGCAAACAAGATTCCAGTATCGGAGCCGCAACCGTGTACCGCATGGTGAATACATTAGAAGAAATCGGAGTGATCAACCGGAAAAACATGTATAAATATACCGGCAGTGATATTGACGAAGAATTAGAATGTGTTCCCTGTTGCAGAATGGAACTGGATGACGGCACGGTGCTTCAGCTTTCTGACAGAAAGTTCCGTCAGGTACTGACCTGTGGACTGGAAAGCTGTGGTTATATGACTGGAAAAAGAATTGTAAAATACACGAACAATCCCGGACAGGCCTCCTAGAGCGTGTCTGGGATTGCTTTGTTATATTGCATAGCAGCAAATGATCCGGCAAAACGGGCTTAATTGAGAAAAATTATCATTAAAGAAGAAATAACTTGAAGATTATTTCTAAGGCGATATAATAATTGATAAACAAAATTTTCATACACAAAGGAGAGAATATTATGGCAAACATTTTAAAAAATTTCGACGCAAAAAAAACAGGTATTTTCGCAGGCGGTGTCCTGTTTGGCACTGCTGGAATCAAGATTCTTGCCAGCGATGATGCTAAAAAATTCTATGCAAACTGCACAGCAGCAGTGTTGCGCGCAAAATCCTGTGTAATGAAAGTGGTAACATCTGTTCAGGAAAATGCAGAAGATATTTATGCGGAAGCACAGCAGATCAACGAAGAACGTGCAGCAAAAACAGCTGTTGTAGAAGATGAAGATACAGAGGAGACTGCAGAGACAGCAGAAGATTTTACAGAAGAATAAAATGCTAAACTCACACAAGGACAGTGTTATTCAATGAAATTTATAATCAAACATGAAATCAGGGGACGTATGCGTGTTCATCTTCTTCAGAATCATATGACATTTGAGCAGGCAGATACGTTACTTTATTATCTGAGCAGCCAGAAACTGGTGACAGGAGTGAAAGTCCGTGAGAAAACACAGGATGCCACAATTAATTTTGTGGGAGACCGGGAAGAAGTAATCCGGGCACTGAAAGTTTTCCATTATGAGACAGCCAAAGTACCGGAGACTTATCTGAAAAATTCCGGCCGGGAACTGCAGAATGAGTACTGGGAAAAACTGGTCAATAAAGTGGTTATGCGTATGGGAAGCAAAATGTTTCTTCCGGTATCTGTCCGTTCCGTGATCTCTGCAGTCAAATCGGTGAAATATCTGTGGCATGGAGTACGGACGATTGCTAAAGGAAAACTGGAAGTCCCGGTTCTGGATGCAACTGCGATTGGTGTATCCATTTTCCGCGGAGATTTTGAGACCGCAGGATCCACCATGTTTCTTCTGGGAATCGGAGAGATTCTGGAAGAGTGGACCCATAAAAAATCTGTGGATGATCTGGCAAGAAGCATGTCATTGCACGTATCCAGAGTATGGTTGATGAAAGACGGACAGGAGATTCTGGTTCCGTCAGATCAGATCCGGACAGGAGATGAGATCGTTGTTCATATGGGCAATGTGATTCCTTTTGACGGTGTGGTAACAGCCGGAGATGCTATGGTCAACCAGGCATCACTTACCGGAGAATCGGTTCCTGTTCAGAAGAATGCACAGAAATATGCATATGCCGGAACCGTGGTCGAAGAGGGCGAACTGACCATCTGTGTCAAGGAAGTCAACGGTGGAAGTAAGTTTGAGAAGATCGTTACCATGATCGAAGAGTCCGAAAAACTCAAGTCCAACGTGGAAGGAAAAGCGGAACATCTGGCAGACCGTCTGGTTCCGTATACACTGGCGGGTACCGGCCTGACCTATCTGCTCACACGAAATATGACAAAAACACTGGCGGTACTGATGGTAGATTTTTCCTGTGCGCTGAAACTGGCGATGCCGATCAGCGTACTTTCGGCGATCCGGGAAGCAAGTCTGTATGATATCACGGTAAAAGGTGGTAAATTTCTGGAAGCGATCGCACAGGCCGATACCATCGTATTTGATAAGACCGGTACACTGACGAAAGCAGAACCAACAGTTGCTAAAATAGAGACCTTCTGTGAGCGCTCCGAAGAAGAACTGCTTCGTATCGCAGCCTGCCTGGAAGAACATTTTCCACATTCTATGGCGAAGGCTGTGGTTGATGCCGCCAAAAAGCGGAACATTTCCCACGAAGAGATGCATTCTAAAGTAGAATACATTGTTGCACATGGGATATCCACAATGATAGATGAACATAAAGTAATCATCGGAAGTGCTCATTTTGTCTTCGAAGATGAACATTGTGTGATTCCGGACGGCATGGAAGAAAAATTCGCAGTACTTCCGGAAGAGTATTCCCATCTGTATCTGGCTATTGACGGAAAACTGGCTGCGGTGATCTGTATCCATGATCCGATCCGTCAGGAAGCGTTCCCGGTGATCAATTCTCTGAAACGGGCGGGAATCAGCAAAGTAGTTATGATGACCGGAGACAGCGAACGAACCGCAAGAGCTGTAGCAGCACAGATTGGTGTAGATGAATATTATTCGGAAGTATTGCCGGAAGATAAAGCGGGATATGTGGAACGTGAAAAAGCAGCAGGACGAAAAGTGATCATGATCGGTGACGGTATCAATGATTCACCGGCTCTGTCAGCTGCAGATGTGGGAATCGCTATCAGTGACGGTGCGGAGATTGCCCGTGAAATAGCAGATGTAACAATCGGTGCGGATAATCTTTACGAAATTGTTACATTAAAAGCAATCAGTAACGGGCTGATGAAAC
>ERZ506754.611-NODE-611-length-18203-cov-5.212420_pt1 | contig 18203 bp, 16 predicted proteins | sample MGYA00513043_ERZ506754 | MGnify/ENA metagenome assembly ERZ506754 | reverse complement strand
CTATGGCAAAAACAAACATACAAGAAGAATCACGGCTACTGCACACCATACCGCCTGTGTTTAACCGAAATTCAAAAATATTAATTCTCGGCAGTTTTCCGTCCGTAAAATCACGGGAGGCGGAGTTTTTCTACGGGCATAAGCAAAACCGCTTTTGGAAAGTTCTTGCCAATCTTTTAAATGAAAGCGTTCCCGAAAACGCAGAAGAGAAAAAACAACTGTTGCTAAGTAACGGCATAGCTTTGTGGGATGTTATAAAATCCTGCACAATTACAGGTTCAAGCGACAGCTCAATAAAGAATGTTGTGCCGAATGATATTGAGCCGATTTTACAGACGGCAAATATATCGCAAATTTTTACAAACGGTTCGACTGCTGATAGACTGTATAAAAAGCATATTTATCCGTTTACACAAATTGAGGCAATAAAACTTCCGTCAACAAGTCCTGCAAATGCGGCATTTACACTCGACAAACTTTTACGGGAATGGAATGTGATTTTAAAATACTTATAAAAAGCACCGCATAATAAGCGGTTTTATGCTTGTTATGCGGTACTAAATTATGATTTAGTTTAGGTTTTGAACGGACATTGAAATTTTAGCTAACGCTAAATTATCCGCCAAAAAATAAAGAAAGTTTACTGAACCATAATTTATTCAACACTGAAAATCGGCAGCATCACTTAAAAATGATACTGCCGATTTTTTATCTGAACATATAGTGTGCGGTGTCGAGCATGGATTCCATTGTGTGGATTGCTTTGCTGGCTTTTCTTTTAAGCTTTGGATTTTCGTCATACATTTTTCTTCCGCAGCAGCCAACAGCTATGCCTGCCATCATACCTAAGGCAACACCTTTCATAATGTCTGTTATCGGTGAATGAAACATAAGTCTTTCCTCCTGTAAAAATTGTATTTATTATTTGAGCAAGATTGTTCTTGCATTATTATTGTTTACGATTTAAAATAGAATAAAACAGAATTTTGAATTTTTGGAGTGATAAGATTTGGCAAAGCTTAATATTGTGCTGGTAGAGCCTGAAATTCCGCAGAATACAGGCAATATTGCAAGAACCTGCGCCGCAACGGGAGCAAGTCTGCACCTTGTCCGTCCTCTCGGTTTTTATATTGACGATAAAAAACTTAAAAGGGCAGGACTTGACTATTGGCACTTGCTCGACATTACATATTACGATGATTTAAACGATTTTCTCGAAAAAACAAAGGGCGGAAAATATTTCCTGTTTTCAACAAAGGGTACTCATATTCATTCAGATGCCGAGTATCCCGATAACTGCTATATTATTTTTGGAAAGGAAACCAAGGGACTGCCCGAAGAACTTTTGATGCAGTATCCCGAAAGCACGGTCAGAATACCTATGATTGACGAGGCAAGAAGTCTGAATCTTTCAAATTCAGTTGCCATTGCAACATATGAAGTGCTAAGACAGTGGAATTATCCGCAGCTGCAGAGTGTGGGCGAACTGCATAACCACAAATGGAGCGATGTTTTGAAGTAAATCTCATAAATATTTTGTGCATAAAAAATCCGTAAATTCAATTATTATACGAAAATTTTTTTGGGAATTGCTCGAAATTTTTTAGATTTATATTGATAAAACCAATGTTTTGATATATAATATAATTGACTGTAAAAATGCTATATTTTTACATTATTCTTCTATTAGAAAGGATTGTTCAATAATGAATCTTAATAAGGTTACAGTTGATGACATCAATGTAAAAGGTAAAAGAGTTCTCGTTCGAGTTGACTTTAATGTTCCGCTCAAAGACGGCGTTATTACAAATGATAACAGAATTACAGCAGCTCTTCCTACAATTAAAAAGCTTATCGCAGACGGCGGTAAGGTTATTCTTTGTTCACACCTCGGCAAGCCGAAGAACGGCCCAGAGGCTAAATTCTCACTTGCTCCTGTTGCAGTAAGACTTTCCGAGCTCCTCGGCAAGGAAGTTATCTTTGCTGACGACGACGAGGTTGTAGGCGAGAACGCTAAAAAGGCAGTTGCAGAAATGAAGGACGGCGATGTTGTTCTTCTTCAGAATACAAGATTCAGAAAAGAAGAAACCAAGAACCTTGAGCCATTCTCATCAGAGCTTGCATCTCTTGCAGATGTATTTGTAATGGACGCTTTCGGTTCAGCTCACCGTGCACACTGCTCAACAGTAGGTGTTACAGACCACATCAAGGATACAGCAGTTGGTTACCTCATGCAGAAGGAAATCAACTACCTCGGTAATGCAGTTGAAACTCCTGTTCGTCCTTTCGTTGCTATTCTCGGCGGCGCAAAGGTTGCTGACAAGCTTAATGTTATTTCTAATCTCCTTGATAAGTGCGATACACTTATCATCGGCGGCGGTATGGCTTACACATTCTTAAAGGCTCAGGGTAAGGAAGTTGGTCTTTCACTCGTTGATGATACAAAGATTGACTACTGTAAGAAAATGATGGCTAAGGCTGAAAAGCTCGGCAAAAAGCTCCTTCTCCCTGTAGATACAACAGTTTCTAAGACATTCCCTGATCCAATCGACGCTCCAATCGAGGTTGAGGTTGTAGATTCTTCTGCTATCCCTGCTGATATGGAAGGTCTTGATATCGGTACAAAGACACAGGCTCTCTTTGCAGATGCAGTTAAGACAGCTAAGACAGTTGTTTGGAACGGACCTATGGGCGTATTTGAGAACCCAACACTTGCAAAGGGCACAATTGCTGTTGCTAAGGCTCTTGCAGAAACAGACGCTACAACAATCATCGGCGGTGGCGACTCTGCTGCAGCTGTTATTCAGCTTGGTTTTGCTGACAAGATGAGCCACATCTCAACAGGCGGCGGTGCATCTCTTGAGTACCTCGAGGGCAAGGTTCTTCCGGGTATCGCAGTTATCGCTGACAAAAATTAATCTATAAAATCAATAGGGGCGGAGTTTTTCCGCCCTTAATGGTTTACACAATATTTAGGATATAATAAATATGTCGAGAACAATAATTAAATTTACTTCTCCTTTTAACTCTAATGCGGTTTTTGACGCATTTGGCAAGTTTATGTACAGAGAGAATTTTGAGTTTGTTCAGAAAAACGGGGAACAGTATTGGAAAAAAGGTGTAGGCCTTCTTACCGCTCCGCAGTTTTTAAAACTTTCTGTTAATAACGATGGCAGCTATGTGCTTGAGGCTTGGATAAAATTTGCCATTCTTCCGGGTGTATATGTCGGCGAAATGGGTACAAAGGGCTTTGTTGGGGCACTTCCTAAACAATTGCTTAAGGAGAGAGTTGATAAAACACTTATGGCCATGCAGGCTAATGTTATTTATCAACAATAACAGACAACAATTTTTAATTTCTTATAAATTATTTATCGGAAAGGAATATTACAATGGACAAGACAAAGAGAAAGGCAATTATTGCCGGTAACTGGAAAATGAATAAGACACCTTCAGAGGCTAAGACACTTCTTGAGGCTGTTGTTCCTGCTGTAAAGGATGCTGACTGCGAAGTAATCGCTTGCGTTCCTTTCGTAGATTTAAGCGTAGCTCTTGAAACAACAAAGGGCTCAAATGTAAAAATCGGTGCCGAAAACTGCCACTGGGCAGAGAGCGGCGCTTTCACAGGCGAAATTTCTGCTCTTATGCTCAAGGAAATGGGCGTTGAGTATGTAGTCCTCGGTCACAGCGAGAGAAGACAGTATTTCGGCGAAACAGACGAAACTGTAAACAAGAGAACAAAGGCTGCTCTTGCTGCAGGCTTAAAGCCAATCGTATGTGTCGGCGAACTTCTTTGGGAGCGTGAGTGCGACATTACAGAGGAAGTTATCGCAAGACAGATTAAACTTGACCTCTTCAATGTTACAGCTGACGAGCTTAAGAACATCGTTATCGCTTACGAGCCTGTATGGGCTATCGGTACAGGCAAGACTGCTACAGCTGACCAGGCTGAAGCAGTTTGCGCATTTATTCGTGCTACAATCGCTAAGCTTTACACACAGGCTGACGCTGACGCTGTTACAATTCAGTACGGCGGTTCAATGAACGACGGCAATGCTGACGAACTCCTCTCAAAGACAAATGTTGACGGCGGTCTTATCGGCGGTGCTTCACTCGTTGCTGAGAAATTTGCAGCTATTGTAAAGGCAGCAAGCAAGTAATTAAATTTTAGGGGTACGGACGGCAAAAGGAAATAACTGTAATAAATTTGCAGTCAGTGTTCCCTGTGTCGTCCGTAATGTTTAGAAAGGATTTATGTTATGAAAAAACCATTAATTCTTATGATTCTCGACGGTTTTGGTATTGCTCCGGAGAAAGGTAATGCTATTAAAGCAGCAAATAAGCCAAATATTGATAAACTTTTTGCAGAAAACCCTGTAACACAGATTGGTGCGTCGGGTATGGATGTAGGTCTTCCTGACGGTCAGATGGGTAACTCAGAGGTTGGCCATACAAATATGGGCGCAGGCAGAATCGTATATCAGGAGCTTACAAGAATTACAAAAACTATTAATGAGGATAAGCTCAAGGAGAACGAGGCTATTGTAAACGCAATGGACAAGGCTCTTGAGAACGGTACAGCACTCCACCTTATGGGACTTCTTTCAAGCGGCGGCGTTCACAGCCACAATACACACCTTTACGGTATTCTTGAGCTTGCTAAGAAGAAAGGCCTTGAGAATGTATATGTTCACGCATTCCTCGACGGCAGAGATGTTCCGCCATCAAGTGCCGCTGAATTTATGAACGAGCTCCTCGACAAGATGAAAGAAATCGGTGTAGGTAAGGTAGCTACTGTTTCAGGCAGATACTATGCTATGGACCGTGATAATAACTGGGACAGAGTTGAAAAGACATATGCCGCTATGGTTTACGGCGAAGGTGAAAAAGCCGATTGCCCATGCTGTGCTATTGAAAAGTCATATGAAAACGGCGTTACAGACGAGTTTGTAGTTCCTGTTGTAGTTGACGGCGGCGCACAGGTTAAGCCAAACGACAGCGTTATCTTCTTTAACTTCCGTCCTGACAGAGCAAGAGAGATTACAAGAACTTTTGTTGATCCTGAATTTAAGGGATTTGAGAGAAAGAACGGATTTTTCCCTGTAAACTTTGTATGTATGACACAGTATGACGCTACAATGCCAAATGTTGATGTTGCATTTAAGCCGCAGACACTTAAGAATACACTTGGCGAGTATGTTTCAAACAAGGGTATGACACAGCTTAGAATTGCCGAAACAGAGAAGTACGCTCATGTAACATTCTTCTTCAACGGCGGTGTTGAAAAGCAGTATGAGGGCGAGGACAGAATCCTTGTTAAGTCACCTGCTGTTGCAACATATGACTTACAGCCGGAGATGAGCGCTTATGAAGTTACAGATAAGCTTGTTCCTGCTATTGAGAGCGGTAAGTATGATATGATTATCTTAAACTACGCTAACTGTGATATGGTTGGTCATACAGGTGTATTCGAGGCAGCTGTAAAGGCTGTTGAGGCTGTTGACACTTGCGTAGGCAGAGTTGTTGAGGCTATCAAGAAAATGGGCGGTGTTGCTCTTATCACAGCCGACCACGGTAATGCAGATAAGATGGTAGACGCTGACGGTTCACCGTTTACAGCTCATACAACAAATCCTGTTCCTTTCTGTGTAGTAGGCTATGATTGCCAGCTTCGTGAGGGTGGCAGACTTGCTGATATTGCTCCTACTATGCTTCAGATTATGGGCTTAGAGCAACCTGCAGAAATGGACGGCGTTAGCCTTATTAAGTAATTTTACTTAATAAATTTTGCATAAAATTAAGCTGTACTTGAGTATTCAGGTACAGCTTTCTTGTTTTTATTAGATTTTGGTTAAATGTTGGGATAATGTTTAAATTACAGTTTAGCAAAAATACTTCGCAAAGCAATTATAATTATTTAGGCGAAAGTATGCTAAATCATAATTTTTATTTTATAATTCCCGACAAGTTATTAACATTGCTATTACAAATTGTTGAAAAATTCGTCAACTGCCTGTTTTGCAACTGTATTTAAATGCGGGGCAGGTTCGTTGCAAATTTTAAATTCATTATTTACACATTCACTTGCAAGTATTGTAATCTTTTCTTTATCCTTAGGTTTGTATTTTATAATGAATTTTGCGGTTGAAACAACTACAAGAATTTCTGCTATGTTTTCGCTGTTAAAGGCCGCAAAGTATTTATCTTTAATTTCTTCCCACATCTCAAGATAATCAACAATTAAAAGATTAGCTATAATTCTCCATGTGTTCCAAGCTGTAAAATTATCATATCTGTCAAGCGCCTGTATTATGTATTGAAAATACGGATACACCAAGAGAGGTGTTTGTTCGCTAAGGTCGATAAGTATATTTTGCGCACGACAATTATTTTCGTCAAGCATTGCATTTATTAAAATCGGAATTACCATAACTTCCTTTTTCGCAAGCTTTACAACATCGCTGTCATTTTCAGTTTCAATTATTCTTAGATAAACTTCATTAATATTCATTGCAATTACCATTCCAATTCTGATAATTATATATTACTATACTTTGCAATTGTTTTCAAGTAAAAATGTCATTTTATGCTGAAAAAGCGTACACCGTTTTGGTGTACGCTTTATTTTTAGGCATCAAATATTTTTTCGGATAATTCTTTGGCAGGAGTCTGTACATCTTTGAGCTTTCGCTGAATTTGTCTTGTACGCACACCTACGAGTTTGTCAAGTTCCTTATTTGCCTGGTCAAGTCTTTGTTGAGTTGCCTCAAGCACATCTCCGAATTTGTCAAATTCCTGTTTTACTGCGCCTAAAATTTCCCATACTTCGGCACTTCTTTTTTGCACGGCAAGAGTTTTAAAGCCCATTTGCAATGAATTGAGTAATGCCGCCATAGTGCTCGGGCCTGCGATGTTTACCTTGTAATCACGCTGTAAAATTTCAACAAGACCTCGGTTTACTGCTTCACTGTACAATCCCTCGAAAGGCAAAAACATAATTGCAAATTCGGTGGTGTAGGGGGGATCTATGTATTTATCGTGAATATCCTTTGCTTCACTTTTTATTCTTGTGATAAGCGCTTTTGCGGCAAGGTCAATTTTTATTTTGTCGCCCTCGTCAATGGCGTCACGCAAAGCCGCATAGGTATCACCCGGGAATTTAGAGTCAATAGGCAGATAAATAAATTTATCATCGTCGGAGGGAAGTTTGACTGCAAATTCAACTACATTTTTTGAACCTTTTTTTGTGGCGACATTTTCTTCGTACTGCTCGGGCGAGAGAATTTCGCTTAAAATTGCGGATAATTGAATTTCTCCGAGAATACCTCGTGTTTTCACATTTGAAAGGACTTTTTTGAGGTCGCCCACACCGACGGCAAGGCTTTGCATTTCTCCAAGACCTTTATAAACCTGCTCAAGTCGCTCATTGACAAGTGAAAATGAGCGGTTCATTTTTTCTTCTATGGATTGCTGTAAACGCTCATCAACGGTTTTTCGCATTTCTTCAAGTTTTTTATTGTTATCTTCTTGAATATAATTAAGTCGGTTTTCAACAGAGTGCCTTATATTATCAAGCTGTTGTTCGTTGGTCAGCGAAAATGTTTTTAATCTTTCCTCAAGTTGAGCAAGGCTCTTACTCTGGCTGATTGCGTATGCATTCTGACTTGAGGCAATCATATCACCGAGATTTTTTACTGACATTTGAGTTGATGAAGTAAGCTCCTGTCGCAATGCCGATTGTTCGTTACGGATAGTTTGCTCAAGTCTTTTAAATTCTTCACTGTTGCTGTTGTCCGATGCTTTTTTTAGCTGATTAAGGATAACAATGCCGAGCATAACAACTGCAATAACAAGCAAAACAATTATAATAATATCAAGTGCCGTTTGCATTTTTACACTTCCTTATTCAATTTATACTAATATATTAGCATTTCAAGGCTAAAAAGTCAAACGAATGTTTTATAAATTATGCAAAAACAGACTGCCAAACTGACAGTCTGCTGTGATATGGTTATAAATTCAATTAAATACCGTTTCCACAAGTTTACTGCAACCCTCGGGGGAATATAAGAATCTGTCGATATGATTGTCGTTGCAGTAATACTTAGGTTTTTGCGGATTGTATTTGTAATCAAAAGTGTCAATGATGATGATTTTAATTTTCATTTTTTCGGGAATGATGCTTTTTATGTAAACGCTTGCCTGCTGACCTGCTTTTACGCCGTCCTTACTTTCTGCAAGTCCTGCAAGGTTAGGGGCAAGTTCTACAAACGCACCGTAGTTTTCTACACTGCGTACAATTCCCGCAACGGTTTCGCCTGCACAAAAGCTGTTTGCGTTTTCTTCCCAAGTGCCGAGAAGTTCCTTATGGCTTAGGCTTATTCTGCCGTTTTCGATGGATTTTATTACAGCTCTGATGTCCATTCCGACCGTGAATCTTTCCCGTGGATGTTCTATTCGTGATACGGAAATTGTATCGATCGGCATAAGAGCCACAATTCCGCACCCAATATCGGCAAATGCACCGAAGTTTTCGAGGTGGGTGATACGAGCATCAATTACATCGCCGCAGACAAGGTGAGAAATGTAATTTTTCATACAGCGTTGTTGTGCCTTTTCTCTTGAAAGAACTGCAAAGCGTTCTCCGTTTTCATCAACGGCAAAGTCGGTGATGATAAAACATACAGGGCGGTTTACTCTTGAAATTACCGCAATATCACGCACCGTACCTTCACGAATACCGATTGCACCTTCTTCACGGGGGATAATTCCTTTCATTATGCCGAGGTCAACAATAAGATTATGTTCTGCATCACAAACGCAGGCCCTTGCCTCAAGAATTTTTCCTTCCTTTTTTGCGTCACTTAATAAAGAAAAGCTGTGGAGCGTGTTGATATTATCCTGTGTTAAAATGAGTTTTCCTTCGGGTAAATATTCTGACATTTTACAGCCTCCGTTAATTTTATTGCGCTACTGATTTCTGTTTGTCGCAATGTCAGCGTATGGCTGACTTTTCAGTAAGCATATTTGGTTACAAATATTAGTATGATTTTGCAATAAAAAATATAACCGAAAGAAAATTTTACAGAATATTAATCGGGCAATAAAATGTGAGCAAGATTAAATTATCAGTCACGATTATAAAAGTTTGGTCAACCTTTTCAAAGGTTGTGGGTGTGGGCAAAGCCCACAAATACTTTCCGTTTACGCAATCTGACGATAGCCGAACAGCTTGCAGTTCGGCGGCTTGAACGAATGGGCGAAAGCCCTTAAATGCGATAGCAACAAGAAAGCCATTCGATATATAATGAAAAGTTAATCATTTCTTTTATAAAAGGTTGTCGCCTGTTTTAACAAACTTAGTTTTAGCAGGCAAACAGCGTGGCTGTTTGCGCCTGATAAATTGTTATATCGGAAGATATTATGGGCGCTGCCCTTACCCGCAATTTTTGAAAAAATTAAGTAAACTTTTTTGTTTTTTGGGAGGATAATTTAGCGTTAACTAAATTTTAATGCCCGACCGACACTCTGCTAAACCATAATTTACCCCAATGTTTGATAAAGAAAAAAATCCCTCTCTGATTTTTCAGAGAGGGAAAAGGTTTAAATTTAAAAATTTATGCCCAATTAAGAGTATCGTTATATACATTGATGTAGTCGTTAGCCGAACGATCCCAGCTGTTGTCGCTCATCATTGCACGCCACATAAGCTGATGCCAGCCTGCGTCATCATGAATACCCCACAAAGCTCTTCTTACTGCATTTACCATATCTGCGGTATCGTAGTTCTTGAATGTAAAGCCGTTACCGTAGTTGTCTGCACTGTCAAATACAGAGTCTTTAAGTCCGCCAACTTCACGAACAACAGGAATTGTACCGTAACGGAGAGCAATCATCTGTGCAAGGCCGCATGGCTCCTGAGCAGACGGCATAAGGAATATATCAGCACCTGAATAAATCTTTCTTGCAAGTTCAGGTACAAAACCGTGACAGAAGCAAAGTCTGCCCGGATATTTTGCCTGCATATAGTTAAAGTAGTCCTCGTATTCCTTATCACCCGAGCCGAGAATTACAAACTGCATATTCTCGGTATTCATAAGCTCTTCAAGTCCCATTCTTACAAGGTCAAGTCCCTTATGACCTACAAGTCTTGTTACCATACCAACCATTGGTACATCCCAGCGCTGTTCAAGGCAAAGACGCTCCTGAAGTGCTCTCTTACACTCACCCTTGCCGCTCATATCGTCCTTAGAGTAGTTACGATAGATCTGATAGTCTGTTTCAGGATTATAGCTTTCGGTATCAATACCATTTTTAATACCGCAAAGTTTATAGTGACGGAGGTTAAGTTCGTCGTGAAGTCCCCAGCTGAACCATGGGTCTTTAATTTCAGCCGCATAGCTTGGAGATACTGTTGAAACTCTTGTTGCTGTTTCAATAGCGCCCTTCATCATATTGAGTTTGCCGTTCATCTCAAGAATTTTTGTTTCATTGGCAGGAATACCTACACATTCTGTATTAACTTCCCAGCCGTATTCACCCTGATACTGAATATTGTGAATTGTAAACAGGCTCTTGATATTGTGATACCATGGTCTGTGTGAATAGAACAGATAGTAGTAAACAGGTACAAGTGCTGTCTGCCAGTCATTACAGTGAATCATATCAGGATGGAAGTCAATGTATGGGAGCATTTCGAGAATTGCTCTTGAGAAGAATGCAAATCTCTCGGCATCGTCATAGTGACCGTAAAGTGTACCACGCTTGAAATAGTATTCATTGTCAATGAAATAATATGTACAGTCGTGCCATCTTGCCCAGAAAAGTCCGCAATACTGATGACGCCATGCAACAGGTACGGTAAAGTTTGTAATGAAATTTAGTGAATTTCTAAGTTCCTGCGGAATTGTGCCGTAAAGCGGAACTACAATTCTGCAGTCCTGACCCTTTCTGCAAAGTGTGTGTGGCAGACTTCCTGCAACATCTGCAAGTCCGCCGCTACCGCAAAACGGATTTGCTTCAGATGCGCAATATAAAATTCTCATTTGATTTTACCTCCATTAAACTACAGATTTTTTTGCTATATATACAGGATAGGAGTCATATCCCATAAGTGAACGACCATCCTGAATTTTAACATCCTTATCTATGATAACATAATTCAGGTTGGTATTGCAACCGATTTTTGTATCTTGCATAATTATTGAGTTGCTTACTTTAGCACCCTCGCCGATATATACACCCTTAGAAATAACACAGTTTTCAACCTCACCGTTGATTACACAGCCTTGAGCAATAATTGAATTTTTTACACTGCTTGTAAGACCGTAGCGTGACGGAGCGTCATCTCTAACCTTTGTGTAAATCGGACGCTGTGGGTTAAAGAGAGCATCTCTTACTTCTTTTTTGATTAAATCCATATTGAAATTGAAGTAATCCTGATTAGAAGTAATTGCCGCTGTATAACCTTTATCTTCAAAGCCGTAAACATTGTATTTGCCGACGGCAGCCTGAATAATATTTTTAATGTCTTTCTGATTTACGGCGAGAGCCTGATTTATTTCCTGCATAAGGAGATCTTTTTTCAGGAGTATTGCACCGAATACTACATTTTCAACAGTATCTGTCTTTTGCGGATTGAGGAAAAGTCTGTTTACTCTGCCGTTATCGTCAACGCTGATTGTCATAGGACGGTCGTAGCCTGATGGTACAACCATTTTGTTGTAAATTACTGTAATGTCTGCATTCTTTTTGGTGTGAAAATCAAAAAGGTCTGTGCAGTCAAAATTAGAAATAATATTGCCCGGTGAGAGCAATACATATTCCTCACGGCTGTTTTCAATGTATCCGTGCATATTATAAATGGTTTCGGGATAGCTTGAGAAAGAACTGCCGTTATAAGGTGTGAGCAATGTAAGCTGACTTCTTCTCTTTGAAAGGTCATAAGCAGAACCCGAGCCGAGGTGATCGGCAAGAGAAAGATAGTTCTTTGTGGCAACTACGCCTACATTGTTGATACCTGAATTTGACATATTAGAAAGAACAAAGTCAATTATTCTGTATTTGCCCCCGATAGGAACGCTTGCCATTGTGCGTGATGAGGTGAGGTCAGGCATTTTTTCGTCAAGAGTGCCTGCAAAAATAAGTCCCAAAACATTATTACATCTCATTTGCTTTTACCTCCGTGCATCTGTCAATCATTTCCTTTGGCTTTACAACTGCGCCCTCGTCAATTATAGAGTTCTCGCCGACTACGGCAATACCCCATTCATCTCTGTTAGCACAGTCCTCAGGTTTTGCGCCTACAACAGCGTTTTTGCGTACAACTGTATTTTCTGCAATAATTGCAAACTGAACTGTTGCACCCTCTTCAATTACCGCACCCGGCATAATGATAGAAGAGTTGATTGTAGCGCCTTTTCCGATAGTAACGCCCGAGAAAAGAATAGAAAACTCAAGATTACCGTAAACATTACAGCCGTCTGCAACAAGTGAATTCTGAATAACTGCGTCATTAGATACAAAGTGTGGCGGCATCATTGGATTTCTTGAATAAATATCCTTTAAGTCAAGTGTAACATTAGGGTCGAGAAGATCCATATTAGCTTCCCAAAGACTGTCGATTGTTCCGACATCTTTCCAATAACCCTCAAACGGATATGCAAACATACGCTCGCCTGCGTTGAGCATTGCGGGAAGAACATCTTTACCAAAGTCATGGCTTGAGTTTTTGTTTTCGTCATCTTCAATGAGGTATTTTCTTAACTCTTTGTAGCTGAAAATGTAGATACCCATTGATGCGTGTGTGCTTTTTGGCTTTTCGGGCTTTTCATCAAATTCGTAAATTTCGCCGTCCTCGTGTGTGTTGAGAATACCGAATCTTGACGCCTCTTCAAGAGGTACATCTATAACAGCTATAGTACAAGCCGCATTCTTTTCTTTGTGGTATTCAAGCATTTTGTTGTAGTCCATTTTGTAGATATGGTCGCCTGACAAAACAACAACATATTCGGGGTCATAGCGGTCAATGTAGTTAATATTCTGGAAAATTGCGTTTGCAGTACCTGAGTACCAATCTGCACCGTCAACAGCCTGATACGGACTTAGGCAGTTTACACCCGAGTGCATACCGTCAAGGTCCCATGGCTGACCGTTGCCTATGTATTCGTTAAGAACAAGCGGCTGATACTGTGTGAGAATACCAACAGCTTCGATGCCTGAATTTACGCAGTTTGATAGTGGAAAGTCAATAATTCGATATTTTCCGCCGAATGGAACGGCAGGTTTTGCAATTTTTCTTGTTAAAACGCCAAGACGGGAACCTTGTCCGCCGGCAAGAAGCATTGCAACTACTTCCTTCTTAGGGAACATTTTTCTACCTCCAGAGATTATTTAAGAGTAGGGCAGAGTTGAGCATACTGTCCTACAATTATAAGTATATTTATTTTAAATCCTCTGCCTTTACGGCTTCGGAATTGAGAACAACGGTTTTTCTCGGCTTTTCGGTGTTGCCTTCGGGATTTTCAAGTTCCTTTGTACATTTAAGATAAATTACACCGAGCGGCGGCAGGGTAAGTGAAAGTCCCTGCTTGTAACCGTGAATTTTCATCGGCACCGTGGTAAGAGTGCCTGTATTTGATACACCTGTTCCGCCAAATTCGGTTAAGTCGGAATTAAATATTTCCTCATATTCGCCAAAGCGGGGAACACCTATCATATAGTTTTCGTGAACGGTCGGCTGAAAATTGCAGACTGCAATGATTTCGTTGCCGTCCGAGTCGGTTCTTCTGAAAGCAATAACGCTTTGAGTGTAGTCATTACGGTGTATCCATTCAAAGCCTTTCGGAGTATTGTCAAGCTCATAAAGCGGCTTATGTTCAATATAAAATTTATTTATTGCTTTAAAGAATGTATATAGAGCATTATGTTTTTCAAACTTAAGAAGATCCCACTGAATACCCGAGTCGGAATCCCATTCATCAAACTGTCCTATTTCGCAGCCCATAAATACAAGCTTTTTGCCGGGATGAGCGTACATATATGTAATAAATGTTCTTACGCCTGCAAACTTGCTGTCATAGTCACCCGGCATTTTGCTGATAAGCGAGCCTTTGCCGTGAGCGACTTCATCGTGAGAAATAGGAAGAATGAATCTCTCTGAAAAAGCATAGAAAAAGCTGAATGTAAGGTTATCGTGGTTAAACGGTCGCCACAATGGGTCAAGCGACATATAGTGGAGAGTATCGTTCATCCAACCCATATTCCATTTGTAGTCAAATCCGAGTCCGCCCTCCTCAATAGGCAGGGTAAGTTTTGGCCACGAAGTGTTTTCCTCGGCAAATGTAAGAGCCGACGGGTGATACATATGTACTGCCTTGTTCAAACGCTTGATAAAGTCGATTGCCTCAAGGTTTTCGTTACCGCCAAAGCGGTTAGGTACCCATTCGCCGTCCTTTTTGCCGTAGTCAAGGTAAAGCATAGAAGAAACCGCACCGATTCGCATACCGTCAATGTGGTATTTGTCGAACCAGAACATTACAGCCGAAATCAAAAAGCTGATTACCTCATAGCGCTGGAAATTAAAGAGGCAAGTGCCCCAACTGTCACGCTGACCTTTTTTAGGATTGTTGTCTTCGTAAAGGCAGGTGCCGTCAAATTTATAAAGTCCGTAATCGTCCTTAGGAAAGTTTGACGGTACAATTTCCATAATAACGCCGATTCCCTCCATATGACAGCGGTCAATGAGAGCCATAAGGTCACACGGCGTACCATAACGAGAGGTTGCGGCAAAGTATCCTGTTGTCTGATAGCCCCAGCTTGGGTCATACGGATATTCCATAAGCGGCATAAGCTGAACATGCGTGTAGTTCATTTCCTTTAAATAAGGAATAAGCTCATCTGCCATTTTTTGATAGTTAAAGTAATTGCCGTCAGGATATTTTTTCCACGAGCCTGCGTGAATTTCATATATATTCATCGGCTTGTCGGGTGAAGATGTATTCTGACGATTTTCCATCCAATAGCTGTCATGCCATACATATTGATTTGTATTAAATACCATAGAGGCATTTTCGGGTCTTGTCTGACAATGAAAAGCAAACGGATCCGATTTTAAAATGTTTGTGTGGTCAACGGTTTCTATACAGAATTTATATACGGCAAATTCATTGAGATTTTCAATGAACAGTTCCCATACACCGCCGCCGATTTTATACATATAATTAGCTTTTTGATTCCAGTTGTTAAAATCGCCCACAACAGAAACTGTAATTGCGTTTGGCGCCCATACTCTGAACATTACGCCGTTTCTGCCGTCTAAATTCATAAAATGAGCGCCGAGAAAATCGTAAGCACGAACAGCGTCACCGTCAGAAAACAGTCGCAGCGGAGAACGCTCATCATTAAAGACATACTTCATATATTCAACTCCTTATTATGACTGCCGAATCACCCAATCGACAGTCAACCATTCCGAATAATGCGGATTGTTTGATAATCACTGTTAATTATAAAAACTTCTTGTATAAGAATACCAATTAAAACTACTTCTATATTCCTATAATATATAATACCAAATAAATATGTTGTTTTCAAGCAAATTTGAAAATTTTTACACAATATTTTCGTGTAAATTTTATAAATAACCTTTCAAAATTCCCATAAGGAACATAATTTTACATAAAAATAGTTTTTTTATAAATAAATCAAGTAAATTTTATTAAAATGTAAAAATCAAATTTATTTTATATGTTTTATGAGCTGTACATAACTATAAAAATGTGCATAGATTTTCTGAAGTAAATATATTGAAAAAAAGTATTTACAAATATTATTTTTTATAGTATATTAATACAACAATAGACAATAAAACAGCAATAATAAACAATTCTGTTTATTGCTAATTGAATAAATAGCGGTGAGGTGATACGAATTTGTTTTAGTACAATTGCACACACAATAAAATTAGGATGAGGAGATGAAGAATAATAAATAAAAAAAATATAAAAATTATAGGTACAATTGTAGGTATAATTGCAATTATTATAATCGGAGTATATATATATAATCAGATAAAAATTTCAAATTATCTTAGTAAACTAACTTATGATATAGTACAGGAATCTTATGATACTTACGGTGATTACTCGAAAAGCAAATATCAGGATATAGTACCGGAAAACATTTATAGCATTATGAATCTTTTGCCGGGACCTGGGGTGGGCGATGGCAGTAATTATCATATAGCTGAATGTTATCATACAAATCCCATAACATTAGTTTTACCCGGAAATACAGCCAAATCGTTCTATAAGGAAAAATGTTTTTATGTAATAAAAAACGAAGATCATAGATCCGGTGGGGCAACTTCACCGACAGTATATTGGAAATTAGATGATGATAATGTTTGGCGAGTATCAGATTTTGATTCTCCTCCGTGATAAAAATATTATTTTGACAAAACCACCTCTGACTGCTATGTCAGGGGTGGTAATTAACAGAAAAACAAAGAGTGTAAAGTGTTCAGTTTTTTAATTACGGTACAGATAACAATTCAATACTACTTGCAAAGTTTCTAATGAATATCGTACTTTTTTGATGATTTTATGACTGATAATAATTTGAAATGGTGTGTATAGTTATGCGAAAAATAATAAATAAAAATATTTGCTTTATGGGGATATTAATTACTCTGCTTGAATTAGCTGTATTCTTATCGACACCTTATTCAAAATCGATTTTACCGGTTTATCCTTTAAATAATTTAATATGGTCAATTGTTTTATTTACGGTATTCTTTTTTTCATTCAGTGCATTTGTTATATTTGGCTTTGCTAAGAAAACTTTTTTACTGTATAAAAAGCAAATAGTAATATCTTTTTTTGCTCTTTTATTCATAAGAGTTATACTTGATATTGGCTGTTATATTTTCAAAAGTACAGAGATTAAATCTATATATAGCTTATTAACGGATTGCATATTTTTTGTAATTATATTCCAAATTATTACATTTGCTTATACCGGCAGAAATTTATTAAAAGATATATATGGTAAAATTAAGGGAAAAGATAAATCTATAGTAGTTATATTATTATTTTATGTTTTAGTTGTGGCTATAGTTGTTTCTTATTTAGTCTATATATTTATAAATTTGCAAATGTATGCAGAAAAATATACAATTGATTCGTCATTTTATCTTTTTAAAAGTATGAATTATAACTTTAATTCACAGTTGTTAAGAATGTTTACGGCAATTATTTTACAAATATTTCTTGTAATAATACTTAATAATCTATATGCAAATAATTTTGACGCAGATTTATATTGGTCAAAAATATTTTTAAAGATTATTGCACGAACAATAATAGCTTTTATAGCAATATTTGTATTATTGTTTATTAAAATTTGTATCTCAAATGTCGGTACTATTGCAAAAATACCGGAAAGATCATCTGATTGCTACATTGGATTACCGAATTTAATTTCTAATAGCTTTGTCTATAAACAAATATATAGGGTAAAAGATAACTCGTCGCAGATATTATCATACGAAAATACAGATGTTAAAATAAAATATCATGACGAAGAATTACTCGATTTTAAGCTAAATAATTTTTTCGATTATGAATACATAAATAAAGAGCAGAATAACATAAATAATTCAAATTCAGGTGCATCAATTAAAATACAAGATCAAGAAGTGGTATTCTTTTCAAATCAATATATAGCTTATGCAAAAAACGATACCCCTTATGTCATAGCCTTTGATGATATTAAAAATCAAAATGAGAATGAGGTTATAACAAATTTTTTAGAGTATATGATTACTTGTGGATATTGGGATTACTTTGAGTACGGTTGTGATTATCTTAAAAAGTATGATTCTGATTTTATAAATCCATACATAGAAAGATATGCAAACGGTGATTTTACAGAAAATGAAAATAAAGTAAATCAAGAAATCAATACAGATTATATGATGAATTTTGCTCAAAAATGCTTGAAATTAAATGAAAAAAGAGATGGATATGTTGGAAGATAAAGAAAAACTAAAAACCATTAATAAAAAGAAAAAAATAATAGTAACAACGGCAGTTGTTTTTATCACTGTTGGAACAGGAGTTTACATTAATCACTTGATAAAAGTAAAAAATTATCTTAGTGACCTAACTTATGATATAGTACAGGAGTCTTACGATAATTAA
>ERZ506754.588-NODE-588-length-18896-cov-4.198716_pt1 | contig 18896 bp, 23 predicted proteins | sample MGYA00513043_ERZ506754 | MGnify/ENA metagenome assembly ERZ506754 | reverse complement strand
CTGTATATTTGGTTATTCGATCAGGACTAGTTTCTTCCTGATTTCATAATAGAAAGAAATGCTATCTTCCACATCGCTTTGTATCAAAGCATATAAATCACCAGATTCATTAAAATTATTTAATTTTTGCCGATTCAATCCATCACTTAACTGACAATATACTTGCTGGTGCAAATATTGTTGAACCATACTTTTCATTTTTCGAAAAAGAACATGATTCACAAAATGAAAACATAGAAAAAGAAGTAGAACTTTATAAATATAAATAGATATATTGATGAGACCATTTGTTGTTATATGTGCAGTTAAAGTACTCATTGCGTTTGTAGCATATAAAAGCAACACACTGCAAATCAAAGATAATCCTCCAACCATGACATAATAAATTTTCAATTTGGGATATTTTGCAAGTACACTTTTCATAAAATCGCCTTCATTCAAAATAATATAGATCCATCAACTTTAAAGTTCAATTTTCACTTTTACCAAATACACATTGACACATCAATTTTTCATATCGATTTCATCTTTCTTTACATTTTTCATCAGAAAGATTCTCCATGCATTCTATCACTGTTAATCCAGAATTTTTTTCATTTATGTTTACTAACCATTGAAATTTACATCTCATTCATTTCCTGACGGTTTATACTTATTAACAGGAGTAATAAACATGCCATTTTCTATCACATATTCATCTTCCAATAACGATCAATTATTACGTTCCATTGCCGGAGCATATTTCAAGCAACAGCGACTTTCAAAAGATTTATCTTTAATTGAAGTTTCAAAAGCACTTCATCTTAACAAAGGCTTTTTGTCTGACCTTGAACACGGAAATCGACATTTTCCTGACGGAACCATCAATCAGCTCAACAGTTTCTATTCATGTAATTTTGATGAATCTCTTTCGTTAAGAGAAGATGCAGAAAAAATGTTAACTTCTGCCTATACATTCCTCTTTCAAAAACAACGCACAGAAGAAACAAACATTCTCAGCGAAGCAGTTTCATCAAAAAAAGAAAGCTCCTATGCTTTCCTGACTTACACAATTCTCAAACTTTTTTATCATATACGTGTTTCAAACGATACAAATGCATTAACAGAGTACAAATTATTACTTGATCGTTATTGTTATGCACTTTCTGATTATGAGAAATCTGTTTATTACAGTTTATTTGCTCTATTCTATAAACGAGATATTTCAAAAGCAAAAACAGCTCACGAATGTTTAATTCTTTCATATTCTTATTGCTCTAATAATTCAATTGTTTTCGCGATGAATGCATTTCAAGAAATTGCTATTTTAGGGGAAATGAATCAACCTGCTTTAGCATTGCTGGCATGTCAAAAAGTGAAAAGTATTCTGAGAGAGAAAAGCAATTACAAAAGACTATCTGATATTGATCTATTTGAAAGTAACTGTTTGATTTTATTAGGCGAACAAGAAGAAGCACAAAAGAAACTAAAATCAATTTTAGAACTCGGCAACAACACACTCAGTTCCAACACATTTTCAACAATTCAATCATTAAGCTTTAGTTATATTCTTTCTCGAAAATATGAAGAATGTATCCAAACCATTGAACCAGTGCTTGATAAACTTCCAAAAGATACACAATGGTTTTTACCATTTTGTCTGTATCATTTACAACGTTTCTCTGAATGTATAGCTTCAATAAATACTTCTATCAAATATTCAACAGAACAAAACACGCACTTTCTTTTGGCAATCCATTATCGCATTGCTGATGATGCAAGCAATTTCATTCATGAATGCAAACAATATTATTCTTCCAAATTAAGTCACTCTGAATACGATAATATCCCTGTCATTCTTCATTTTTTCTTAGATTTCGCAAAGGAAAAAAACAATCCATCTTTGCAGCTCAAAATCTATGCAGATTTAAACCAGTACTACGAAAAAACATTAACTTTTGAAAGAAGTGAGTTGCTTCAATAACTCACTTCTTTTCTATTGCCTGTACAGGACATACTTTCACACATTCCCCACACTGAATACAATCACTCTGATTAATCACAACCGGATCCTTTGCTGTATCAATACACTGCTTTGGACATACCACATAACACGTACCACAAAGAATACATGCATCATTCACATAATACCCACCAGCAGGAACAATTTCTTCCTCAATGATGAAATCTTCATTCACATGATTCATTTCATCTCTAAATTCACCTTTTCCCTTTTCAATACAAAAAAGCATCTTTCCCTTTACATTCGATTCCCCAACACACAAAACAAATCCATTCACTTTGATAGACACATGATCATTCACACCAATCAAAGAAACATACCCATGTTCATGCAAGGCATCAAACAATGTACTGCCCTCTTCCACATCAAAGCACAACTTATTTTCATCCTGCTTCACAAGATCCACAACATGCACTTCTGCTCTTCCTTCTTTATCATTCAATGCAATAACAACTTTATCAAATGATTCATTCAACACTTCTAAACAACGATTCATACACTTCTTCCTCATTCATTTTACTTTCCCTTAATTATTTTACATACATTTTGCATTTCTAAGAATACGTGTTTAACATTTCAAAACTATTCTATTCACGTACCGCAGGAGGAAAGAAATTGGTATGTTAAGTAAAAAATCTATATTAGGAAGTTTCATTGCCATGGCAATGCTCGCTGGATGTTCATCCACACCTGCAGCTTCCACAGGCGCATCTGATGCATCAGGTTCAGATTTTGATTCATCAAATGATATCACAGTCATCTCAAGAGAAAGTGGCTCAGGAACAAGAGGCGCATTCATTGAACTCACAGGTGTAGAAGAAAAGCAGGGTGATCAGAAAGTTGATATGACAACAGATGATGCACAGGTAGTAAACAGCACATCCGTAGTATTAACAACAGTAGAAACAGACCCATATGCAATTGGTTATGTATCTCTTGGAACATTAAACGACAAGATAAAGGCAGTCAAGGTTGATGGTGCTGAAGCAACAGCTGATGCAATCAAGGCTGGACAGTACAAACTATCCCGTCCATTCAACATTGCAACAAAGGGTGAACCATCCAACGAAGTTGTCAAAGACTTCATGGCATATATCTTAAGTACAGAAGGACAAGAAATTGTTACAGATAACGGTTATATCGCATTAGATGATACAAAGGCATTTGAAGGAACACAGCCTTCTGGAAACATCGTTGTTGGTGGTTCTTCTTCTGTATCTCCATTAATGGAAAAGCTCATTGAAGCTTACAACAAGGTAAACCCAAATGCTTCTATTGACTTACAGACATCTGATTCCACAACAGGTATGACAAGCTGTGCAGAAGGAAGCTATGACATTGGTATGGCAAGCCGTGAACTCAAACAGGAAGAACTTGACTCCGGTCTAAAGAATACTGTTATCGCTACAGATGGTATCGCTGTTATCGTCAACAAGGAAAACCCAACAGATGAACTCAGCTCTGATGCTATTAAGTCCATCTATACAGGCGATACAACAACCTGGGATGAAGTAAAGTAATTGATTCATTCGTAAGCTTTCTTCACATGAAGAAAGCTTTTTTCAAAAGAAAGGTGTCTTATGAGAAAAAGTGAATTTTTCGAATCCTTCATGAAATATGTATTCGCTGTTGCGGCATGCTTCTCTATTGCTGCAGTTGCATTGATCTGTATCTTTCTATTCAGCAGCGGTATCCCAACATTTAAAGCAATTGGTTTATTCAAATTCCTGTTTGGAACATTATGGAGACCAGGCAATGATATCTATGGAATACTGCCAATGATCGTTGGCAGTCTCTATGTCACTGCAGGTGCAATCTTGATTGGTGTTCCTATTGGAATTATGACAAGTATCTTCTTAACTTACTATTGTCCAAAGAAGATCTATAAACCACTCAAAGCCGCAACAGAATTACTTGCCGGTATTCCTTCTGTTGTCTATGGATTCTTTGGTCTCATCGTCATTGTCCCTGCGATTAGAAACATGGAACTAGCACTGCATATTCACGGAAAAGGAAACTGTATCTTAACAGCTTCCATCATCTTAGGCATTATGATTCTCCCATCTATTATCGGGGTATCCGAATCTGCTTTAAGAGCAGTTCCACACAGCTACTATGAAGGTTCATTAGCACAAGGTGCAACAAAAGAAAGAACGATTTTCAAAGTTATGCTTCCAGCAGCTGCTTCAGGTGTACTTGCTGGAATCGTACTAGGTGTAGGCAGAGCAATCGGTGAAACAATGGCAGTCGTTATGATTGCGGGGAACCAGACAAAAATGCCATCTTCTATCTTCAAGGGCGTTAGAACAATGACAGCCAATATTGTTATGGAAATGGGATATGCTACAGGATTACATCGAGAAGCATTAATTGCTACAGGTGTTGTTCTATTCGTATTCATACTTCTCATTAACGCATTCGTTGCTGCTATCAAGAAGAAAGGAGTAGAACATGCATAATTCATTAGAAAAGCAAAAATACCCAGGCAGTGCATTCTTGAAATTCTTGATCTACTTCTGTGCTTCGCTCACATTTCTAGTATTGATTTTCTTGATTGCATATATCCTGATCAATGGTATTCCACATATCAATCTAGATTTATTTGCACTCAAATACACATCCGATAACGCATCTGTCATTCCAGCATTGATCAATACAGTTGTGATGACATTGCTATCTCTATTGCTCGCTGTTCCTATCGGAATTTTCTCGGCAATTTTCCTTGTAGAATATGCCAAAAGAGGAAACAAGCTTGTAGAAATCGTAAGAATGACAACAGAAACACTGCAAGGTATTCCATCCATCATTTATGGCTTGTTTGGCATGTTGTTCTTCGTCAATCGATTAGGCTGGGGATTTTCCATTATCTCAGGTGCATTCACTCTAGCAATCATGATCCTTCCTCTCATCATGAGAACGACTGAAGAAGCATTAAAATCTGTACCAGACCTCTATCGTGAAGGTTCCTTCGGCTTAGGTGCAGGAAAATTAAGAACTGTATTTAAAATCGTACTGCCTGCCGCAATGCCAGGCATCCTGGCAGGGATTATCCTCGCCATTGGCAGAATCGTTGGAGAAACAGCTGCGTTGATCTATACGTCAGGAACAGTCGCAAAAGCTGCAGAAGGATTATTCAGACCAGGCAGAACATTAGCAATTCATATGTATTTATTAGCAAGTGAAGGTCTCTATATGGATCAAGCTTACGCAACTGCTGTCGTATTGCTTGTATTAGTTGTTGGTATCAATGCACTATCCGCATATATTGCCAAGAAGATCACACAGGCATAGAAAGGAACAACATGAGCAAAATCAGTGTCAAAGACTTAGATCTCTATTACGGAGATTTCAAAGCTTTAAAAAATATCAATATTGAAATTGAACCAAATGAAATTACTGCTTTCATCGGTTCATCTGGCTGTGGTAAATCCACACTGTTAAGATGCTTAAACCGCATGAATGATCTTGTAGAAGGATGCAGGATTGAAGGAAACGTTCTACTAGATGGTACTAATATCTATGGAAAGAATGTCGATGTAAACCTTTTAAGAAAGAAAGTAGGCATGGTATTCCAGAAACCAAATCCATTCCCAATGAGTATTTATGACAATATTGCCTATGGTCCTAGAACACATGGCATCAAAAACAAAGCACAGTTAGATGAAATTGTTGAAACTTCTTTAAAGAATGCCGCAATCTGGGATGAATGCAAAGATCGTCTCAAATCCAGCGCCCTTGGCATGTCAGGCGGTCAACAGCAGCGTCTATGTATCGCTAGAGCTTTAGCTTGTCAGCCAGAAGTGATCTTGATGGATGAACCAACAAGTGCACTTGATCCTATTTCCACATCAAAAATTGAAGAACTCGTATTAGAACTCAAAAAGAAATATACCGTTGTCATTGTTACCCATAACATGCAGCAGGCAGTTAGAATCTCTGATAAAACTGCATTCTTCTTACTCGGTGATTTAGTAGAATACGGACAGACAGATCAAATATTCTCCGTACCTAAGGATAAGAGAACAGAAAACTATATTACAGGAAGGTTTGGGTGATACATATGAGAAATCGTTTTGATACGCAATTAGAACAGTTACAGGAATCCATGACACAAATGGGAGATAAATGCTTATCTTCTATTACAGATACAATTGATGCATTAAATACAGGAAATGAAAAACTAGCTGCAGCTGTCATCTCTAGAACAAGAACGATTCGTAGAGATGAAAGAGAAATTGAAAATATCTGCTTGAAGCTTCTTATGCAGCAGCAGCCAGTAGCGAGTGATCTCAGAAAAATCTCAGCCTCTTTAAAAGCCGTCTATGATCTGGAAAGAATCGGTGATGTTGCGGCTGATATTGCCGAAATCGTTGCAGTTGAACATGTATCTACAGCTGTAGATATTCTAGATATGAAAGAAATGGCAAATGCTGCTAGAAGTATGGTATATGACTCCATCAAAGCATTGAACACAAAAGATGCAGTGCTTGCGCAAAGTGTCATTGATACAGATGATATCGTAGATACTGCATTCAATAACGCAAAGCAGACACTCATTGATAAGTTTTCCAAAGACGCCAATGTAGAATATGCCTTAAACCTATTAATGGTAGCGAAATACTTTGAAAAGATCGGTGACCACGCAGTTAACATTGCACAATGGGCAATGTATGACGCAACAGGTAAACTTTAAACAATATACATATTCCCTTCAATAAGATATGGAACAATCCATATCTTATTTTGTTTGCAAATACAAAAAAAGACCCAGGAATTTCTTCCCAGATCCTTCTTGATATGGCGCCTTAAACAGGACTCGAACCTGTGACACCCTGGTTAACAGCCAGGTGCTCTACCGACTGAGCTATTAAGGCATGGACAATATAATATCATAGATTCAATAAAATGCAAATACATTTTTTCAAAAAAAGCAAAAAAAAGAGCGCCTTAAACAGGACTCGAACCTGTGACACCCTGGTTAACAGCCAGGTGCTCTACCGACTGAGCTATTAAGGCAACAACAATAGTTTATCACGATTCATAAAATACGCAAGCAGTATTTTAAAAATTATTAATTTCCAGTCATATCCATTGACTTTCACTAGTACAGATAGTACAGTTTAGACAGATAAGACAGAAAGGAGTTCAAATGTTTTTTCTCAACACGCAAAGCAAAGAATCAATCTTTGAACAAATACAAAACCAGATACTGCGTTTTATTCAGGCAGGCGTGCTAGCTCCTGGAGATCGTTTACCAAGTGTACGTCAACTCGCCCAAGAAAACGGAATCAATCCAAACACAGTATCCAAAGCATATATTGAATTAGAAAAAAATGGGTATGTTTATAACATTCCTAAAAAAGGCGTCTATGTTTCAGACATTGATCTTAAACAATCTCATTCCAATCAAATCGTAAAAGTATTACAGCCACTCAAAGATTCAGGCATCCCGAAACAAGAATTAATGGATGCCATTGAAATACTCTATAAGGAGAATGCAACATGTTAAAAATTGACAAGCTATACAAAAACTTTGGAAATAAAGAAGTTCTCAAAGGACTCGATCTAGAAATTCAAGATGGATCCATCTTTGGACTCGTCGGAATCAACGGTGCCGGTAAATCCACACTGCTTCGCATCATTGCTGGGGTCTACGAGCCTGAACAAGGATGTGTTCTATTCAATGACTGTGATACATATGATGATCCAAAGATCCGTAAAGAAATTGCATTTGTTTCTGACGAACAATTCTACCCAATTGGCGCAACAATCAAATCTGTAAAACAGCTCTATGAATCCATGTATGACTTCTCTGAAGCTAAATATCAGAAATTCTTAAAGATGTTTGAATTAGATGAGAAAGATTCTATTCTGAATTTATCTAAAGGCAACAAAAGACGAGTTGCCCTGCTATTTGCATTATCCACAGAGCCAAAACTCTTATTATTAGATGAAGCATATGATGGTCTAGAACCACTCATTCGTTATAAATTCAAACAGGCATTAGCCGATTTAATTGAAGATGAACATCTGACAGTTATTATTTCCTCACACAATCTAAAGGAATTAGAAGATATCTGCGATTCCTTTGGCATCCTGGAAGATGGAAGAATGCTTGAATACGGTGATTTATCCGATTCCAAGGAAAACATCAACAAATACCAGATTGTATTTGAAAAAGAAGTCAACCTAGATGCATTCAACGATTTCAATATCCTTCATTTAGAAAATGAAGGCAGAGTATATCAGCTCGTCGCAAAAGGAAATCAGGAAGAGGTTCTCAATCAAATCGAAGCAATGCATCCAATTCTTATCGATGTATTACAAGTCAACTTTGAAGAATTGTTTATCTATGAATTAGAAGGAAGGAGCAAATCTAATGATCAATAAGAACTATTTCAAATATCTATTCAAAAGCAAAATCATTGCATGGGTATTCTTTGGCATCATGTTCATTGCGATTTCTATGTCTTCTTTCTTAACACCTGGCAATGAAGCCGCTGACTGCTTTAGAGTTACCACAATAACTTCTCTTGTGCTATCTATCATCATGAGCTTTGCACTGCCAGTCTTCTTATTCTCCTTCGTTCACCGAAAAAGAAGTTGTGATATGTATTTCTCACTTCCAATTGATCGTAAAGAACTATTAATCACAACGATCACTTTCTCATTTGTACTGATTTTCAGCTACTATACAATCTCTTCTCTATTTGCATTGTTATTCACAATGCGTTCCACTACGATTTTCTTTTCATCACTTTTTGCATCATATGCAATGATGGCATTAGGCATCCTTGCACTACTCATCATCAATTCCTGTATTTATCTATTTGCAAATAACATCTTTGATGGAATTGTAATGTTAGCTGCGTATTCCGCAATCTTCGTTGCAATCAGCTTAACCGCAGAAATCATCAGCGATCTATTGCTCATTCCATTCATGTTGTCATCTTTTGAAGAAGGTATTCTATTTTCCCCAGTTGCAATTGTCGCTGTCAACTTCACAAGTATTTCTCAGAATATCGTGCAGTCCATTGACGATGCAATGAGCTTTGTTCCAAGTGTTTCCTATTTACAAATCACAGTATTAGTCATCTATACATGTATTGCATGCTTTCTCTTAAAGAAAAACTTTGTTGAAAGAAAGACAGAACGCGCAGAACAGGTATCTAACACATTCTTTTCCTATCCATTCATCATCAATTTCTATTTGCTTGTTTCACTTGTCAATCTAGGTTTTTCTATCATCAAATCCAATATGATTGATTCCTTCATTCTTCTTTACATTCTCTTATTCTGCATCTATCTGATTTCTATCTTTGTATACAAAAGAAAGATCAAATTCTACTGGAAGAATATTCTCTACTTTGTTTCAGCTGCACTCATTACATTTGGCTGTGGAAAGTTCATCTTTATGAACCATGCATTTTCCTTACCATACAATTATCCACTTAACGCTGGCGAAAAAATAAACTACTATATAAATGAGCACAACTTAAATAAAGATCTTTCTTCTAAAGATATGGATGCGAATCATTCCATCAACTTATCCATCAATATTGATATTCCAGCAGATCAATTAGACACAGAACAATACAAACAGGCTGTATCTATCCTAGAAGCATATAGAAAGCAGGCAATTGATCTATGGTTTACAACTTCACAATCCTATTACGATAAAGGTGCAGACCTCTACATCAGTAACGCAATTCAAAACAAAGATGTAGCTTCCTGCTCCTATCAGACAAAAGATGTCTTCACAATAGAAGAACTCAAACAGCTTGCAAAAATTGGAACAATCCAAATAGAATACTACGATTACGAAACAGGTAATTATCAAACTTACACACTCGATGAATATTTAAAGGAGGTCAAATTATGACCCTGTCACTTAACAATACAAATAACACAGTCTTAAAAGACGGCACAGAAAAACAGCTTACATCTAAAGAATTTGGTATTCTATCATTTCTGATGGATCACCCAGATGAAATCCATACTGCAGAAGAAATCTATGAAAATGTATGGAAGGAAGAACCATTCCGCTGCCGTTCAATTATTTGTGTTCATATTTGCCATATTCGCGAAAAACTAGAAAGTTCTCACTCCGAAAAAATCTTAGATTCTTTCTGGAAACGCGGATATCGTTTTAACTCAGCTTCCTAGTTTGGAAGCTGTTTTTCATTTTCATACAACTTTTCATATAAATTAATAGTTTTCCAGTCTATTTTCAGCTACAATGGAATTAACAAAAGATAGTGTTCACTTACACTACAGACAGGAGAATAATATGGGACTAATTTTAACTACGCTTAATGCAGCAGGTAGCACACTTAGCGATCAGTGGAAAGAGTATTTCTATTGTGATGCAATTCCTGCCGATACAATTTGTGTAAAAGGTCATAAGAAGACATCAGGTTTCGGTGCTAACCGTGGAAATGACAATATCATTTCTGATGGATCTGTCATTGCGGTTGCTGATGGTCAATGCTTAGTCATTGTTGAACAAGGTAAAGTTGTTGATATCTGTGCAGAACCTGGAGAATACAAATATGACTCCAAAACAGCACCATCTATCTTTACAGGCAAGAGCCTTTCCTCTTCTGTAAAAGACGTATTCGCACAAATTGGAAAGAGAATCACATTTGCTGGAGAAACAGGAACAGATCAAAGAGTTTACTTCTTCAACACAAAGGAAATTCCAGGTATGAAGTACGGAACAGCTTCCCCTGTTCCATTCAGAGTTCTTGATCAAAGAGCAGGGATTGACTTAGACATCTCTCTCAAGGCTTTTGGTGAATATTCCATCAAGATTTCTGATCCAATCCTTTTCTACACAAACGTTTGTTCCAATGTATCAGAAGTATACAAAATTTCTGATATCGAAGATCAGATGCGTTCTGAATTATTAACAGCTTTGCAGCCTGCATTCGCTAGAATCGGCGCTGCAGGTGTTCGTTATTCAGAAATTCCTGCACACACACTAGAACTAGCAGAAGCACTAAATGACGAACTATCCAAGAAATGGAGAGATCAAAGAGGTATTGAAATCGTATCCTTCGGTATTTCTTCTATCAAGGCTGATGAAGAAGACGAAAAGATGATCAAGCAGATGCAAAAAGATGCTGCATATACAAATGCAAATCTTGCAGGTGCTGCTATCGTCGGTGCACAGGCACAGGCAATGAGAGATGCCGCAAATAATGCAAATGGCGCAGCAATGGGCTTTGTAGGACTTAATGCAGCACAGGCAAGCGGTGGTGTGAATGCTAACGTATTACTCAACCAGCAGCCTGCACAGCCAGCACAACCTGCAGCTCCAGTAACTCCTGCAGCTGGATGGACATGTCCAAAGTGTGGAACAGCGAATACTGGTAAATTCTGCACAAACTGTGGTGAAGCAAATCCAGCAAACGCAAAGTGGATCTGCCCAAAATGCAACACAGAAAATACTGGCAACTTCTGCAATAACTGCGGAGAAAAGAAACCGGCATAATGATTTAACAAAAGGTCCGGAATCCGGACCTTTTCATGTAAAAAAAGATATGAAAAACATTGATCAGAAAAGATATAAACGACAGCTGCAGTCTAATAATTTGATTGGCATTCTTTTAGGTCTTTCTTCCATCGCCCTTTTCATTATTTTACTTATACTTTCAAAAGCACTGACAAGATAGAAAGGATTATTCTATGCCAGAACAATTAACGAATTATCAGTGTCCCAATTGTAATGGACCACTCAGATTTGATCCCGTTTCATCCAAGCTAAAATGTGATAGCTGTGGTTCTACATTTACAGTGGATGAAATTGATAAAGTCTTTTTCGAGAAAAACCAGGAAGCAATTTCCGTAGATGCTGAAAAGAAACAGCAAGAAAATGCAGAACTTCTGCAATGGAATGAAGAAGAAGCAAAAAACATGCGTGCATACAACTGTCCAAGCTGTGGTGCACAACTCATTTCTGATGCAAACACTGCCGCAACAAGATGTCCATATTGTGGAAATCCAACAGTAGTTCCTGCACAGTTTGAAGGCTCTTTAAAGCCAGATTACGTCATTCCTTTTAAACTGATCAAAGAAGATGCAGTCAAAGAATTAAAGAACTTCTACAAAGGAAAACCATTCCTTCCAAAAGCATTCACAGAAAGCAACCACATTGAAGAAATCAAAGGTGTATACGTGCCATTCTGGCTGTATGACGGTACTGTAGATGCACACTTAAGAGGATCTGCAACAACTTCTTCCTCTTACGAAACTGATGATGACATCGTCACAACAACACGTCATTTCCGTATTGAAAGAGATGGAACTGTTGAATTTCAGAAAGTACCTGCTGATGGTTCTTCCAAAATGCCAGATGATTTCATGGATTCTATTGAACCATTTGACTACAAAGATCTTGTTCCATTCCAGATGTCATATTTGCCTGGCTATTTGGCTGATAAATATGATGTATCGATAGAAGAAGATGCGGAAAGAGTCAATCAGAGAATTAAAAATACAACGATTTCTCTTTTAGAAGAAACAGTCACTGGATATCAGACATATGTATCTGATAAAACAAATACAACAATTACACCAGGTACAGTTCACTACGCATTCCTGCCAGTATGGCTGTTATCCACACAATATCAAGGCAAGAATTACCTGTTCGCTATGAATGGTCAAACAGGAAAGATGATTGGTGATGATTTGCCAATCGATAAAACAAAGATGATTCTACGATTCCTCTTGATTACAGTCATTGGTATTGCTTTACTGTATGTCATCTTATTTCAAGTGATGGGAGCGTGAAGATACTATGAAAACAATTAGAAACATGATTTTATTGATCGCACTCTTTCTCTTGATTCCTTTTACACCAATCCACGCATCGAGTGATGTATATGTAGAAGATACCTATGGTGCACTTTCTCAAGAAGAAGTAGATGAATTAAATGCATATGCCGCACAAATTGCAGATCAGTATGAATTTGGAGTTTACGCAAGAATCATCGAAGATCCAACAGAACAGTCATATGATGATATGACAAACTTCATTGAAAAATACTATACGGATGAAAGTTTAGGATATGGCAATACTGACAATGGTGTATTACTACTGATTACACAATGTTCAAAAGGTGGTTCTTACCAGGTTTATATTCCATATTGTGATAAACAGTCTATGTTCTCTTTAGATGGCATGGATATCATGGATTCAGCTGCACGTAGCGGTCTCTATGAGCACGATTACTATTCAGCAATTCGCGATTACATCAAAGAAGCGGATGGCTTAATGGCATACTACAGTGAAAATGGCGAACATTATGGAAGCAACTATGACGAACCTGCAGATTCCACACCAATCAAAAAAGGCATCACATTCGGCTTGCCACCAATCATTGCACTCATCACAGTGCTCGCACAAAAAAGCAAGCACAAAACAAAAGCCATCGCAACAACAGCACATTCCTATGTACCAGGCAATGGCGTACATTTAACAAACAGCCGTGATATGTTCCTGTATGAATCTGTCACAAGAGCTCCAATTCCAAAACATGATGACAACGATTCCTCACCTGGAGGAAGCAGTTTCTCCAGCAGTGGGGGAATGCACTCTAGTGGCGGACACTTCTAGATTCATAAAGCTATAGCAGTACATCTGTTATAGCTTTTCTTCTATTAAAATGAAAGGATTTTCTGTATATCTCTTTTTCTCATGTAATAATAAAACACATAAAAATCAAAACAAGAGGTAGCGATGCAAATGAGTATCTTGTGGAGTCAACGGGCAAAGAAGCAAGTGAAATGTAATCATCGCCGAACGAAGCATATTGGCAAATATGTTCCGTGGGGTTATGAATAACATTCAAAACACCCCTTCTAAAAGAAGAGGTGCTTTGTTTGTTCATGTATTTTGTTCAATCACGTCTCTTACCAGACGTTTTTATTTTTTACAAAAACGACTATACAGATGAAGAATTAGCTTATGCCCAGTCTTTCAAAGATACATTTGATATCAAGAATGTACTCAGTGATACTCCACAGTTTGCGAAGGATCAGCAGAAAGTTATTGAAAACATCAAAGAAAGACCAATCAATGATTATTTCATTGAAACAAATCACTCTGATGTTTGTGAAATGGGCTCTGCAGATGTAGGTGACGTTTCCTGGTGTGTTCCTACTGCACAAATTAATATTGCATGTTATTCCATTGGTGCAGGTGCACATAGCTGGCAATGGGTTGCACAAGGTAAGAGCAGTATTGCATATAAAGGCTGTATGCTTGCAGGTGATGTATTATATGATGCCACAAAAACACTGTATCAAAATCCTGAAATGATTGAAAAAGCAAAAGCTGAATTGAAAACTAGACTACAGGATAATTCCTATAAGTGTTTAATTCCAAAGGATGTACTACCACACATTTCAAATGTTGAATAATATGAAGCAAGCTTCGGCTTGCTTTTTGTTATGAAAAAATACATTTTTTCATTTATAAACATTTTTTACCCACAGCTTTCACATATTTTTTAAAAAATATATAGACAAATCTTTTTTATTTGATATCATAGTTCAGGCAATTTTAGGAGGAACTATGAAAAATTCAAAAATGTCATTAGCTAAAAAAATGGTTATTGCACTGATACTTGGCATAGTTGTCGGTATTGGGGCTATTTTTTTAAGGGTTAATCTCACAGAAAACGGTCAAGAAGCGACATGGTCAGTGATTAACAATTTATTGTTTGCTGACATTACAGCTGAAGGAAACGAAAAAGCTATTGGTTTATTTTATATTGTTGGTCAATTGTTTGTTAATTCAATGCAAGTTATCATCATCCCAATGGTATTCACATCTATTGTTATTGCAATGATTAGAATATCTGATGCTAAGAAACTTGGTAGAATTGCTAGTAAAACAATTGGCTATTTTTTATTAACAACAGTTATCGCAATTTTAGTTGCTTCTGTTTGTGGAATGATTGCTTACAACGCTGGTCTTTTCCAGGCTGCTGAAACAAACCTTGAAGCAGCTGCTGGCAAGAGTGGTTCAAACCCATTACTATTCATTGTTAACGCAGTACCAAACAACTTTGTATCTGCATTGAGCAATAATGGCGGTGTATTAGCAATTGTTGTCTGCGCTGTTGCTGTTGGTCTTGGCATTAATACAAATAAAGAAAAGTTCAAACAGATCACAGCTCTTTGTGAACAGATCTCCGAACTTGTTACTATCATCTTATCCTGGATCGTAAATACATTCGCTCCAGTCGCAATCTTCTGCTTATTAACAAGAACATGTGCAGCGTACGGTGTGGCTTATTTAAAACCAGCACTTAGCTATATTGTATTAACAACTGTATTACTATTTGCATTCTTATTTATCTTCTATCCATTGTTCGTATCCGTTACAACAAAGCTGTCCCCAACAGTCTTCGCAAAGAAGATTGCTAAGGTTGCATTATTTGGTTTCTCAACATCTTCAAGTGCAGCTACACTTCCAATGAATATTGAAACTGCAGAAAAAGAATTAGGTGTATCTGAAGAAATCGCATCCTTCGTATTACCACTTGGTATGACAATCAACATGGATGGTACTGCATTAATGCAGGTTGTTGCTACAATCTTTATCGCAGGTGTTGCTGGATACACAGTACACCTTCCTCAGTTGATCTTAATTGGTTTATTAGCTGTTATTGCTTCTGTTGGAACACCAGCTGCTCCAGGTGCAGGTGCAATTATCCTATTCACAATCTTATCTGGTGTTGGATTCACAAATCCTATCGCATTATCAGTATATGCATTGATTCTTGCAATCAACCGACCAATTGAAATGCTTGTTACCGCATTAAACGTTACAGGTGATACTGCCTGTGCAATGGTTGTATGCAAGAGTGAAAACTCCCTCAACGAAGAAGTATTCAATACAGTAAGCAAATAATTGATCTATGAAAGTCACTTCAAACGAAGTGGCTTTTTTTATGGGTAACAACGCGTTGCTTTACCCATGTTCTTTTCTTTGCTAATTTATAGTTAATGGAGGAAATCAAAAATGGAAACAAAAGATATCATTTTAGAATTGCGCAAAAAAAATAAACTATCACAAGATGAACTTGCAAGAAAAATTCTTGTAACCAGGCAAGCCGTATCCCGTTGGGAAAATGGAGAAACAATTCCAAATACTGAACTCTTAAACTTCTTTCAAAAGAATTCAATGTTTCCATCAATACGCTTTTAGGTTTACCTAGAAAGCTAATTTGTCAATGTTGTGGAATGCCACTTACAGATGATTCCATCATAAGCCATGAAAGTGATGGATCACTCAATGAAGAATACTGCAAATGGTGCTATGCAGATGGAACATACACGTATCATAACATGAATGACTTAATTGACATATGTGTAAAAAAAATGGTCAATGATCATTTCACTGAAGAACAGGCACGTTCCTATATGAAAGAAATTCTTCCACAGCTAGATTACTGGAAACGATATGAAGAGCTCAGTGATGATGAACAATTTGAAGCATTTAAGCAACAACTCTTACAAGAAATCAATGTGCTTCATATTAAAGGACTGCCAGAAGTTAAGAAATTAAATGCTCTTGTTGGAAAATATGTTAATCTTGCATATCCACTTCCAAATGGAAAAGCAGTGCAATTTCTAGATGATGACACAACATATCTAGGCAATCAATTGGAATCTGCATTTGGTGGAGATCGATGTTTTGGTATTCTTGCAAGTATGGATTTTTTACTCATCTGCACATACGGAAAAGATGGAATCAATCCAGAACTTGTTCTATACAAGAAGAGATAAAAAAAGCTCAGACAAAGATGATTTGTTTTCATCCAAGTCTGAGTTTTATTTTTACTCTTCTTTTTTCCAGAATCCACTGAGATAGAATACACCACCAATGACAAGTGGCATAAATCCTGCCAAGGCATCACCAAGCCAGAACCCTTTTGGTCCCATACCTAGCGCCCATCCTAGAAGATAAGCTAAGCCAACACGAGCAATCATGCCATCTAATATCGCAACACACAGGTTTAATTTAGAGTTTCCTGAACCATTAATAATACCAAATGCAAAGCAGCGTGTCGCTGCACCAAAGAAATTCAAAATTGCTGGTAAAACAATAATTGTTGCTTCCGCTAATACAGCTTCATCAGAAGTAAACATTCCAAATATCATATCTGGATCGTATTTAATTACAATACTTCCAATGATTGATAATGCGAATGCTCCACCAAATGCCCAGGCAAGAATCTTAGGAACACGATCATACTTTCTTGCACCCAAGTTTTGACCAATCATACTTGCTGCAGCTGTTGTAATAGAGTTGGACATAATACCCATCATCATATTGAGTTTACTGATGATACCCGCAATTGCACTGTAAATGATTCCAAAGGAATTTACCCATGCCGCAACAACCGTCTGTGAAATAGAAATAGAAGCAGACTGTAATGCCATTGGAATGCCTAATGCAGAAATCTTTGCCATTGCATTTCCATCTGGAATAAAACTCTTTAATTTAAAATCAAATCCAAACTCTTCTTTTCTTTTATACAAATACGCAAATGCAAAAATAAAGCTAAAAGATTGACCTATAACTGTTGCCCAGGCAGCTCCAGCAACTTCCATCTTAAATCCCGCAACAAATACAATATCTAATACAATGTTGATAATTGCCGCAATTGCAACAAACATAAATGGCCTTTTGGAATCTCCCATACCACGCATAATGGCAGAAACAACATTGTAACCATAAATAAAGATCAAGCCTAAGATACAAATGACAGTATAATCCATTGTATATGCATATGCTTCCTGCGGTGTATTCACAAGCTGTAATAAGTTATCTCTAAAGATATAACACCCCACAGAAATCAATAATGCAATTGAAAATAACAGCGTGAATAATGTTCCGATTGTTTTCTTGATTCCATCATGATCCTGCATACCAACTTCACGTGCGATAATGACTTGTCCTGCACTTGAAAACCCCATCGCTACGAAAGTTAACAGGTGAAGAATATTTCCCCCAGTACTAACTGCAGACATTCCAGATCCACCAATCACCTGTCCTACAACAATCATATCAACGATGTTATAGATTGCCTGTAATGCATTTGATACAAACAACGGTGCCGCAAAAGCAAACAAAAGCTTAGGCACAGATCCATTCGTCAGATCTTTTACCATTGAATTACTTTTCATTCTTTTCTTCCCCCTTTTTTTTATATTTATATTTTTCTTACACTTACCGCAATACCATCTCCCACTTCATAATATGCAGTAATAAAACGATCATCATTCAATAGATGTTCTCTGAATTTTTTGATCTTATGAACCATTTGTATCGTACTTCGATTTGAAGATAACTCTTCATTATCAACAATTCCATGAAAATTCAAATTATCAAAAATAAAAACAGTACCTATTCTACTATTTTTCATGAAGTGTTCTAAATATCTGCGATACTGTGATTTTGCCGCATCAATAAAAATCAAATCATAGATTTTATTTGTTTCAAATGCTGCACCATCTATTAAATGCACATGTATTCTATCATCTAATTGTTCATTTTTGATATTTTGAATTGCTTTTTCATACATTTTTGGATTGATTTCTAATGTATCAATTGTATTATCCCAGCGTATTTTAGCCATATTAATCGCTGAAAAACCAACTGCAGTACCAACTTCAAGAATATCTCGTATCCCTTCATGTTTTCGAATATAATTCAAAAGAAAAGCCATTCCATCATCCAGCATAATAGGAACATGCTCTTTTCTCGCTTCATCATGGATTTCAATCAATGTTTTTTTCATGGCTATATTTTATCAGAATAACTCGTCACTTGCACATGAAGGCTGTTTTGAATCAATAAACAATCATTACATGA
>ERZ506754.569-NODE-569-length-19412-cov-5.084569_pt1 | contig 19412 bp, 13 predicted proteins | sample MGYA00513043_ERZ506754 | MGnify/ENA metagenome assembly ERZ506754 | reverse complement strand
ATTTATCCACGCGCATAGCACGTGATATTATTAAACGCCCTAACAGGCATTTAATAAACAGACTGTGTTGGATGTTACGTCCAACACAGTCTATCTACACTTCTTAAATTATCATTTATTTCAAACTGTCTAACCGATGCAGGAATGCTGCCATATCACATCTAGCTACATCAACTTTTGGTCTGAATTCCTTCTGTTCGTTATCGACAGCTCATCCCTGTGAGATCTCTGCATGTGCAAGCCACAGTACATCTTCTGCATGCGGACTGTTCTTGTCGATATCCTTGAATGTACTCCAGTCTGCTTCACTTGGTGTCCATGTTGCTGCATCCAGCCAGTGTTTGTTCTGTGCAAGTCTTCTGATGAATGCTGCCATATCACATCTAGTTACCGCAATGTATGGTCTGAATGTTCCATCTGGATATCCTGTACTGATACCTGAAGATGCCAGCCACTGTACATCATCATTATGTGGTGTTGAATCTGCTGGTGTATCAATAAATCCTGCATCTCCAACTCTTAATGCAACCTTTGTACCAGGATATACTTCTAGTGTGACAGTTCCAGACTTCACTGTTTTGAATGAAATGTAATTTTCATAAAAATCATTTCCTGTGTCACCTCCTCCATTAACACTTTCTAATACATCTGATTTTTTAATTTGTTCATACGCATTATTTTCCAATGGGAATTCTCCTGATTCACTTGTGACATGGATTGTATATTGTTGATTTACCTTCAAAGAATATGCTCCACTAGAAGTAAACTCATCTCCAGTAACATCATCAATCATCGAAACATTTGCTTTTGGATAACCATCTACAACATTTACTTTTACAGTTTTTGTTAAATTTGCATTACTTGCGGATGTAACTTTGACAACTGCAGTTCCAACTTTCATTCCTTCAATGCTGAATCCACCATAATAGCTATTAAATTTAACAACATCATCTCCACCTAGCAGCTGAGAATGTGTTGATTTTATTGCATGCTTGTTATATGTAGGATCAACAGACTTTTGGAATCCTTTATGAATTGTAATTTCAGAAGGAATATCCATTGAAGTTGCTGGTGTTGCTGTATATACGTCAATATCCATTGTTGTTGTAATACCTTTATACTTTGCTGTAAGCGTTGTAACTCCATCCTTATAACCGCGGAAAACAGGAACATTGCCATTCATATATACTTCGCCTACTTCTGGTTTTGAAGAGATAAATTCAATTTCATTGTATTTGATAATATTTTGAATATATGTTGGATCTGTAACAAAATCACCTGCCAACCATCTTTCACCAATTGCAGAGCTACCACTCCTACTTAATTCAAGCTCAATATTAGACTCTCTAAATTTAAATTCATTTATCTTATCTGCAACGGCAACCTCAATATTTTTTGTCATGTCACCAACAGCAGACACTTGAATTGTTGTAGAGCCGTTTTTTAAAGCTGTAATTGTCCCATCCTGTGAAACATCAACAATTCCTTGATTATTATATTTTGGAATTGAATATGTTAATTTTTCATCAGAAAGATCTTCATCTTTTGGCAACAATGTACTCTCTACATCATCTTTTACATTTATTGTTTCCCCTGCTTTTAGAAGATATTTCAGTTCTTTATCATATTCAAAACCTGTTGCATAATTTCCGACTCTTGCATCAATTACCATTGTATCAGAAAGGCCATTATCAGTTGTTCCTTTAATTGTAACCTTGCCGGCCTTTTTAATTCTGAAATTTACAGAGTAAGAACTATTAGTATCTAGTTCTATAACATCTGAATCTCCTTCAATAACTTCATATTTAACTTCAGTTGCCCGGCTAGCTCCAGAAGGTTCAAATGACGTTTGAATATAATTGTAGTTAGGTATTGAAGCATCTCTTGTTGTATATACCTTTTCTTTATTTACAAATTTGAATGAAGTTGCTTCTGGTCCTACATTAATAGTCCATGAATTTGTTTTTCCTAATTTATCAGTTAATTCCAAATAGTAATATCCATCTTCATAGGCAGTAAACATTTGTGTTTTTGTATCAGACTTTGCCTTTTTTTCAGATACTTCAGTATCACCATGGTAACTATTTGAGATTGATACCTTTTCAATAGAGTTTTTACTACCTAATTCATATTCAACTTTCTTTGACTTACCCGTGTGGAGTTTAATACTATTTCCATTGACACTTTCAAATTTATATGGATTTTCTCCTTCAAATATATGCATCACACAAGAAGCAGTTAACTCTTTATACTTCGCTGTAACTGTTACATCACCTGCTTTATTGAAATGAATATATCCAGTATTTATTTCTGCAACATCGCTATTATCAACGGAGTACATAATTTGATCGTCAGAAACATTTCGAATTGCATTATTATTATCAGAAGTTAATAAGTATTTTAAATAAGCACCACTTGATTGATCATAAGAATATTCTTTTTGATCAAATGCAATCCAAGTTGGGTCATCTGCAACAGTAATGCTATATGTGATTTTTTCTCCATTTGCTAATTCTGCAACAACTTCTCCTGAACCATAGCTCTTACCTTTTAGAACTCCATCATTCAAATCAAATGCAGGTGTATCGTAAGATTTTTTAAACTCTAACTTTTCATCAGAATAATCTGCATTTTCTGGATAAAAATGTTTTTTAGCATCTTCTCTTAAATCAAGAGTTTCTCCAACACCTACCAATTTAGAACTCCAAGGATTATAAGAACCTTGCGCATAATTTCCCATTAAAACGTGTACTTCTGTTGTATCAGACATACCGTTTGCAGTACCCGTAACACTAAATGTTCCAGATTTATTTGCATAAAAATGATTTGCATTATTTTCATCTTGTGTAACAACACCTTCAGGGTCATCCACAGTTATATCAATATCATCTGCAAAAATCTCCCAATTAGATGGTTCACATGTATAATCTAAAGAAAAATCATTCTGATAATTTTCAACGCTTGTATTAATTACTTCAAAATCAGGATTTGAACTCCATTTAAAACTAGTTATTTTTTGCCAATATTTACATAAAAAATTTCCAATCTACTGTTTGAATTGTTTAAATCCTCAATCTCAAAGTAAATTGATGCTGAACCAGCTTCTTTAGCAGTAACTGTCTGTGTATCTTTATCAAAATCAATAAACTCTTCGCCTTCGAAAATATAAGCATCTTTTACTTTCAAGTCTTCAGAGATATCATATTGAATTTGATATTGATCTCCAACATATAGCTTGACATTATTTTCCTTAAACGAAAAATAATTTGTTTCTCCTTCAGCATAAATAGGAGTTCCCAATCCTACAATGCAGAAGATAGAAAGAAGAATAGAAAAAAACTTCATTAGTAATTTTTTCATAATCATCACTCCCTATTGTTAATTACTGAAAACATTATCTCTCTAGTTTAGAATTGGTGCAAGCGCTTTCTAAAATGTGCTTTATTTCTTTGTTATCGCTGAACTGAAAAGTTAAATTCCACTTTCGTATACACAGAATAGAATTTACTATTTCACCAACTTCCAGTTGATTTTACTCTTTCAGAATGTTTTATTTTTCTTAGCTGGATGTGTTGCCTCTCAGAAAGGAGATCATACTATGGCAACATCAAACAAGAATTTACATTTAACTGATGACGAACGCAGAATCATTCAACGCGGCATTGAAAATAATTCTTCTAAAAAGTCTATCGCTGATACGCTTGGCAAAGACAAATCTACCATTGGCAAGGAAATCAAGAATCATCGTATTCTCTCTTACAAGTCAAAGTATTCTGTCGAGTGCATTGATGCCGGAAAATGTCCAAACAAATATTCACACCACTGTTCTAAGGAATGTCCTTCCTTCAAGCCTTTTATCTGTAAAAGACGTGACCGTTCTCCTGGTGCATGCAATGGCTGTGAAAGATACAAGCGCTGCCGGTTCGACAAGTACAAGTATGAAGCGGATGCTGCACAGAAAGAATATGTTGAAATGCTCTGTGATGCACGTGCCGGTGTCAACGCTACAGTCAATGAAATCAAAGATCTAGGTCTTCTTATCAAACCTCTGCTGGAACAGGGACAGTCTCTCTATGTCATCTGTCAGAACCATCCAGAGATCAAAGTATCCGAAAGAACACTGTATACGTATATCGAAGATGGCGTATTCCAGGATGCCGGCGTTTCCATCACCAATCTTGACCTCAAAAGGAAAGTACGCCGCAAAATCCCAAAAAACAAAAAGAACCAGTATGCAAAGCGTCAGGATCGCTCCTATCTCAAAGGAAGAACGCATCTGGATTACACGAACTATCTGCAAGAGAATCCAGATGCACGTATCGTTGAAATGGATACAGTGTACAACGATGTATCAAACGGTCCATTCATTCAGACATTTAAATTTCTCCAGTACGATCTGCTGATCTGCATCTATCATGAATCAAAGACAACAGATGAAATGCTGAGAGGAATTCTTCTGCTTGAGCAGTATCTAGGCCTTGATATTTTCAATGCTGAAGTTGAAGTGCTTCTGACAGACAGAGGAAGTGAATTTGTATCTGCTTCTGAAGCAGAGTACAGAGAAGATGGAAGCAGACGCACTCGCGTCTACTACTGCGATTCCATGTGTTCCTGGCAGAAAGGATCACTGGAGAATGTTCATCTGCTTCTCAGAGAAATCTGTCCGAATAAAACTGATCTTTATGCATCAGGACTGACATCTCAGGAGAAAGCCAATATTATTTCGTCACACATTAATTCGTACCCTAAGAAAAAACTGAAAGGCAAGTCATCCTTCCAGCTTTTACAGTTCATTAATCCAGATATGGCTGACCGGCTGTATCAGGCTGGTCTTTTCGTCGTTCAAAGCGACGAAGTAACCTTGAAACCATATCTGTTGAAAACGAACAGTAGATAAAGAATAATCAGGCAGCGCATCCAGTCCATCACCAAACTGAAGTGGAGTTTTCTCTTTCATTTTGAAAAAAGTTAAAATTCCATGTGCCTTTCGTGTACTTATTTTTTATCTGTTTCTACAATCATTGTACCTCATATACTGAATTCCACAATAAAAACAGCACTGAATTTACCTGTCAGCACTGTTTCTGCACAACTAATTTCAACTTTATTTTTTTTCCTTTGAAAGTGGGATTTAACTTTTCAGTTCAGCCAAAGATTTTAGTCAAATTGTTTTTTGTACGATAATTTCTACACAAATAACATCTATTCCATAGTCATTTCCAGTTGTTAATGCCTGGTAAATGAATATATCTCCACATTCCTGATATCCTCTTTTATGCATTGTTTGAATAATCTGTATGAGCTGTTTCATGGAAATGGTCTGGTTAGATGGAACTTCTACAATCGTTAGATAAAATATGTGTTCTGCAATTTCTTGATATTCATAATTGTCATTTGGATGATTGTATGCAAAAAGCAGACCTGTATCGACAGGATACGTTGATTGTTTCAATGATTCTAAGCTGATACGATAGACAGCACGTGCAATTCCAGAACTGACAGAAGTAATTGTCTGCTCTGTAATATTCTGGATGTTGAGATAGTACATTGTTTTTCGTATGCCTGTATCGTAGTTTTTATTGCTTTTATATGATTGCAGAATGAGTAAAAGATTTTTTGCATTTTTGTATTTTGCATATGCCCACTCTGCATCTTGTCTTAGCTGATCAATTTGTTTTGAGAGTTGATCTGTTGCATCTTGATAGTTCTGATTTAAGAACATAGATTGAATTGTCGATAGAGGAATTCCTAGAGAGTTGTATTGTTTAATGAGAATTAATAGGTGTAAATCATGTATTGAATAATCTCTATAATTATTCTCACTGCGTTTTGGATGAATGAGACCTTTCTTTTCATAGAAACGAATCATGTCTTTTGAAATACCTGTCTGTTTACTTACCTCTTGAATATTCATAATCTTTTGTGAAATAACGAACAAAATCTATTGACCTTAGAACTGTTCCAACCTTTATGATTGTTATCATACAATACGGGAGGGAAAAAAGGAATGAAAAAAGTATTGAGTACAGTACTTTCTACAGCGATGCTTCTTAGTTTAGCTGGATGTTCTAGTAAAGAAACAGGAAAGTATACTGCAGGAACTTACACAGGAAGTGGTAAAGGACATAGTTCTGATGTTAAGGTTACAGCGACATTCTCTGCTTCTGAAATTACAAAAGTAGAACTTGATGTGTCTGGAGAAACGGAATCCATTGGTGGTGCTGCCAGTGAAGAACTACAAAAGCAGATCATGGAAAAGCAGTCTAGTGATATTGATGGAGTCAGTGGTGCAACAGAAACATCTAACGCTGTTAAAGCAGCTTTAGAAGATGCAATTGCACAGGCAAGTGGTTCTGAAAACAAAGAAAAAACAGCTTTGAAAGATGGTACATATGAAGAATCAGCAGCCAGCTTTGGTGTTATGGGTTTAATGAAGGGTAAAGTTACAATCAAGGATAACAAGATCACAGATGTTAAAATAACAGAAGAATCTGATTCTTTAACAGCACAGTGGTTCAAAGTTGCAGAAAGCAAATTAATTCCTAGAATCATTGAAGCACAAAGTGTAGGCGTTGATTCTATCACAGGTGCAACGACTTCTTCTGGAGCAATTAAGAACATTGTTTCCTCAGCAATTGAAGATGCTGGTGGAAAGAGCAGTGAATGGATGAGTGCTCCTGAAAAGAGCAGTGAAGTAAAGAAAATCGATGGCTATGATGTTATTGTTGTTGGTCTTGGTGGATCTGGTCTATTGTCATATTGTTCTGCAGCAAAAGCAGGTGCAAAGGTATTTGGTTTAGAAGCAGCTGGTGAAATTGGTGGTAACTCTGCTTCTGTATACGGTCCAATGGCATTAAATAGTAAGAATCTTGCTGAAAAGTATAATAATGGCAAAGACTATATCAATGAAGATGATGTTTACAACACATGGATCGATTATGTTGGAACAGATGAAAAGGCTGATGTGATCAAGAAGGCTGTTTATGAATCTGGTTCTGCATTAGATTACTACATGGATAACTTTGATTTCTCATTTGATGGCATGGGTGGTTTACTTGGTTCTTTCGTTGTTCCATCATGGGATAAAGAATGGACTGTTTATACAGCAGATGAAGAAAATTCTAAGTGGTACGCATTTGGGCCTGACCATACATATCAGTTTCAGGCTGCTTTAGATAAAGCAAAAGCAATGAATGATGAAAATGATTATATGCTTGAGCTTACTGCAGAAGAACTTCTCACAGATAAAGACGGCAATGTTACAGGTGTAAAGGCTGTCAGCTATGATGGTACAACTTATGAAATTTCTGGCAAGTCTGTTATTTTAGCAACAGGCGGTTTCCTTGGCAATGATGAAATGTTGAAGGAAGTATATGGCAGCACAGTGAAGTCTATTGGTGATACAGTCAATGATGGTACAGGTATCAAGATGGGGCAGTCTGTTGGCGGTGCAACATATGCATTAGGTACATTGCCAATGATTCACGTATCTCAGATTCCAAATATCATTCGTGATGACTCCTTGACAGCTGATCAGAAGGCAATTCTTTCTGCAATTGCTACAACAACAGATGCAAAGGAAATTGATGAAACTGGCAAAATCTTAGGAACAAAAGATGAATCTGGTACTACAAACAGTGAATTAACAGTTGGAATTGCATATGCACCTGGTTTCCATTACTACAATGCATATTCTCAGGAAGAAATTGATTCTATGAAGAAGAATGGTTTATCAGAAGCAACTGCAGCAGTTTCTATCTTTGGCTTAGGTCAGGGTGGAAAAGTTCCAGCAGCTGGTACAGCTATTGAAGATCTAGATCAGATTATTGATGTTGCAATTGATACAAACAATGCATGGAAGGGTACACCAGAAGAATTGGCAAAAGCTTTGAACATGGATGAAGAAGCATTGACAAAGGCTCTTGGTGATGCGGATACAACATACTATTTATTTGAATGTGCTGGATATTCTTATGGTACAGTAGGTTCATTGGATATAGATGAAAATATGAACGTATTGAAGGAAGATGGTACTCCAATCTCAAATCTATTTGCGGTTGGTCAGGATTCTGAAGGCGTTTGTAACAAGGAAGGAGAAGCATATTCTCCATGGGGTGGACAGGCACAGTCCTGGACATTCGTTTCCGGTAAGATTGCTGGTGAAGCAGCAGCTGCATTAGCAAAGTAAAATGAAAAGTCCTGCAGAAAATGCGGGATTTTTAATATGTAGTGCTATAATTTTCAGCAAATGGAGGAAAAAGGTATGAATTTGAAAAAACCATTTTCTTATTTTCTGATTGCATCATTGTTGAGTGGATGTGCGAAGCAGCTTGTCAACAGTGTTTCTAAAAATACAACTGCTATGAAAATGACACCTGGAACATATGAAGCAAGTGCAGAAGGACATAATGGAGCGGTACATGTCAGTGTAACTGTCAGTGAAGATAAAATTGAAAATGTTGAAGTGAAAGACAATAGTGAAACAAGAGGGCTTTCTGATCCTGCAATCCAGTTGATTCCTTCGCAAATTGTTGCATATCAGACACTTTCTACAGATGTTGTGAGTGGTGCAACGTATACAACGGTTGCGATTCGTGAGGCAGTCAAGGATTGTATTATACAGGCTGGCGGAAATCCAGATGCCTATAATGCTAAAATTCCAAATGATGAAAAAGGACAGAAAGAAGAATTGAGCAGTGATGTGATTGTTGTTGGTGGCGGTGCAGCTGGTATGGCAGCAACGATTCGTTTAGAAGAAGCTGGTAAATCTGTCATACTGGTTGAAAAAACATCTTCTTTGGGAGGTACGATCCGTGTATCTGGTGGCAACCAGGTCGTACAGGGTTCAAAAGTACAAAAAGAAGCAGGCGTCACAAATGATTCAGTGAAAAGCATGGAAGAAGATTTCTTGAAAAATGGGGATCAGTTGAATGATGCTGAACTGTTAGGTATCTATGCGAAAAATGTTGGTGCAGCGACAGACTGGCTGAGCGATGATGTTGGTGTTCGCTACAATATGGAAGGTGGTCTACATCAGCTTGCGGAATATGCAATAGATCGTGAGCTTGCATATGATGAAGGCGGCATAGGTGCAGCAGAGACATTGAATGATAAAGTTCATGCTACGGATGCAAATGTGTTATTGCATACAACAGCGAAGCATTTAATTGTTAAAAATGGAAAAGTTACTGGTGTAGAAGCAGAGAGCCAGAAGGGCAAGAAATATACATTGAAAGCTGATGCTGTGATTCTTGCAACGGGTGGATATGGAAATAACAATGATCTTTTACCTGCAAGTGCTAGAAATGGCTTGTTCTATGGATTAGATTCTTCTAATGGAGAAGGTCTTGTCATGGCAGTTGAAGATGCAAATGCGGGTACTACACATATGGAATATATTAAAGAATATCCGAATGGTGTGGAAACAAGCAAAAAGCATGCGAAAAGTACAATTGCAGGAAATATTACTGCTTTTTCAAAAGCTGCAATCTTAGTGAATCAAAAGGCAAGCAATCATGATATTCTGAATGCTTTAAAGAAACAGTCTGGAGAAACATTGTATCTTGTGATGGATGAAGCAACATTCAATGAATGGAAGACAAAACTGGCATCTGCAGGATTGAGTGAAGATATGATTGATGCATATGTTGCAAATAACGGTAAGAGTGAACCTGTCTTTACGATGGGTGCCACAATAAAAGAAGCCGCAGAAGCAGCAGGAATTGATGGAAATGTATTAACAAAGACAATTGAAAAGTTCAATACATATGTAGAGAATGGAGAAGACAAAGATTTCCATCGTGCAAAAGAATATTTGACGAGTACATTTGCTGAAGGAAATATCTATATTGTTGAACAGAAAGCACGTTACGCGACAACGATGGGTGGTTTAGATGTAGATGGAAACCTGCAGGTTGTAGATACGAATGGAAAAGTGATTGATGGTTTGTATGCTGCAGGCGAAATCATTGGTGGCGTGATGGGAGATGATTCTCCATCTGGTGCAAACAATGGATGGGCTTTAACGTCTGGCAAGTATGTTGCGGATTATCTAAGCAAATAAGTGATAAGAAACAGTTGCAGTGACTGTTTCTTTTTTTTTGTTGACAAAAAAGTTAGCTTAAGCTAATCTATCAAATATTAGTTTGTGTTAACTAACATTTATGACCTGAGGAATTTGTATGATAAAAAAGAGATTGTTAGAACTTGTACCGGAATCAAAGAAATATATTGCTGAGAATGTTGTGTTTCAGTGGCTTGGAATGTGCTGCAATATTGTGATGGTATTTACGATTGCACATATTTTAAATGATTTAATCAATGGAACAGAAATACAGTATGGAATGCGCTTTGGTGTAATTCTTGTGACAATTGTTCTTCGCATTGTATGTATTAAACTTGCAGGTAATGCTTCTTATGAAGCTTCTAGAAGTGTTAAGTTGACATTGCGGTCAATGATTTATGAAAAACTGCTGAAGCTAGGATCTTCCTATACAGAACATGTTTCTACTGCAGAAGTCGTACAGCTTGCTGGGGAAGGTGTTGAACAGCTGGAATCATATTTTGGTCAGTATATGCCACAATTCTTTTATGCTTTTTTAGCTCCATTGACACTGTTTTTTGTGATTTTTCCAATCGATGCTAGAGTTGCTGCTGTCTTGCTTGTATGTGTACCACTCATTCCTGTTTCCATTATGCTTGTACAGAAAGTCGCAAAGAAACTGTTAAAGAATTACTGGGGCCAGTATGCGCGCCTTGCAGATCATTTTCTAGAAAACCTGCAAGGTCTTACAACATTGAAAATCTATCAGGCAGATGAAGCAAAACACAAGGAAATGAATGACGATGCAGAACATTTCCGTAAGATTACAATGAAGGTATTAACGATGCAGTTGAATTCAATCATTGTGATGGATCTTGTTGCATATGGTGGTGCTGCACTTGGTATTTTGCTTGCATTAAATGGGTATATGCATGGAACAGTTGATTTCTTTGGCTGTGTTGTCATTATCCTTCTATCCGCAGATTTCTTTTTGCCAATGAGACAACTTGGATCATTTTTCCATGTTGCAATGAATGGTATGACCGCCAGTGACAAGATCTTTGCGATACTGGATCTTGCAGAAGAAAAAGGAAATAAAGCACTCGACGATAGCTATGACATTACAATGCAAAATGTTCATTTTGGATATACAAAAGAGAAAGAAATTCTACATGGTGTGAATATGTCGTTTCCCATGGGGTCATTTACATCAATCGTAGGTGAGTCTGGATGTGGAAAATCTACCATTGCTTCGATTCTAATGTGTCGTAATAAAGGCTATGCAGGCAGCGTAAAGATTGGTAATGTTTGTATTTCTGATGTAGATGAAAGTAAAGTCATGCAGACAATTACACTCGTCAGTCATAATAGTTATTTATTTAAAGGAACAATCAAAGAAAATCTATTGTTAGCAAAAAAGAACGCAACGGAAGAGGAATTGTGGAAGGTACTAAGAAAAGTAAAACTGGAACAGTTTGTCAGAAACAGTGAAGAAGGATTAGAGATGCCGCTTCTTGAAGGTGGTGGAAATCTTTCGGGTGGACAAAGACAGCGTCTTGCCTTGGCACGTGCAATTCTTCATGATTCTAAAATTTACATCTTTGATGAAGCAACATCGAATATTGATGTTGAAAGTGAAAATGATTTAATGCAGCTTATTATTTCTATGACAGAAGATAAGCAGAAGACAATCATCCTGATATCTCATCGTATGGCAAATGTTGTACGGGCAGATAACATTTATGTCATGGATCATGGAAACATTGTACAGTCTGGAACTCATGCTTCTCTGGTAAAAGAGAATGGTACATATCTAACATTATGGAATGAACAGCAGGCATTAGAAAATCTATACAAGGAGGAAAACTACAATGCAGCGTAATAGTATGACAGTGATGTGTCGATTGCTGAAACTTGTAAAGCCCCTCAGAGGAACAATGATCTTGGCAGTGACAATGGGTGTTTTAGGGCATTTATGTGCAATATTTGTAACTGTTACTGGCGCGATAGTAATCACTGGTGGTTCTTGGCAGATGGCTTTGATCATTCTTCCTTTGATTGCATTATTACGAGGTATTTTTCACTTGCTGGAACAGAATCGTAATCATTATCTTGCCTTTAAATTGCTTGCGCTAATTCGTGATGAAGTATTTGGTGCATTAAGAAAACTTGCACCAGCAAAATTAGAGGGGCGCGATAAAGGAAATCTGATTGCAATATTAACGTCAGATATTGAACTGCTAGAAGTATTCTATGCACATACGATCAGCCCAGTTTTTATTGCTTTGATTGTGTCTTTGATCATGATTGTCTATATTGGAAGCTTTCATATCGTTCTTGGATTGATTGCATTTGTTTCCTATATTGTGATTGGTATTGTTGTACCTTTGACTGCATCTAAAATGAGTCAGAAATATGGTAAAGCATTCCGTGAAGAATTTGGAAATCTTGATGCATTTGTTCTAGATAGCCTGCGAGGTGTGAAAGAAAGTATTCAATACGGATCTGGAAAAGAAAGACTGCAGGAAATACAAACCTACTCTTCTTCTCTTCTAGAAAAAGAAAAGAAGCTGAAGGGTGCTGCTGGAACAAGTGCTGCTGTTACAAGTGGAATGATTCTAGTATTTGATATCTTGATGCTGTTTGCTTCTGCATTTCTTTTTGAAAAGGGATTGATTGATGCTAGAGGTGCAGTGATTTCTGTGATTGCGTTGATGAGCAGTTTTGGACCGGTCATTGCTTTGGCAAGTCTTGGAACAGGTATTCAGAATACGCTTGCGGCTGGAAATCGTGTATTAGATATTCTAGATGAAGTACCAGTTGTCAAAGAAGTGAGTGATGGAAAGAATATTCAACATGCAGGTGCAGAATGTAAAAATGTTTGCTTTGCGTATGATCAAGAAGAAATCTTGAATGATTTCTCTATGGATATTCCAGAGAAAGGTATTATTGGAATCGTTGGAAAAAGTGGAAGTGGAAAATCTACACTGTTAAAGCTGCTGATGAGATTCTGGGATGTGAAAAATGGAAGTATTACAATTTCGGATGAAAATATCCAGAAAATCAATACATGTTCTCTTAGAAACAATGAAAGCTTTGTAACGCAGGATACGGTGCTGTTTCATGACAGTATTAAGAATAATCTATTGATTGCGCGTCCATCTGCAACGGATGAAGAGGTTGCTGCAGCATGCAAGAAAGCATCTATTCATGATTTTATTGCTTCTCTTAAGGATGGGTATGATACGAATATTGGAGAACTCGGAGAAACACTGTCTGGTGGAGAACGTCAAAGAATTGGTATTGCAAGAGCATTTCTGCATGATGCACCATTAATCCTGCTGGATGAGCCTACAAGTAATCTGGATAGTTTGAATGAAGCAGTTATATTAAAAGCATTGAAGGAATCATGTGATGAAAAAGCGGTATTGCTTGTCAGTCATAGAAAGTCAACAATGTGTATTGCAGATCGTGTGTATTCTAATGAGAATGGAAGAATGAGTTGATCATGGATATTACAGAAAAAAGAGAAAAAGAAAAACAAACAGTACAGTTTATGATTGCGCTGTACTGTCATAAAAAGCATCATACAAAAAAGGGTGAGCTGTGTGAGGAGTGTGAGAAACTGTATGCATATGCATGTAAACGTATTGAGCATTGTCCACATATGGAAACAAAAACGTTCTGTTCCAAATGTAAGACACATTGCTATGCACCTGAAATGAAAGAAAAGATTCGTGATGTGATGAAGTTTTCCGGACCTAGAATGCTGCTATATAATCCAGTACTGGCAATGAAGCATATCATCAGTCAATAATCGTGATATTTAGAGAAGAAAAACATTGTCTTCTCTTTTTTTTAGATTGAAATACGGTAAACTATAGGTAAGCGCATACTTTTGAAGGGAGTTTATATGGAATACGATGAATACATGAAGAAATGTGAAGAGATATGGGGGAGAAATGAAAAACTCATTGCTTTATTCAAGCAGGATATTTCAGACCTATCAGAAAAAACAATTAATAATCATGTACGTTATGTAAAGTTTTATATTGATGATTTTTTAACATTTCGTGAACCGTTGAGTGTAGAAGAAGGTGTGGATTATTTAAATGAATGCTTTGATTATTTTGTGCCGCAGAAATGCTGGTGGTCTTCTCCACATATGATACGTTCTGTTTCAAGCAGTGTTAAAAAATTCTATCACTCAATGTATCTGCATCACATTATCAGTAAAGAAGAATATGAATCCGTTAGACACACAATTAAATATTGTTTAGAGGACTGGATCCAGGATCTCATGGAGAGGAGATAATATGAGTTCGAGTTTTCCAAAAGATTTTTTATGGGGCGGTGCAACAGCTGACTTTCAGTATGAAGGTGGATTCAATGAAGGTGGAAGAGGTATTAACTCTCAGGATTTTGTAACGAGTGGATCTGTAAAACAGAAACGCCAGATTACATTACGATTAAAAGATGGTTCGAGAGGAACTGTGAATTCACTGGAATCTTTTCCAGATGGTGCAGAAGCAAAGCTCTATGATGATGTATATTATCCATCACATAAGGCAGTGGATTTCTATCATCATTATCAGGAAGATATTGCTTTGATGGCGGAAATGGGCTTCAATATTTTCCGTTTTTCAATCTGCTGGTCTAGAATCTATCCAACAGGAGTGGAAGAAAAACCAAATGAAGAAGGTTTGCAATTCTATGATGCGGTAATAGATGAATGTAGAAAATATAATATTGAGCCATTAATTACGATCTGTCATGATGAAATGCCAGATTATCTTGCGAGAAACTATGATGGATGGAACAGTCGTGTTTTAATTGATGCGTATGTGAAATATGCGACAACATTATTTGAAAGATATCGTGGCAAGTGCAGATACTGGCTGACATTTAATGAATTGAATGCAATTCATGGATATGCAAAGCTTGGTATTCATAAAGAAACACCACAGACATTCTATCAGTGTCAGCATCATATGTTTGTTGCAAGCAGTAAAGCTATTCAGATTGGTCATGAAATGATGCCGGATGCAATGTTTGGGGCAATGTTTGCGATGAGTGAGATGTATCCTGCAACATGCAAAGCTGAAGATGTATTTGCGTGCTATGAGCATCGTAGAATGAATTATTTCTTCATTGATGTTATGGCAAGAGGAAAATATCCAAACTACGCACAGAAGATCTTTGATGAGAAAAATGTACATTTGCATATGGAAGATGAAGATCTAGAACTGATCAAAGAATATCCATTAGACTTTGTGTCATTCTCATACTATCGTTCTAGTACGATTACCGCAGATCACTTTACGACAATGGACCCAATGGGAATTATGGGTGGGGAAGGAAATCCGTATTTACCATCTACACCTTGGGGATGGCCAATTGATCCGCTTGGATTGCGTTATTGTTTGAATGAATTGTATGACCGTTATCAAAAGCCATTGTTTGTGATTGAAAATGGATTGGGTGAAATTGACCAGTTTGAGGATGGAACGGTACATGATTCTTATCGTATCGAATATTTATCCAAGCATTTTCAGGCAATGAAAGATGCCATCAATATTGATCATGTTCCATGTTTTGGCTATACGATGTGGGGACCATTGGATCTTGTTTCATTGAGCACAGGTGAAATGAAGAAGAGATATGGTTTTGTATATGTGGATATGGATGATGAAGGAAATGGAACATTGAAGAGAGTGAAGAAAGACTCCTTTGCATGGATGAAGAAAGTGATTGCATCCAATGGAGAAGATCTCACATATTGAAAAGTTTTTTCATATATACATGACAAAAAACACATAGAAAGATGAAAAACCATCTTTCTATTTTTTTGTATACGGTATAAACTTTTAAGTAATTTAAGGAGGATTCTCAGCTTTTTTTGAGATACATATCATATGACAAATCAATGGTTAAATCATGCGGTATTTTATGAAATTTACCCACAGTCTTTTTGTGATTCTAATGGAGATGGGATTGGAGATATCCAGGGGATTATTTCTAAATTAGATTACATTGAAGAACTTGGATGCAATGCAATCTGGATGAATCCTTGCTTTGATTCTCCATTTGTAGATGCAGGGTATGATGTTAGAGATTATTACAAAGTTGCACCTAGATATGGTACAAATGAAGATTTGAAGCAGTTATTCAAAGAAGCACATCAAAGAAATATGCATGTGATTCTAGATCTTGTTCCAGGACATACATCGATTGAAAGTGACTGGTTCAAACAATCATGCAAGGCAGAAAAGAATGCATATACAGATCGTTATATCTGGTCTGATACTGTATGGAATGCACCTGTTGGTGTTGGAAGCATTACAGGATGGTATCGTGGAGGATATGATCGTGATGGTGCAGCTGCATTGAATTTCTTTACAGCACAGCCTGCATTGAATTATGGATTTTACGTGAAAGATGAAGGACAAGACTGGCAGCAGGATATGAATGATGCAGGTCCACTTGCAACACGTGATGAAATCAAAAATATCATGCGTTTCTGGTGTGGACTTGGATGCGATGGATTTAGAGTGGATATGGCTGGCAGCCTTGTAAAAAATGATCCAGATAAAGCTGGAACCATTGCATTATGGAAAGATGTGTCTGGATTCTTGAAGAAGGAATTTCCAGAAGCAGTAATGGTTTCTGAATGGGGTGAACCAGATAAAGCATTAGAAGCAGGATTTGACATGGACTTCCTTTTACATTTTGGTCCATCACATTATCCAGATTTATTTAGAACAGAACATCCATTCTTTTCTCATCTAGCACAAGGAAATCTAGATGCATTCTGGGATATTTACCAGCAGAATTATGAAAAGGCTGTAAAGAATGGCGGTTTGATCTGTATCCCTAGTGGAAACCATGATATGGATCGTATGGCTAGAACATTAGACAAAGAAGAAAGCAAGATTGCTTTTGCATTCTTATTATCTATGCCAGGAGCTCCATTTATCTATTATGGAGATGAAATTGGCATGCGTTATGTAGATGTACCACATTCCATTGAAGGTGGATATTACCGTACGGGCTCTAGAAGTCCAATGCAGTGGGATACAAGTACAAATGCTGGTTTCTCTAGTGCTAGAAAAGAAGATTTGTATATCATGCAGGATGAAGAAGGTATGAAAACAATTAACGTTGCAAGTGAAGAAGCTGATGAAAATTCTTTGCTTCATGAAGTACAGGATCTCATTGAAATTCGAAAAGAACATTCTGCTTTAGGAAATTGTGCATCTTTCAAGCTTGTGCAAAATGGATATCCATTGATCTATGAAAGAGAAAGTGAAGATGAGAAGATTCTAGTTATATTGAATCCAGGTGATCAGGATCAGAAAGTTGATGTTGATCTGAATGGAGAAGTAATTTATTCCTATAATGGCAACAGCATTCATGAAAATGTTGTCAGTTCTAGAAGTGCATTCTTTATTCGAAAATAAAGAAAGGTGAGAAATCATCTTTCTTTTTTTTAGGGGTTGCAATAAAATTGTATACGTATTTAGGAGGAATTTTTCAAGATGGTAGAATGGAAAAATCTTGATGAGCTAAATTCTTTTAAAGAATTAGAAGCTTGCGAAAAAGTAGATTTGAAAACAGTCATGAGTGGAAATGAAGGTGCAGAAAGAGTAAAGACTTATTCTTGTGCAATGGCTGAAGGACTTACTTATAATTATGCCGCAAAAGCAGTTGATGCTAAAGTTTTAGAAGCAATCAAGAAACTTGCTGAAGAAGCACAGCTGAGTGAAAAGTTTGAAGCTCTTTACAATGGTGAAATGGTTAATACAGGTGAAAAGAGACTTGTATTACATCAGCTATGTAGAGGTCAGTTAGGTGAAAATGTCATTGCTGATGGCGTTAACAAGAGAGAATTCTATGTAAAGCAGCAGACAAGAATTGCTGAATTTGCTGAAAAGGTTCATAACGGAACAATTACAAATGCAGCTGGTGAAAAGTTCACAACAGTTGTACAGATTGGTATCGGTGGATCTGATCTAGGTCCTCGTGCGATTTACATTGCACTTGAAAACTGGGCTAGAAAGAACAACACATTAAAGATGGAAGCTAAGTTCATCTCTAACGTAGATCCAGATGATGCTGCAGCTGTTCTCAACAGCATTGATGTTGCACATTCCTTATTCGTTCTTGTTTCTAAGTCTGGTACAACACTTGAAACATTAACAAATGAAGCTTTTGTTAAGGATGCATTAAAGAATGCTGGTCTTGATCCAGCAAACCATATGGTTGCAGTTACATCTGAAACTTCTCCACTTGCTAAGAATGAAGGCTATTTAGATGCTTTCTATATGGATAACTACATTGGTGGTCGTTATTCTTCCTCTTCTGCTGTTGGATGTGCAGTATTGTCTCTTGCATTTGGTCCAAAGGTATTTGCTGATTTCCTGGATGGTGCAGCTGCAGAAGATAAGCTTGCATGTGAAAAGGATGTTATGAAGAATGCAGCAATGCTTGATGCATTGATTGGTGTATATGAAAGAAATGTTCTTGGATATGAAAATACTGCTGTACTTCCATATTCTCAGGCATTATCTCGTTTCCCTGCACACTTACAGCAATTGGATATGGAATCTAATGGCAAGTCTGTGAACCGTTTTGCTGAACCTGTAAATTATCCTACAGGACCAGTGATTTTTGGTGAACCTGGTACAAATGGTCAGCACTCTTTCTATCAGTTACTCCACCAGGGTAAGACAATTATCCCTCTACAGTTTATTGGATATAGAAATTCTCAGATTGGTACAGATGTAGTGATTGAAGGTTCTACTTCTCAGCAGAAGCTATGTGCAAATGTTGCTGCACAGATCGTAGCATTTGCCTGTGGTAAAGATGACGAAAATCCAAACAAGAAGTTTGACGGTGGAAGACCATCATCTATCATCATTGGTGATAAATTAACACCTGCTAGCTTAGGTGCATTGCTTGCTCACTTTGAAAACAAGGTAATGTTCCAGGGATTTGCATGGAATGTGAACAGTTTTGATCAGGAAGGTGTACAGCTTGGTAAGGTACTTGCTAAGAAAGTACTTGCACATGAAACTGATGGTGCATTAGCTGTATATTCTGATTTATTAAATATCTAAAGAATTAAGGCACTTCAAATTGAAGTGCTTTTTTTCGTATAATGGAAGCATGAAAATATTATTTTTAGACATTGATGGTACTGTTTTATCTCACACAGCAAATACAATTCCTTCTTCCGCATTAAAAGCAATCAATACAGTTAGAAAACAAGGAATCAAAGTATTTGGATGTACAGGTAGACATACTTTAGAATTAGAAAAACTGCCTTTAGAGCATTTAGAAGTAGATGGATGGATCACAATGAATGGAG
>ERZ506754.566-NODE-566-length-19512-cov-3.675027_pt1 | contig 19512 bp, 14 predicted proteins | sample MGYA00513043_ERZ506754 | MGnify/ENA metagenome assembly ERZ506754 | reverse complement strand
TTTATCGGGGTCCGGTTGGGGCAGCATGCCCTTGTAGCCCTCGCCCGTGGTGCGGGGCTTATTGGTGTAGATGCGTGGAATCAGAATGAGGCGGTCTTTCACCTGCTCGTTCACACGGGCAAGGCGGCGGGTGTATTCGCAGACGCTTTCTTCGTTATCCGCCGAGCAGGGGCCGACGATGACGAGAAATTTATCGGACTCTCCGCGGAACACGGCGGCAATCTCTTTATCGCGCGCGGCTTTGATTTCTTTGATGTGCTCCGGGACGGGAAATTCGGCTTTGAGGGCCGCCGGGTTCGGCAGCTCTTTGTTAATGGTCATGGACATAGGGGTGCTCCTTTAATTACTCGAGTTCTGTATTTTGCGATAAATAGCGGGCGATGGCTTCGTCGCTGTACGAGAGCAGATGCCCGTAACGCACGGCGATTTGGCGGCGGTTTTCGCCCGTATAGTTGTTTTCGGCGATGAGGGTTTGTTTATCGTGTTGGATGCTCAAAAATTCTTTAAGGTCACGGTCATCGCGGTAGAAAACGACATTTTGCTTGCCGCGGTTCAACGAGACCGGGAAAAGGTCGGTGATGAGCGGTTCTTTTAAATAATACGCTTTGCAGCCGTACTTTCGGGCGACTGCTTCACACGCGGGGAGAAAATCTGCGCCGAGTGCGTTTTGAAGTTCGCCTTCTGTGAACGGGTGGCTGAGCGCGATGCGCTTTACGCCGGCACGGACAACCTCGCAGAATGCCTCGCACACGCCGAGTGCGAAGGAATAAGCATCGATTTGTTTGGACATGGTAAATATTCTCCTTAACGCCAGCCGCCCGAAATGACGAGCGTTTCGCCGGTGATGTACGGGCTTTCGGCTAAAAATCTGACGCCTGCGGCGACCTCTGCCGGGGTGCCTGCGCGCCCGAGGGGAATCTCCTCGCACAGCGCTTTTTTCTCGTCTTCGGACAAATGGGCGTTCATTTTGGTATCGATATAGCCGGGTGCGACGGCATTGACGGTGATGTTCGACGGGGCGAGCTCCAAGGCCAGTGCGCGGGTGAGCCCGAGCATACCGGCCTTGGCGGCGGAGTATGCGACTTCCATTGCCGCACCGCTCACGCCCCAAATGGACGAGACATTGACGATAGCGCCGGATTTTTGGCGGATCATGGAGCGGGACGCGCATTGCGAGAGGTAAACGGCGGAGGACAGATTCGTGTCGCACAAAGTTCTCCACTGTGCGGGCGTCATGGTGTCGAAAAAATCGACGAGCGAGATGCCGGCGGCGTTGACAAGAACGTCAATATGCCCGAGTTTTTTTTCAGTGTCCGCCCACACGCGCTCGCATGCGGCGGGGTCGGAAAGGTCGCCGCAGACGGGATAGGTTTCGATGCCGTTTGATTTGAAAGTTTCGGCAAGTTGATTTACATTTTCAATGTGCTTTGCGCCGTGGAGCGCGAGGGCGTAACCTGCGGCGGCGAATTCTTTTGCGATGGCAGCGCCGATCTCACCCGACGCGCCGGTGACTAATACTGTTTTCATTGCATATTCCCCGTGATGTACATTAAAACGGAAAGCGCCGCAAGCGGTGCAGTTTCTGTTCTTAAAATGCGTGGGCCGAGCGTGGCGGGTGTAGCGCCGTATTGTTTAGCGAGCTGCACTTCGGCAGCGTCAAAGCCGCCCTCCGGGCCGATGAAGACGGAAACTTCGGCCTCATCGGGGGAGACGAGCGTGCCGAGCGCTTCGCCTCCGCCTTCGTAGAATAAAATCTTTTTGCCGGGTGCGGTTTTGAGCGCGGACTCTAAATCGGTCATTTTACCGATTTCCGAGATGATGCCGCGGCCGCTCTGCTTTGCGGCTTCAAGCGCAATGCGCTGCAAACGCTCTTGTTTTTTTGAAACGGATTTTGCATCCGGCCGGGAAACGCTGCGGAAAGTCAAAACGGGCACAATCTTCGTGACGCCGAGCTCTACGGCTTTTTGCGTGATGAGCTCCAGTTTATCGGCCTTTGGCATACCGGGGTACAGCGTGACGCGCAGGGTAGGCTCGCTTCTGTTTTTAAACTTATCGGTAAGGCACACCATGACGGTATCGCCCGTGATACTTTCAATTTCGCCTGTGTAGTCGGTGCCGGCACCGTCCGAAAGCGTGAGGGCGTCGCCCGTGTGCATGCGCAGGGAGCGGGCGATGTGGCGGCCGTCTTCACCGTCTATGACGGCAGAGCCTACGGACGCGGCTTCGTCAAACTGCACGGCAGATGTAAAAAATCTCGGCATATCGGTTCTCCTTATGGAACCACGTATACGCGTGGTTTTGTCTTTTCTATGATACCACGTTTAGGTAGAAAAGCGCAAGGTGTGAAGCACCTTAAAATGCGGACTTTTTCAAAAGCAGTCATTGCGTAAACGCCGTGAAAATGCTATACTTAACCATGTATACTTCTAAAGAGGAGAATCACGCTTGGAACAGAGTAAAATTCGCAATTTCAGCATCATTGCACATATTGACCACGGCAAAAGCACGCTTGCCGACCGCATTTTGGAGCAGACCGAGGCGGTCGCGAAGCGCGACATGGAAGACCAGATCCTCGACAACATGGATCTGGAGCGCGAGCGCGGCATCACCATCAAGGCGCATGCTGTGACGCTCGTCTACCGCGCGAACGACGGCGAGGCATATACGTTCAACCTTATCGATACCCCGGGTCACGTGGACTTTAACTACGAGGTTTCCCGCTCACTTGCGGCCTGTGAGGGCGCGGTGCTGGTGGTGGACGCTTCTCAGGGCATTGAGGCGCAGACGCTTGCAAACACGTACCTTGCGGTGGACGCAGGCCTTGAGGTCGTACCGGTATTGAACAAGATCGATCTGATTTCCGCGGACCCGGACAAGGTTGCGGCGGAGATTGAGGACGTCATCGGTATTCCGGCAGAGGACGCGCCGCGCATCAGCGCGAAAACGGGCCTCAACATCAAAGCCGTTATGGAGAAAATCGTGACGGATATTCCCGCACCGCAGGGCGACCCGGACATGCCGCTGCGCGCACTGATTTTCGACTCCTACTATGACGCATACCGCGGCGTTATCGCGTATGTGCGTATTAAAGAGGGAACGGTGCACCCCGGCGACACCATCCGCATGATGGCGGTGGGCAGTGAGTTCACCGTGGTGGAGTGCGGCATTCTGCGCGCGACGTCTTTGGAGCCCGCAAAGAGCCTTTCTGCGGGCGAAGTCGGCTACATTACGGCATCGATCAAAAACGTGCGCGAGGCGCGCGTGGGCGACACCATTACGCTGGCGGACAGACCGGCGGCAGAGCCGCTGCCCGGTTACCGTGCGGTGCAGCCGATGGTTTTCTGTGGCGTGTACCCGGCAGACGGTGCACACTATGCAGACCTTAGAGATGCGCTCGAAAAATTGCAGCTGAACGACGCGGCGCTGACGTTTGAGCCGGAGACCTCCGTGGCGCTCGGCTTCGGCTTCCGCTGCGGCTTTTTGGGATTGCTGCACATGGAGATTATTCAGGAGCGTCTGGAGAGAGAATATAACCTTGACCTCATCACAACCGCGCCGAGCGTTGTGTACCACATTACAAAGACGGACGGCACAAAGCTTTCCATCGATAACCCGACGAATTACCCTGATCCCTCGCACATTGCACTGGCGGAGGAGCCGATTGCGAACGCGCACATTTACTCCCCGACAGAATTTGTGGGTAACATCATGGAGCTTTGCCAGGACAGACGCGGTATTTTCAAGGATATGAAATACATTGACACCGACCGTGTGGATATTCACTATGAGCTGCCGCTCAATGAAATTATCTACGATTTCTTCGACGCGCTGAAATCCCGCACGCGCGGCTATGCGTCGTTTGACTATGAGCTCATCGGCTACCGCAAGAGCGAGCTTGTGAAGCTGGATATTATGCTGAACGGCGAAGTGGTGGACGCACTTTCGTTTATCATCCACGCGGAAAAGGCGTACCCGCGCGCCCGCAAGATGGTGGAAAAGCTGAAGGAGAAAATTCCGCGCCAGCTGTTTGAGGTGCCGGTGCAGGCGTGCATCGGCGGCAAAATCATCGCGCGTGAGACCGTTAAAGCGATGCGCAAGGACGTTTTGGCGAAGTGCTACGGCGGTGACATCACCCGTAAAAAGAAGCTGCTGGAAAAACAGAAGGAAGGCAAGAAGCGCATGCGCCAGCTGGGCACGGTAGAAGTACCGCAGGAGGCGTTTATGGCGGTTCTGAAGCTTGATGAATAAACCGGTTTCGCTGTATATCCACATTCCGTTTTGCAAAAGCAAGTGCCCGTATTGCGATTTCTACTCCGCGCGGCCGGAAGAAGACGACGTATTTGACCGCTATTTGGCGGCGCTGTGTGCGCGGCTTGCAGTGTACGGTGAAAAATACGGCGAACGGCTGTTGCATACGGTATATTTTGGCGGCGGTACGCCGAGTGTGTTCGGTGCGAAAAGACTGTGCCGCGTGCTCGAAAAAGTGAAAGAGCAGTTTAATGTTGCCGAAAACGCGGAAATCACGACGGAGTGCAACCCGGCGGATGTAGACGTTTCATTTTTTGAAACGCTGAAACGTGGCGGATTCAACCGTATTTCAATGGGTATGCAGTCCGCAAACGAGGCGGAATTGAAAATTCTCGGCCGCAGGCACACGGCGGAAACCGTGCGGGAAGCGGTGAAAGCGGCGAGAGAAGCGGGCATCGACAATGTTTCGGTCGATTTGATGCTCGGCCTGCCGAACTCGAGCCTGGAGACACTGAAAAGCTCGATCGATTTTTGCGCGGCACTCGAGGCCGACCATGTTTCCGCGTATATTTTAAAGATAGAGCCCGGTACGCCGTTTGCAAAGCAAGAGCTTAATCTGCCCGATGAGGACGGCACGGCAGACCAGTATTTGTTTGCCGTAAACGAGCTTAAAAAGCACGGGTACGACCAGTATGAGATCAGCAATTTTGCGTGGCCGGGCAAAGAGAGCCGACACAATTTGCAGTATTGGCGGTGCGGGGAATATTTGGGACTCGGTCCCGCGGCGCACTCCTTTATGGAGGGCAGGCGATTTTATTTCCCACGCGATTTAGAGGGCTTTTTAAACGGCAATGCGCCCACAGACGACGGCGCGGGCGGCGGTTTTTCGGAGTTTGCGATGCTGTCGCTTCGGCTGACCGAGGGGCTGCAAAGAAAGATTTGCGAGGCACGATTTGAAAACGGCGGTGCGCTGTTTGACGAGGTTCTGGAAGGTTGTAAGCACTTGCCGAAAAATCTGATACATGCAGATTACGAGCGAATTTCGCTGACTGCGGAGGGCTTTTTGGTCTCCAACGCGATTTTGGCGGAAATTTTGCCGGGATAAAGAAAATTCTCCTTTGGCTGTAGAGCCGAGGGAGAATTTTTTCTATGCTTATTTACTTTTCTTTTCCCTGAAAATCAAGCGAAAAATCAGGCGGACGAGCGGGCCACAGTAAAACATTTGCCACAGCACGGCGCACGGGAAGTTCATGCCCCATGTCTGAATAAACGTGCCGAAGGTGTGGGTGTTTTTAAAAAGTATGGTCGCAATCAGGCTCATGATAGGACACATGATGCAGCAAATACAGATGGAAACGGCATAGGTGATGAACTGCGGGCGGTCTGTAGGCTTCATAAATGAAAACGCGAGGCGCTTTGCAAGCCTGCCGACGACGAAAAATTCCAGAATAAACGCGATCGGCGCCATAATGGGCAGTTCATGCAGGGCAAGCAGAAAGGTCTCGCTTGTGACACCGCCGGTGTTCAGCGCGACATTGTAGACAATCATGCCGTAGACCATGATAATAGCCATAATAGCGGTGAAAACGGCGTCCTGCACTTTGTTTTTGGGCATAAAAATTCCTCCTGAATGATAAACTGAAAGCGGCACTTTGATAAAGAGCCTGCCAATGTGTTGTTCGTTATCATTCGGGAGGAATGTGCGTTTCCAATATAAACCATTTAACGGTTTCTATTATACAGGATTTTCGCTCGCTTCATAATAGTTCAAAACGGAGAAAACCGAGGGAGCTGCGGCAAGAATTTTACGAAAAATGTTTACTTCGTTTTTTCGCGCAGTAGTGCGGTGCAGCTTTTCTTTATTCGATCGATTTTAAGGATTCCGCCATGTCGATTTTAGCGATTTTCTTGCGCATGACGAGGTCGGTGATGACGGTGAACAGCACGACCATGACAACGGTCAAAAGGAAGCTGACGGGTGCGATGACAGCTTTGAAAGAGACCATATCGACGCGGATCTGCATGAGCACAAATGTGTGCAGCAGAACGCCGAGCGGCAGGCCGACGACGATGCCCATCATGGACAAAATGATATTTTCACGGAACACATACGCGCCGGTTTCCCTGGAATGGAAGCCGAGCACCTTGATGGTGGCAATTTCCCTGACGCGTTCGGTCAGATTGATGTTGCCGAGGTTAAACAGGACGATGAACGCGAGTGCGCCGGCGGAAATGAGCACGAGCGCGACGACATAGTTTAGGCTCTGCATCATTTGGTCGATCATATTGCGCGTATCGGTGACGACGGAAACGGAGGATACGCCGTCCGTTTTGGAGAGTGCGGCGGAAAGCGCATATTCGTCTGCGCTGTCGTTTACGCGCAGCAGGAGCGTTTTCGGCTCGTAGCCCTTATCGGCGACCATGGCGTACGTTTCTCCCGTCATGTAGAGGTAATTTTGCACGTAGTTTTCAACTAAACCCGCGACCTTGAGCTCGGCTTTTTCCGTATCCGAAACGGAAACGGTGACGGTATCGCCGGTTTTGATATCGGTGAGCTCGGCGAGTTTTTCGGTGAGCAGCACTTCGCCTTTGCCGGGGTAGGGTACGGTCTCGCCGTCGATATGCAGATCGAAAATGTCGGTGATGGCGGGGTCGTCGGACGCGACGATGTAAGCGGATTTTGTGATGCTGTCGCCTGTGACGTCACCGGAGGTCATTTGCACGGCGGTGGCGGCGTCAAGTTCCGATTTGTGGTCGCTTTCGACTTCGTTGATTTTATCTTCGGTCAGCGTATCGGAGAATTGGGCGCTGACATCGTACTTTTGAATATCATCAAACTGGAAGTTTGCAATGTTCGCGACGGAATCATGGATACCGAAGCCGGTGAGCACCAGCGCGGTGCAGCCGGCAATGCCGAGAATCATCATGATCATGCGCTTTTTAAAGCGGAAAATGTTGCGCAGGGAGACCTTGTGCAGGAATTTCAGGCGCTTCCACAGCGGCGTGATGCGCTCGAGGAAAATGCGTTTTCCGGCGGCCGGGGTTTTTGGGCGGATGAGGTTTGCGGGCATGTTCTGCATCTCGATACGCAGGGCTAAATATGTGGTGCCCGCCGAGCATAAAAGCGACGCCGCAAGCGCGATGACAAACAGCACGGGGTCATACAGTAGGACGAAACCCGGAATGCTATACAGCATGCCGTAGGCCGTCCAGATGACGAACGGGAAAACATAGCCGCCCGCAAAATAGCCGATGACACAGCCGAGTGCGGCGGCGCTGCCGGAATAGAGCAGGTATTTTGCGAGGATGGAGCCGCGGCTGTATCCGAGCGCGCGGAGCGTGCCGATCTGTGTGCGTTCGTCGTCGATCATACGGGTCATGGTGGTGGAGCAGACGAGCGCCGCGATGAGGAAGAAGAAAATGGGGAAGAGCCCCGAGAGCTTTTCGACGATGGTGGAGTCGCTTTCAAACGAGACGTAGCCGGCGTTTGTGTCGCGCGTTAAAACGTAGAGTTCCGGCTTCTTTAAATCGGCGAGCTCTTGTTTGGCGTCGGAGATTTTCTGTTCGGCATCGGCGATTTGCTCGTCAAATTCCTTTTTGCCGTCCTCGTAGTCTTTAAGGCCGTCTTCGTATTCGGTTTTGCCGTCGGCGAGCTCTTTTACGCCGTCGTTGTACGAAGCGAGGCCCTCGTTGTATTCTTTGATTCCGTTTTGAAGCGTGATGAGTGAGTTATACGCTTCGTCAAGCTTTGCGGTTTGCGTTTTTCTCTGATATTCAAGTTGTGCTATGCCGTCGGTGTAATCGTTTTGGCCGACATCGAGCAACGTGCGCATTTGCGAGAGAGCGGTTTCGGCTTCATCGAGCTGCTTGCCGGTCTCTGTGAGCTGCGCTTCCTGCGCGGTGAGGGCGGCATCCTGTTCGTTTAATACGGCTTCGGCATCGTCGAGCTGTGTCTGATTTTGATTCAAAGCGGCGCGCTGCATATCGAGCGCCGTTTGCTGCGCTTCGGCTTCTGCCGGGTCGAGCATATCTTTTACGGCATCAAGCTGCGCCTGCGCTTCGTCGAGTGCGGCAAAGCCCGCCGTGAGCTGCGCTTTTTTCTCGTTTAAGTCGGCGCGTGCGGCGTCAATTTGTGTGCGGGCGTCCTTTGCGGCGGCAAGACCCGCTTCGTACTGCTCTTTGCCGGACGTGAATTCGGCATATTTTTCAGTGTAGAGCTTTTCGTTTTCCTGCAGCTGCGCGTAACCGGCGTCGATCTGCGCCTGGCCCTCCGCAAGGGCATCCTCTAATTGCTGCTTGCCGCTGTAATATGCGTCAAAGCCGCTTTGCAGGGCGCTTTCCCACGAAGTGAAGCCGGGCTGAATCTGCTCTGCGCCTGCATCCAACTGTACTTTGGCATCGTCCAATTGCTTTTTCGCGTCGGCAAGCTCCGCTTCGCCGGAGGTGATGGTCTCTTTTGCATCGTCAAGCTGTGCTTTGGCGTCGGCAAGCTCCGTTTCGGCTTCGGCTTTTTTGTCGTTCAGTTCGTTCTCGGCGTCTGAAATTTCGGCTTTGCCGTCGGACGTGAGACGATCAAAACGCGCGTTGACGGAAGCGGTGGCGGCGGCTTCGACAGTATCGGAGAACGTATCAATGTAATCGTCGTAATCGTCGCTGTATAGCGGGAATTCATCGGTGCAGGTAACGTATAATTCTGTGTAATACTCGAAGTCGAAGCCGTCCTCCGGGATGAGAACGAAGCCCTGCAGCGTGCCGTCGCCAAGCGACGTGGTGCCGCGCAGCGTGTGGATGTACAGCGGAGAATCTGCAAGGCCGACCACGGTGTAGGCGCTGTATTTGAAGTTTTTCTTCGTATCTTCGTCGTTGGAGTCGGAAATTTCGATCGTTTGTCCGATCATGTCTTCCGAAAAGCGACTGGAATCTATAAGGCACTCACTGCCGTTTTCAGGCATACGTCCGGCAGTGAGCATAGGCTCGTTGATGTTATCTGTCAGCATATGTGCACGGTAAACGCGCTCTTTGTTGTCGTGCTGCCAGATGAAATCGGCATTCACACTGCCTGCGGCGGCAACCACACCGTCGGCTTTCTGCACGGCGGCAACGTCGTCCGCATCAAAGCCGATGGTGGAGATGAGGCGAAGATCGTAGAGTTTCGTATTTTTCACATAGGCGGTCTCGGTGGCGGACATGATGGGACGGGTATCTCGCAGACCCGTGAGAAACGCCACACCCAGCATAATGATGAGCAGGATAGCGATATACCGCCCAAGGCTGCCCGAAATGCTGCGCCGCGTGTTTTTTCTGAGTGCTTTTGTCATGCGTTTTCCGGCTCCCTTCGCGTTACCATTCAATCTGTTCCACGGGCGTGATGTGCTCGTTCATGCGAACGGAGTAAATGTGGCCGCTTTTTACGCGGATGATGCGGTCTGCCATGGCGGCAAGCGCCGCATTGTGCGTGATGATGACGACGGTCATGCCGTCGCGGCGGCAGGTATCCTGCAAAAGCTTTAAAATAGATTTGCCGGTCTCGTAATCGAGTGCGCCGGTGGGCTCGTCGCACAGAAGGAGCTTCGGTTTTTTGGCAAGTGCGCGGGCAATGGAAACACGCTGCTGTTCACCGCCCGAGAGCTGTGCGGGGAAGTTCTGCATGCGGTCATGGAGACCGACGGCGCGGAGCACGTCTTCGGCGGGGATGGCATCGGTGCACAGCTGTGCCGCAATTTCCACGTTTTCGAGCGCCGTTAAATTCGGGATGAGGTTATAAAACTGGAAGACAAAGCCGATGTCATAGCGTCGATAGTTTTCAAGCTGGGTGCGGTTAAAGTGGCTGATGTCGCGTCCGTCCATGTGGACGGTGCCTTTAGACAGCGTATCCATGCCGCCGAGGATATTTAAAAGCGTTGTTTTTCCCGCGCCGGATTCACCGACGATGACGCAGAATTCGCCCTTTTGAATTTCAAAGCTTGCATCGGTTAAGGCGTGCACCTCTACGTCGCCGGTTTTATAAATTTTCGATACATTTTCAAATTCTACAAATGCGCCCATCGTACCGTCTCCTTATACTGCGTTGGTTTCTATATTAAAGTATAACAGAAGCGAGGGAAAAAGTCATGGACAGAATATGAAAATTCAGTTGATTTTTAGAGGGGATTTTCGACTTTTGCGGGCGAATGCGGCTTTGCGGAGACGAGATCTTTCTTTATGGCGCGGTAAAGGAGGAAGACGGCTAAAAGTGTGGAGAAAATATCGGCGGCGGGTGCGGCGTAAAACACACCGAAAAGGCCGAACAGACCATGGAGCGAAAGCAGAAGCGGTACATAAACGGCACCCTGCCGCAGAACGGAAAGCACGGAAGCCTGCGCCGCTTTGCCGACGGACTGGAGGTAGTTGACCGCAAGGTAATACACACCGATAAGCGGCATGCCGAGGAGGCCGAGCGCCGTGATGTGCGCGGCGGAAGCGACGAGAGCTTCGTCCTTTAAGAACAGGCTGCAGATAGGAAAGCGGAAAATGAAGCAGACGACGCTTAACACGATGCCGAGAGAGACCGCCAAAATGCCGCTTTTGCGGAAGGTCTCGCGCAGGCGGGCGGTGTTGCCCGCGCCGTAAAGATATGCGAACATGGGTTGCACGCCGAGGGCAACGGCCATGACGACCATGGCGACGATCATGCCCGCTTTGCCGCCCGCGCCCATTTCGGCGACAGTATCGGCCCCATAGGCGATGACAATGCGATTTGTGATCGTGTTAACGGCACTCATCAAAAGGTTGCTGACAGAGCCCGGAATGCCGAGCGCAAAAATTTCACGGAAGACATGCGGCGTGTGGAATGCTTTGCGCATGTTGAGCGTCAAGATGGTATCGCGGCGGCGGAGATAGAAAAGCAGGCCGCAGGCGGTGAAAATATTGCCAAAGACGGTCGCAACGGCCACGCCCTGTACGCCGAGGTTCAGGCCGGAGATGAAAAGCGGGTCAAGTATAATATTGGCGACAGTGCCGAGCATGTTGAGCAGGACGGCGGTCTGTACGGCACCCTCTGCACGGACGAGGTTTGCAAAGACATTGGAAAACACGATGACAGGCGTGCCAAGGGCTAAAATTTGCAGGTATTGTGCGGTGTAGTCCCACGTGGCGGCATCGGCGCCGAAAAAGTGCAGGAAGGCGTTTGGGAAAAGCAGCGCCGCGCCGCCGAGCAAAATGCCGCCTACAAGGCTCAAAAGTATACATGCTGCGCCGGCTGCTTTGGCTTTTTCTGTGTCTTTTGCGCCGAGTGCAGCGGAGATGACCGTGCAGCCGCCTCCGCCGATCCACGTGCTGAGCGTCATCTGCAATAAAAAGAACGGCGACGCGAGCGAAACGGCGGCGACCTGTGCCGCGATGCCGGTTTGCCCGACGAACACCATATCGGCCATATTGTAGACGGTAATGACGAGCATAATGACAACGGTGGGCAGGCACATCTTGAAAATGGATTTCCACACGGGTGCGCGCTCAAAAAGTTCTTCGGTTTTCACGAAAAATTCCCCCTTGATTTTATGCTTGCGATGCTCTACTATAAAATCAACACCTGTTCTGTTAATACAAGCATAACACGTGGAGATTTGGAAAACAACCGCTAAAACACGATGAGTGTTGTGTTAATGGAGGGCAAAATGAACACAAAGAAAAACGAGCGTTTTGCGGAGACCGACCGGCGCATCCGCAAGGCGTTTACGAAAATGGTGCTCAATAAAAAAACAAATCAAATTTCCGTGCGGGAAATTTGTGAGGCGACGGGCATCAACCGCTCATCGTTTTACCTGCACTATGCGGACATACCCGCGCTGCTGACGGCAATCGTAGAGGAGAAATGGACGGAGTCCGTAGAGCGGATACACGAAGAGATGCACGGCGACCCGAATATCTTCTCCGAAGCATACGTGGCAGCGACGCTGCGCGAGGCAAAGCGCGACAGGACGTTCTACCGGGCATATTTTGAGAAATTCGGCACGGCAGAACTGGAAAAAGGCTATCAGACGCTGTTTGAAAACGTCTTCAAGCCTTTTTTTCGGCGGCTCGGCATCGAGAGCGAGCACTGCATGGAATATCATTTTGAATTTGTGAAAGCGGGGTACTTTGCCGTGACGCGCAAATGGCTTTTGTACGGCTGCCCGGAAACGCCGGAAGAAATGGCGAAGATCATAAAAAGAAGTATGGCGGCGATACCCGATGACCTGCCGCCGGTCCCGGACGAATTCTTTATTTGAAAAGCTCGGGGTGCATGCGCACATAGTGGAATAAATACTGCTGCGCGATGCCGGCGTTTTCACCGAAATCTGCGGGGGAAAGCCTCGGCAAAAGCGATACGGCGCGCTTCATCCACACGTCCATCGGGAAGCATTCTGTGCGGTGCAGGCCGTAGAGCAAAGCGCAGTCCGCGACTTTTGGGCCGACGCCTGAAATCGTCTGCAATTTCGCTTTGGCATCGGGAAGCGGCATTTTGCGCACGGCTTCTAAATCGATCTCGCCGGAAGCGATGCGCTTTGCGGCATCGATGAGATATTTCGCGCGAAAGCCCGCGCGCAGCGGAGCGAGGTCTTCCGGCGTGCAGGAGGCCAATTTTTTCGGTGTCGGGAATGCGTAGCGGGTCTCGTTATGATAAAGAAACGGCTCGCCGAAATGCAGACACAAGCGCTCTATAATGCCCTTGATGCGCGGAATGTTGTTGTTCTGCGAGATGATGAACGAGCACAGCGCCTCAAACGGCTCTTGCTTTAAAATGCGGATGCCGCCCGCGAATTCGGCGGCTTCTTTCAGCGCGGGGTGCAGAGCGGAAAGTACTTCGCGGGACTTTTTGTAATCTGTGTTAAAATCGAAATAATCAAACCAAATGTCACAAAATTCCTGCTCGGTGCAGTCTAAAACGAGGTCGTTATTTTCATCTTGATAGACGGTCAGCCCGCGGGAAAATGCCACACCGCGCCATGCGGGAATGTTGTTTTCGAGCGTGACGGGATAAAAGCGGAACGACTGCCCGCAGTCGAGCGTTTGGGCGAGGTTTAAAACGCCATCGGGCGGGGTGAAGCGCATCAACGGTTTTTGCCTTCCGTTTTGGTGGTGACGGTGGGCTCTCGGCTCGTCAGATACGTGATGGCGCGCTCAATGGCATCGCGGGAATTGCCCCAGTCGCCGCCCGCATTGCGGTAATCGAACATGCGGCAGAAATGGGTGGTGTCGGCCTTGACGGTATCGAGATAGTTTTTCGCAAGGCGCTTGGTTTCTGCCGCAAACGGCTGAAAGTTTTTACGCGGCATTTTCTGCGCAGCAGCCAAAATGAAGCTGTAATGCGGCAGGCAGATGTGCGGCTGCTCGCTGTACAGTGTGCGGAACTCCGGCTCACTCTGCCAGAGCTTGATAACCGTGGCGCTGAGGTGCTGCATGTTTTTCTCAACGTTTTCGCAGACAAAGCAGCTGTGCGCACGGCGATCTGCGGCGGCGAGAATTTTTTTCGGCGCGAGCTTGTCGTCCTCGGGCAGGATATCTTTGCCGGCTTCGTCTAAGAGACTTTCGAGAATAAGGGCGACGGACAGGCGGCTGCCGCGCTGTAAGATCTGCTCAAAATGTTGGTGGCAGAAGCCGAGACGGTTCGTTTCCACGCGCACGTCGGGCTCCATCATGGCCGCGCCGGTAATGTAGGTGGCCATGCGGTCCTCGAGCATGTCGCGCATGCGGCAGAACGGACAGCCGTCCTTCGGCTCGAAAATTTCACTGATCGGTATAGAGCAAATGTCTTCACGCATTTTGGGTTCCTCTTTTCTTATAGTTGTATATATTGCATGTTTATCCGAAAAATGTCTTTTGTTTTAATTGCCGTGGCTTACGGTTTGTGCGGCCCCGCTTTTTTGTGGGACACGTCTAAAAAGTGCGCAGCTTTCCGGTGTCTTTCTGCTCGCTATTTTCATTTTACACGATTTTAGGTGAAAAAACAACCGTGTAAAGCCTGCCGCCTTGCTTTTTTTCACAAAATGTGCTTAAACGGAAACTCGCGCCGCTTAGGATTTCGCCTAAATCGTTCTAATTTGGGATTAAAACGCTGTTTTTCGCAAAAATACCATATATAGGGACATTTTTTCGGGCAAACACAAGGCTTTTCACGCAAATTTTACACACGGTTTATAGTGAGTATTCTGTGAAAAAACGGTAAAAAGCGGCATTTTCGACGGAGTAGTTTACATAATATTTTACATTGTGAAAAGCTGTGGAAAGTAAAAAGAGCACCGAAAGCGGGTTTTTAACACTTTCCACAGAGTTTTCCACAGCTTAAACGGAAAACGCTGTGGAAAGCTCGCTGTGTGTATACTTCTGCTGTGCATATTACAGATTGTATAAATGTGAAGGCCGGCTCATATACAGCAGGATGTGAGAAGATATGCAACCTGAATGAATAATTATGCTGAGCAAAATGAGCGCGCAAAAGCACCGTCAAAATGACGAAAAGAGCGCGGCGAAAAAACTGCCCAAAAACACGGCAGTTTTAGGCGCAAAAACCGCCTGCAAAAACTGCGCTAAATTGTGCGTTTCGGTTGCAATGGCAAATATAAGTATGCTATAATCTACTATATACTGCGATAGTATTGCGAATTTCGGCCGCAGACGTGTTCTGAAGCCGCGGAAAGGAATAGGTTTGTTCATGGAAAACGAGAGAGAAAAAGATGTCATAGCAGGGCGCAATGCCGTTACGGAGGCGCTTAAAGCGGGCAGACCCATCGACAGCATCCTTGTGCGGCGCGGGGAGAAAAACGGTTCGGTATCGTCCATTCTCCGCATGGCAAAGCAGGCGGGCATCCCTGTAAAGGAAGTGGATTCCCGTAAGCTGGACGGCATGTGCGGCGGCGAAAACCACCAGGGTGTCATCGCCATGGCGGCGGTGCACGCGTTCTCCGAGGTGGAGGATATTTTTGCGCTGGCGGAAAGCCGAAATGAGCCGCCGTTTATCCTTGTGTGTGACGAGATTGCGGACCCGCATAACCTCGGCGCAATCCTCAGAACGGCGGAATGTGCGGGCGCACACGGCGTTGTCATCCCGAAGCGCCGCAGCGTTGGCCTTACGGCGGCGGTCGGCAAGGCTTCTGCGGGCGCGGTGGAATACGTCCCCGTGGCGCGTGTGACGAATATTGCGGTATTTCTTGAGGAGATCAAAGCGCGCGGCGTTTGGGTATACGCCGCGGATATGGACGGCACGGATTGGTGCCAAACCGATTTCTCCGGCCCGGCAGCGCTTGTTGTCGGCTCCGAAGGCTTCGGCGTGTCCAGACTTGTGAAAGAAAAATCGGATTTTATCGTTTCTCTGCCGATGAAGGGCAGAATCAATTCGCTGAACGCTTCGGTGGCCTGCGGCGTGCTTTGCTATGAGATTGCGCGGCAGCGCGCGGGCATCAAGGCCAAGGACTGAGGCGAAAAAGAAAGGACCCAAAACCATGAACGATGAGAGCAAATTCTCGGTGGACGAGATATTGGAAGCGGAGCGCAAGGCGAAAGCCAACGGCGCGCCGGAAGAAACGGGGGAGTTCAGCTTTCTGCACGGTGCGCGTGCGCTGAGCTTTGCGCAGAACCCTGTGGAACCTGCTTATGCGGCAGAGCCGAATACGCCGGAAGAGCCGGAGAAAACAACGCCCGGGGTGACGGAAAAACCCGACGCTGTGGCGGAGCCTGAAACGGAGCAGCCCGTAGAGGAAGCCTCGGCAGAGGTAGCACAGCCCGCGCCGGAAGCGGAACCGCAGCCGGTGGAGGTGCAAGAAGACTCCCCGTGGGATACCTACGAGGAGGAAGAAGAGCCCGGAAAGAAAAAGAAGAACAAAAAAGAGAAGAAAGAGAAAAAAGGTTTTTGGGCGCGCCGCCGTGAAAAGAAGCAGAAAGAGGTTTTTAACGAAGCCGAAGACATGTACTACGGCATCCAGTTAAAACCGATTGACGAATATACCCGCGGGTTTGATGCCACAGGGGAGATTTCCACGCAGGACGAGGGCTATCGTAAGCTGTTTGACGAGAACACCGCGGAGCTTGACGACGAAGTGGCAAAGGACTTTGAGCGCCTGCAGAAAGAGCGTCGCCGTCGTGTGGCCGAGGCCGTAGAGACGGCCGGTGTAGATCTTTCCGCTGTGGAAGACGAGCTGGGCATTGTGGCCCCGGTGCCGGTCTCCGTTGCGATGAATGACCCGAACGCTGTGGTGCCGGAAAACAAAAAGACGAAGGACAAGGTGCAGAATTTCCAAACGGCGATGCTGCAGGACGCGCAGACGCACACGATGGAGATTAAGCTTGACCTTGAAAATGAGACGTTTGGTTTGCAGCAGGCAAAGGTGGTGCCGGAGGTGAGCGAGGATTCCGTGCGCCGCATTCTGGAATCTGTGCAGGCGGAAAACGCGGCAAAGCAGGCTGCACAGGTGCAAAATGCCGAGCAGCAGGCTGCGGCAGCGCCGAAAACGGAAGAAAGTGACGCGCTCGAGATGGCGTTTAAAGATATTTCAAGCAATGGCCCGGAGCCGGAGGAAGAGCCGCAGGCGGAAGAAGGCATGGACATTGCTTCCGGCGAGCAGCTGCCCGAAGCACAAGCATCGAAAGCGGAAAATGTGCAGACTGCGGAAAGCGCCGAGAACGCCGGCGAAGAAGCGGCAGAGCCTGCGCAGCAGAAGATCTCCGTGCCGGTAACGGACGTGACGCAGTACAGAAAGCGCGACTTGCCGGTGCACATTATCAATGCGGATGTTTTGCAAAGTGCACTGCTGAGCGAAGCACGCGTGTATTCCGACGACGAGAACGTCAGTGCGGCCGGTGCGCACCGCTTTAAAATCCGCTTTGCGGAAAAGCCGGACGAAGCGCCCGAAAACACGGAAGCCGCCGAAAACAGCGACGAGCTCATCGACGATTACACCGGCCCGGCAGACGCAAAGAGCGTGGCGCACGACCTGCGCACGACGATGCGCGAGCTGACAATCCGCATGCTTGCAACGGGCGTGAGCACTGCAGTGCTCATTTTGGCGTCGCTCATTGCGGAATCCGGCTTCAATGCCAATAACACGGAGACCGCCGGTGCAGTGGGATACACCATCTTATCGCTTGTGCTGCTGCTAGTGGCCATCGGCTTCTGCGCGAAAACGATTTTAAACGGTCTGAAGGCACTGTTTGAGTTCCGCGCGAATTCGGATTCTGCCGCTGCGGTAGCTTGTGTGGCGGTTTTTGTGCAGACGCTCTGCACGCTGTTTGCGCCGGCTGCGCTCAGCATGGGTAAAATCCACCTTTACGCCGGTATTGCGGCGGGCATTCTGTTCCTGAATACCGTCGGCAAACTGACGATGCTGCGCCGCATCCACTCGAATTTCCGCTTTGTGTCTTCCCGCGAGCAGAAATATGCGGTGCGCGTATTTGACGATTACAACACGTCTTTAAAAATGGCGGGTTCCTCCGTCATTTCGCAGCCTGCAATCGCGTATCAGCAGAAAGCGGGCTTCTTAAAGCGCTTCTTACAAATTTCCTATGAGCCGGACCCGGCAGAGACCTCTTCGCAGGTTTTGGCGCCGGTGGGCCTCATTTCCTCGCTGCTTCTGTGCGTGGTTGCGCTTGTCATCACGAAAGATGCGTCCCTTGCCATTACGGCTTTGGCGGCTTCCTGCTGCGTGTGTGTAGCGGTGATGAACATGCTGGCTGTAAACCTGCCGGTGAGCCGTCTTTCCCACCGTCTGCGCCGCCGCGGCGCGATGGTCTCCGGCTATGAAGGTATCAAACGCATGAGCGCCGTAAATGCCGTTCTGGTTGATTCCACAGAGCTTTTCCCGCGCGGCACGGTCGTTTTGAACGGGGTGAAACCGTTTAAGCAGGAGGGCCTTGAAGAAGCCGTTTTGGCTGCCGGCACGTTGGTGCAGCAGCTCGGCGGCCCGCTTTGCGGCGTGTTCGAGCAGGTGTTCAGCGAGCATGAGGGCGAGCTTCCGGAGGTCGAAAAGGCCGCATTTGAGGCCGGAAACGGCGTTGTGGGCACGGTGGACGGCAAAGAGGTGCTCATCGGCTCCCGTACGCTTTTGACTGCGCACGGTGTGGAAGCGCCGGAGCAAAATGTGGAGAGTCAGTACACGACGGGCAGCCGACAGATCTTGTACGTTGCAATGGGCGGCGAGCTTTACGCCATGTTCATCCTGACCTATAACGCAGACCGTAAGAAGAAAGCGGAGCTGCAGAACATGGAAATGAACGGTGTTTCGCTCATTCTGCGTTCGGCAGACCCGAACCTTACGCCGCAGTTCATTTCGCGCCTGTTCGGCATTGACGCCACGGCGGTGAATGTTATCGGCGCGGGCCAAGACGGCCCGGCAGACCACCTTGTGAACGACACTGCGGAACGCGTGGACGCCTATGCCGCCACAAAGGGTCGTGTAGAATCCATGATGAGCCTTGTTTCCACGTGCATTGATGAAAAGAAGACCATCAGCTTCATCGTCGCCATGCAGAACGCGGCGGTCGTCATCGGCTTTGTGCTTGTGGCGTTCCTCACGTTCGTTGCGGGCGTGGAGCAGATTTCCGCATTTGCGCTCGTCATCTACGAGCTGTTCTGGGTGCTCGCCACCGTGTTGGTACCGAAGTTCAGAAATAAAGTAAAATAAGGTTCGAAATTGAAAATCTCTCTCGGCGCAGCCGAGAGAGATTTTTTACGTTATTCTGCAATTTTGACGCGGATACTGCCGCTGAGTGTGCTGACTTTGCATGTGCCTATGCCGGTATCGAACGGAACATCCACTTTGCCGCTTCTGCTTTGAGCACGGAAAGCTTTGCCGGTGTTTAGCGTGCCGACCACGCTGCCGCTCATGCTGTCGAGCGAAAGGGAGGCGGCGTCACAGTTTTCAAAATGAATACTGCCGCTTGCAGTACCGATTTCCATAACGTCTGCGGACACGGTATGTGTAAGATCGACCCCGCCGCTTGCCGTGTTGATATGCAGCGCTGCGCATTCCGCATTTTCAAGGCTGACCTTGCCGCTGGCGGTTCCAATTTCCAGCGCGTCGCCCTTATAATTTGTGATCTGCGCCTTGCCGCTTGCCGTCTCTATAGAGCCGCCACTTTCATTTTTGATGTTGAGCAGGGTGATAGCGCCGCTTGCGGTGCCGAGCGCCAATGTGCCGCACGAAGTGTCTTTGAGGGTGATGTCTCCGCTTGCGGCTTGTGCAGAAAGCGCGCCGCATTCTGCACAGCAGGCGATGTCGCCGCTCGCGCTGTGCAGGGAAGCCGTATCGAAGGTGT
>ERZ506754.560-NODE-560-length-19651-cov-3.920290_pt1 | contig 19651 bp, 23 predicted proteins | sample MGYA00513043_ERZ506754 | MGnify/ENA metagenome assembly ERZ506754 | reverse complement strand
TCGAAGGCGCAGAAAATTCAAAAACACTGAACTCCCTACGCTAGTACAAACTAGATCAGGTGATAAGGGTGTAGTCTCAGCACATTTGTGCACCCCTGTTCACGCAAATAGTATATCACACTTTTTCACATAATTATGTTATATTATTCAAATGGAAAATAAATATATTAATGAACAGATTAGAGGATTTTTAAATGATCCCGACATGATTGCTTCTCTAGCAAATATTTCAAGTGTTATTATGAATGGCTACAATGAATTAAACTGGGCAGGCTTCTATTTTGTAAAAAATGGTCAACTTGTTGTAGGACCTTTCCAAGGTAAACCTGCATGTTCACCAATTCCTTTTACAAAAGGTGTATGCGGAAAATGCTATCGAGACAAAGCTGTGCAACGCATTGATGATGTACTTGCAATCAAAGATCATATCGCATGTGATTCCGCAAGTCGTTCTGAACTATGTGTTCCAGTCATCGTCAATGATGAAGTAATTATGGAAATTGATTTGGATTCACCAGTCAAAAATCGATTTGATCGAGATTTTGAAAAAGAAATGCTGGAAGCTGCAAAGGACATTGCATCCTTTTACCTCCAGCATCATTGGCAGATTGATTAACGATATAACTCGTATACTTGTGTTCTTTCCAGGTAGCTTGTTGTTTCGTCAATTGCTCTAGAAGCTGAGAAATACATGATTTTGCATCCACCAATTGTTGTTTGCTTAATCATGTTTTTTCTTTGCATGATTTGTCTGATTTTAATAAAAACTTCGCTGTCTATATCTAAATCCAAATATTTTTTCCACACTGGACCATTTTCACCCTCAACACATGCACCATGAATTTGTATTGGACGAGCTTCGCAACGATACTCGGCCAAATGCATGCATGTTACCTTGTCAAAATCAACGCCAAATAAAAGAACATTTCCTTTTAATTCATATAATCTAGCTGCAGGCGATTCTTCCGCAAGAGGAAAATGTAAAGATTGTCTATTACATAATAACTTTGCATATCTTCCCCAGGCTGCATAAGAAACCTCTGGATGATTAGATATAATCACTCCATCTCTATGTCTGAAATTTTCTGCAATTGCGCCCATATACAGGATATCTGACTTACTGGCATCAAATGGCGGTATTGCCTCACGAACTGTTCGGTATAACTCAGGTGCAACTGCAGGATTTTCCCAATCACTTGGTTCACTGTTATCACATGATTGTGTTGGCATTAATAATGTACCCGTATCTCCAGCCAATTCCATCAATGCATCTACAACCGTTCTTGCTCCACCAATTACATTATGAAAAGAGCTCAAACTAGCATGTACCTCAAGTATTTGATTAGAAGAAACACCTAATTTCTGAAGTGCTTCTATCAACATTTCTTTTGTAACTGGATCTGTAACTACATTCATGAAAAGACCTTCCTACTATTCTTGTTAAATATCATATCATTATTTTTCATCATTTGTGAATTGCTCTTATCTTTTCATTTTTTAAATTTCATATACAATAATAGTTACGAGGTAAAATACATATGACAATGCCAATTTATGAATCCGCTGAGGATTACTTAGAATCTATTTTAATGATTGAAGAGAAAAAAGGAGTCGTACATTCCGTTGATATCGCAGAGGATCGTGGATTTTCAAAAGCCAGTGTCAGTGTTGCTATGAAAAAGCTTCGCGAAAATGGCTATATTGAAATGAAGCATGACGGCTCATTGATTTTACTTCCGCCAGGAAGAGAAATTGCAGCAAGAATTTATGAAAGACACAAAGTACTCACAGATTATTTTGAATTTTTAGGTGTAGATAAAGAAGTTGCACAAAAAGATGCCTGCAAAATCGAGCATGATCTTTCAGAAGAAACATTTCTTAAATTTAAAGAAGATGTTGAAAAAAGGCTATATAAAAAATAACCACTGTAAAATTTAAGTGGTTATTTTTTATACACAGCTATACCCAAATGTATCTTCTTCTTTGACATAATGAATGATTGTTTGTTGATCATCTAGAGAGATGTCATAAACAGCTTGATCTTTTACATCAGATTTTCCCCATGGATAAATTCCAACAATTGTTCCACAATAACAGTTTCCTTGATTATGAAAACACACACGATCACCTTTTTGATAAATCGGTGTACCTAGAATTGGTTTCGAAGCCGCTACTGTTTCTCCAATTTCAAGAATTCGGTTATACAGTTCAGACACATTTCCACTAAGATCCGTATTTGTATGATAATGTCCCCCATACCAATGAAGATATGAAATTGAATGTTTCAGAGTTTCAAAATATTCTGTCAATATATCCGTCTTAAAACTATCTCCTTTAAGTTCATACTGATCTGAGGATGATAGACAATGCGTTACTATATAGTCCACTTTATTCTCATTACGCTTTAAATTTTCGATTCCTTCATTCAACTCTTCTTGAGATGGAATTTCTTCAGGCCACCAGGATTTGCCAATCACTTTTTTCTCATTTCCTACTGCAGGACCACGGTCATGGGAAGAAGCACCACCCATTGTGAATATCTTCTGTCCTTCTATTTCAAAAACCTGTCCGCGCATTAAATGAAATACTTTTTCACGGATAACATGAATTTTTCCGCCATTCCACTGTTTTTGAGGATACTGCATCAAACGTGGAAAACATTCATGATTTCCATCAACAAACAATGTTGTGTATTTTTGATTATTAAAAAAATCTAGCCATTCTTTTTCTTTTCTTTTTTCTTTTTTATAATCCCAGATAAATCCAAAATCACCACAGATGATTAAATAATCACCTTCCTTGACTCGTTTCAAAAATTTTTTGTCTAGTAATTTACGAACATCGATTCCACCGTGCGTATCACCTGTTAAATAAATCATTTTTCTCACCTGAAAATATTATAAAAAAATAGTTCATGTATTTTCAATACACACAAAGAAAAACTGCATGATTTTTCACACAGTTTATTTTTTTGGTGCTAATTTTTTCAAAGTGCCATTGCTTTTCAATCTTGGATACATCGCAATGTATAAAGCAGAAGCAATCACAATTGCAAGTACACCATTGACTCCTGTTGTAACAAATTTAGCTGCAGCAAGATATGTCGCTGCCTTTTCAGCGCTTCCTAATACAACTAAATAATATAGATATGATAACAATGTTTCACCAATCAAGTTGAAGATCATACCAGCTGTACAGGATAGAACAACATCTTTATATAATTCACTGCCCTCTTTATCCTGAATGTGAAATATTTTATGTGCAAACAAACCAGTTACAACACCAATACCCATTTTCAAAATAATTGTCTTAGGAGCAACAGTAATATATACAGGATCTAAAAGATCTCCAATCCCCATACCAACTGCTCCAGCAATACCTCCAGGAACACCACCAAGTAATAAAGCTGCCAATACGCAAAATGTATTTCCTAAGTGGAATGATGTAAATCCTACCGGTGTTGGAATTTTAATTTGAAGAAATGTGAACGCAACATAGCACAATGCAGCCATCAATGCCATCACAGTAAGTTTTAATGTCGTAGTTTTATTCATATACAATCCCCCTAACTACAGGAGATATTTTATGATATTTTGGATATATAAAAATATCCAATTTTATAACTTTTTATAAGACCAGATTAATTTGATAATTTCTTTTTCAGATTATTTGCTGCTTCTTTGATTCCATTTCCCAAAGAATCCGTTGTTTCACCAATGTAACTTTTCGCAAGTTCTACAATCACCATTTTAAAATTATCTAATTTTTCCTTTGGTAATGAAGATAGTTTCATAACAATTTTAGGAACATTTGAAATAATTGATCTATTAAACTCAGACACACATGCAGCTCCACTTGACTCTAATACTTCAAAAATTGTTTGTACAAACACTTCTCTATCTTCTAATGATAAGTCTTTCAGCCATCCACGAATTGTCTTATCCGCTAATATGCTATCTGCACTTCTTTCTTCAACTTCGATAAAATGATTTCTGATAACTTGCCATGTATTTGCATCGTGCTGCATCAAACCCTTCCCGCTGGATTGAATGACTTTTCGCTTTCCTGAAGAATACATCAAAACTCCAATCACACTACATTCTGGAACAATTGCTTTTATTTTTGGCAGCAATTTCTGATATTGTTCTTTCATCGTTATTTCATACATAAATCCAGGAGCATCATTTGAATACACTTCAATGATATTTTCTTGAATGGAAGCATCACAAAAAGCACTTGCATAAATAGCAAAATTTCCACCTTTTGAATGTCCACCAACACGCAGTTTTACATTTTTATTAAGAAAATGTTCATTCATGTATAACAAAGATTCTCTCTGTCCTGCAGTTTCTTCCATATATGAAAAGCAAAGATCTTCCTTCCATCCTGTAAAAGTATCATCTGTACCTCGATACGCTAAATACACAGTCCCATCTGATAGATACATTTGAACAGCACTCATCTGCTGACTTTTTTCATCATTGATATAATTCACATATCCTTTTAAACGAATATCACCATACCGTTTGGAATCAATCATTTTATCCATTAATAATGGTGCTTTTGCGATAAAACTTGTTCGTGCAAGTATTTCTTCACGCGTATGAATACGATAATATTGCTCATAGATTTCTTTCAAAGTTGCTCCATCTTCTTTATCTTCTAGAATACATCCATCAAAATCTGTATATGCAAGTTGTGCTAAAACTAAATTATCTACTTCATTAAAAGGGTCACATGAAAAAGGAACATCACTTCTCCATTCTAAATAGTCAAATATATTCGCCATAATCAACCTCTTGTCTAATACTATATTACAGTAAAAAAATATACAAAATCTATAATATATCAGTTCCATTTTCATCCATTCTGAACTATGATTTCTACTATAAAAAAAGGAGATAGTCATTTATGTATAATGTTCGCAAAATTAATGATGATATTTATTATCTAGGAGCAAATGACAGACGTATTGCTTTATTTGAAAATGTTTACCCTGTTCCTGAGGGAATGTCATATAACAACTATTTAATCAAAGACGAAAAAACTTGTCTGATGGATGGTATTGATGAATCAGTATCTAGACAATTTTTAGAAAATCTCACCTATGCTTTAGAGGGAAGAAAACTAGACTATATAGTCGTTCAGCATATGGAGCCAGACCATTGCTCAGTAATCCCTGATCTTTTCAAAATGTACCCTGAAATGAAAATTGTCAGCAGTGTTCAGGCATTTAAAATGATGGAAAATTTCTACCATATTGATACAAAAGATCGCTCTATTGTCATCAAGGAAGGAGATACACTTTCCCTTGGAAAGCACGAATTACACTTTATTTCTGCCCCAATGGTACACTGGCCAGAAGTAATGATGACATACGAATCCACAACAGGCACTCTCTTTTCCGCAGATGCATTTGGTGCATTTGGCGCAATGAGTGGAAATATTTTTGCAGATGAAGTTAGATGGGATCACGACTGGAGAGATGAAGCAAGAAGATATTATGTTAACATTGTCGGTAAATACGGCCCACAAACACAGGCAGTGCTGAAAAAAGCTTCCACTCTTGATATTAAAATGATTTGCCCGCTTCACGCACATATCTGGAGAAAAGACTTTGAACAGATTCTTTCTCGCTACCATCAATGGTCAACATATGAACCACAAAGATATTCCGTTGCAATCTTCTATGGTTCTATTTATGGAAACACTCAAAACGCAGCAGAAATTCTAGCAATGAAGTTAGCAGAAGAAGGCATGAGAAGTGTTATGGTCTTTGATACATCCAAAACAGACACATCTGAACTCGTCTCACGTGCTTTCCAGTATTCAACGCTTGTATTTGCTTCTGCTACTTATAATGCAGAAGTCTTTGATTCCATGCAGAATCTATTAACAGAATTAAAGAATCACAACCTTTCCAATAGAACAATTGGTCTAGTTGAGAATGGTTCCTGGGCTCCAATGGCAGCAAATAAAATGAAAGCACAGATTGCGTCTATGAAGAATATGAAAATTGTAGAGCCAATTGTTAAAATACAATCTTCAGTATCTGAAGAAAATCTCAAACAGCTTGAAGTTCTAGCAAAAGAATTAGCTGCAAATACAAAATAAATTCAAAAAATCAGGTCAATTCCTGATTTTTTTGTTTAAATACAAAAAATTTACGATTTTTCGAAAAAATTCAATATTCCATTCATTTAAGTAATCGCTTACAATATTACCAGAAAGCTGGTGTTATGCGATTAAATCGAATGCTTTATCACGGCAATCAATATTCACCTTATGTTTTCTCACATCCTGAAAATCCTTAATTTGTCATTAAAGTGAATCAAGTGATTTCTGTTAGATTGTTGATAACTACCGCTTTCTCTTTCACATTTACAATCGGTGGCATATATGAAGAACTTAGAAAAATGGTTAGATAAAGATGTAGTTCTCATTCTAAAAAACGGACAAGAAAAAACAGGTACTCTCAAAGGCCCAGTTATCGATTCTGAAATGATTGAAGATGAAGTTCGTTTATTAAACGGTATATTTGTTACACACATAAAAATCAAAGATATCGTTGAAATTAAAGATGCCTTCTGATATTCCTTTGCATGGAGATTTCCCCTCGATTCACTCCATGTAAAGGTTTTTTTTGCCTCAAAAAAAGAAGTGAGTTTATCCCACTTCTTCTAATGCAATACCATTCCAAAGACGATAATACACACCCTTCTTTTCTAAAAGCTGTTCATGATTACCTTCTTCAACAATACCAGTTTTTCCTAAAACAATAATTCGATCAGCATGTTGAATTGTTGTCAGTCGATGAGCAATTGTTAAAGTTGTTCTTCCAACTGACAATTTTTTTAAACTGTTTTCAATCAAAATTTCACTTTCGTTATCTAAAGCAGATGTTGCTTCATCTAACAACAAAATTTTAGGATTTTTCAAGAACACCCGAGCAATTGAAATGCGCTGTTTCTGACCACCAGAAAGTTTAACCCCACGCTCTCCGACATAAGAATCATATCCATCTTTTAATTCTGTGATAAATGAATCTGCACCAGCAAGTTTCGCCGCATGAATAATTTCTTCTCTTGTTGCACCTGGTTTTCCATATGCAATATTTTCAGCAACCGTTCCAGAAAATAAATACACATCTTGTTGAACAATACCAATATTTTCACGCAAGCTCTTCATTGTAACTTTCTTGATATCCTGACCATCAATTTTTACCGCACCGCTTGTAACATCATAAAATCTAGGGATCAATGAAGCCATGGTTGTTTTACCACCGCCACTTTCACCTACTAAAGCAAGATTTTCTCCAGATTTAATTTTCAAGCACAATTCATACAATACACGATTATGATCATCTGGATATTCAAATGAAACGTTATCAAATTCAATTTCTCCACCAGATACTTCCAATTCTTTTGCATCTTCTGCATCTTTGATATCAATTGGAGTATCCATAATTTCAAAGAAACGCTCAATACCAGTAATTCCCTGCGAAAATTGTTCCGCAAATTCTACAAGACGGCGAATTGTCGCAATCAAGGTAGATACATACAACATGTACATGACAAGATCACCAGCAGTAATTTTTCCGTATACAAGGAACAAACCACCCGCAATAATTGTTACGCTATACATCAGTCCATCAAATAGACGAATACACATATTCAAATTTGCCATTGCATAGTAGCGTTTCTTTTTAATTGTTTTCAATTGTTCATTTCCGTTCGCAAATTTTTTCAATTCCGTGTCTTCAGCAGTAAAAGCTTTAACTACTTTTTCACCAAGCAAAGAATCTTCAACCTGTGCATTAAGTTCTCCAATTTGAACACGCTGTTCTTTCGTGGCTGCACGGAATTTATGATTCAATTTTATTGATCCAAAAATCATAAACGGAACACATGCAAAGATTAGAATTGTTAAAGGAACGGACGCATAGCAAAGAATCACAAAAGACACTACGATCTTAATGAATGCGATAAAGAACTCTTCAGGGCAGTGATGTGCAAATTCTGTTACATCAAACAGATCGGACGTAATTCTACCCATGATTTGACCAATTTTAGTATTTGCATAATAAGAATCTGATAATTTTTCTAATTGATCAAATGCATCACTTCTCATATCTGTTTCAATATATACGCCCATGATATGACCTTGTGAGCACATAAAGAAATATGCCGCTGCATCAACAATTCTTAATATAATATAAAAGAGCGCCATTTTCCCGACAAGTTCAACCGTCAAAGATAAAGGATCATACATAGCTGTATTTGTTAGTTGAGACATGATTCGTGGTAAAACGATATCACACAGTGTTGTTAAAGAAGCACAAAAAAGGTCCATAAATAAAATACGCTTATACTTCCATAGATATGGCACAAAGCGTTTCAACAATTCTTTTGTACTATATGTTTTTGTTATTGTTTCAGACATATTCCCCTCCATTTTTAATAGCTATTTTAATGACAAAAAGGAAAACAGTCTATCAATTTGCATAAAAAAAAAGGAAAGATTACTTAGAATCATCCCTTCTATTCGCATATCTTTGTGAGATACATTGTGCAACATACATCAATTGCATTGGGTGAGAAACATCTTCATCCGAAAACCGATAAGAAACGCTGTGCGGAATAAAATCAGGCACAGCGCCAGAACCAATATACCATACATTAGATCGTTGAATCTTATCCTTCCATTGACGTATATCATAATATTCAAAGTAACTGCTTGTTGCTGAAAAAAGAATTATCAAACAGTCTTTTTCCGCCTGTTTAATATATTCGATCTGTTCACTATACCGAATCGAACTATATGTATTTTTTCCAAGAGAAAACAAATCCATCTGCAGACATATTGCAGCACATTCTGCTTTTCCAAGGCCAAAAATTGCAATCTCTTTTGCTTGTTTAATTGCATCACACAGCACATCAATTCGCTGCACATCTACAGAATTTTTTGCAATTTCTAATGCATGCGTACAACTTTCAAAAACTTCATTTTCAACATTGCTGCTATCTACAAAAATAAATTGACAATCTGAGTACAAAATCAATTCACGCAATTCCGAAAACCCAGATAAACCTAAATCTTTAATAAACCTAGAAACAGAAGCATTACCAACATGTGCTCCTTCAGCAACCATTTTAACTGTTAAATCTTCATTGATATTCTTTAAGATAAAATCAACAATTGCTCCATTTGTAGAATCTCTTTTCATGGAAGCAAAAGAAGATAATAATACAACAGGTAGTTTTGCATATTTCATATATTATTTACGATAACTTTCTACTAACTTATTGTACAACATTCTTTCTTTAATTGTTTCAGCATCACCATCCAACACCTCTGCTAATGCATACGCAAACGGGAATACCGTAGCTGGTCCACGTGATGTAATTAAATTTCCATCTTTTTACAATAATTTCATCATCGATATAATTACTATCTAAAAACATTGAACGATACTTATCCGCAGGATAACTTGTCAAAGTTCTGCCATGACTAACACCAGCTTTTTTCAATATCATCAGAGCAGCGCAAATTGCAGCCACATACTTATTTTCATTCATATATTTCTGAACTGCTTCAATCACATGATGATCTTCTGCTAAATTTTGTGCACCAGGCATACCTCCAGGCAAGATCAACATATCATATTCATCTAAATTGATATTTTGAAACAAAGTATCTGCTATCGCACTAATTCCATTGCACCCTTTTACTTCTCGATCTTTTATAGAAGAAGAAACACAGCTGATTCCCGTTCTTCTCAGGATATCGATTGTTAATAAACTTTCACCTTCTTCAAATCCTTCTGCTAATAAAACAATTGCTTTTTTCATAATGTTTATACCTCCTGGTAAAACAATAAAGCATTATCACAAGTAGATAAAGATATTTCCAAAATATGAAAAAAACCGCCATAAGCGGTTTTACAAGAGCGAGTGATGAGAATCGAACTCACGTATGCAGCTTGGAAGGCTGCCGTTCTACCATTGAACTACACTCGCATAAGATGGTGTCTCGGAAGGGAATCGAACCCTCGACCCACTGATTAAAAGTCAGTTGCTCTACCACCTGAGCTACCGAGACATATGTGGTAAATAAATTGGCTGGGGCAGCGAGGTTCGAACTCACGATGAGGGAGTCAAAGTCCCTTGCCTTACCACTTGGCTATGCCCCAATAGGCCGCCTGACAGTATCAGGTTGATAAAACTTCAAACCAATAAAATGGTGGAGACGGGTGGTTTCGAACCACCGAACCCAGAGGGAGCAGATTTACAGTCTGCCGCGTTTAGCCACTTCGCTACGTCTCCATGAAATAAATGGTGCCGACTATAGGAATCGAACCTACAACCTACTGATTACAAATCAGTTGCTCTGCCAATTGAGCTAAGTCGGCACATGGTGGAGGTTAACGGGCTCGAACCGCTGACCCTCTGCTTGTAAGGCAGATGCTCTCCCAACTGAGCTAAACCTCCATGTTTTTCTTTAACACTTCTTACCGGAAGTGCTTAATTAATATACCATGACATCTACAGTTATGCAATACTTTTTGTTAATTTTTTTTAAGCTTTTTTTACTTTTTCTTTTAAAATCGCATATTTATGCCAAATTTTTGAATTGTTTTTTTAGTATACATTTTTTATATTTCTTTTATAAATAAGCGTATAATTGTTAACAGGTGATAAAAATGTATAGAAATACTTGGGTTGAAGTTAATTTAGATTCTATTTACGATAATGTAAAAACTACAAAAGATATTTGCAAAAAGAAATATATTGCGGTTGTGAAAGCAAACGCATATGGAAATGGTGATTACGAAGTAGCTCGTACTTGTATTGAAGCAGGTGCAGATATGCTAGCTGTCTCCTCTTTAGATGAAGCAATGATTTTACGCAATGAAGGATATCATGGCAAACTGCTTATCCTTGGTGCAACAAATCCAGAAGATATTCCTGTCTTAATTGATAATCATATCTCCACCGCTGCAATTTCACTTGAATGGGTAAATAAAGTTACGCAATCCAATTGTAAAGGGCTGATGATTCACTTAGCCGTGGATACAGGTATGAATCGATTAGGATTTAAAGATCTTGCAACATTAAAGGAAGCATTTGATCAGTTGTTAGCTGCCGGATGCATTCCAGAAGGTATATTTACACATTTCTATTGCTCATCTGAAATAGATCACAATATTACAAACAAGCAGTTTCAATTATTCAAGGAAGCCGTACAATCTCTTGATTATCCTTTCGAATGGATTCATTGTGATAACAGTGATGCTACTATATTCTTTCAAGATGAATTATCCAACGCATGCAGAGTAGGCATTTCCCTGTATGGTCTCTCCCCTTATACAAACGCTTTAAAATCTGTTGTCTCTCTTTATACTCAGATTTTTATGACAAAAAAAATCCATAAAGGTGAAACCGTTGGATATGGCGCATTGCATACAGCTGAAGAAGACGAAATCATTGGAACTTGTCCAATTGGCTATGCAGATGGATTCATTCGAAAAAATACAGGCAGAAAAGTTTACATCGATGGAGAATATGCAGAAGTTGTCGGAAATGTATGTATGGATCAAACAATGATCCGCTTACCTCATGACGTAAAAGTCGGTACAACCGTAGAAATTTTCGGCGATCACATTAGCATCGAACAAATGGCACAAGAATTAGATACCATTTCATACGAAATCATGTGTTTAATTTCAGAAAGAGTCACAAGAAAATACATTCGTCATAACAAAGTAATGAAAGAATGCAATCAAAGACTCATAAACAGCAACATTCAAAAAAACAATATCATTTCGCACTGATATTGTTTTTCTTTTGATTTGTAAGTTGAATAAAAACAATTTCAGGATTGTTATACAAGCGAGGAATCATTGGATTTCCACTCGCCAATCCTCTTGAAATCACAAGATCTGTCCCATTTAAACGATGTATTCCTTGAGAATATTCAGGAAACAACCCTTGCTGGGGTGCGTACATTCCACGCTTCATCAACGGTATTCTCCATTGTCCGCCATGAACATGTCCACTCACTACAAGATCACAATCAGCTTTTTTATAAAATTCAGTATACTCCGGACGATGCGAAATCAATATTCTATACAAGTCTGTATGGAACATATATTTCAGATCTGAAGCTTGAATCATCGGCTTTCTACCATGATCACTCATTCCAAATATTTCAATTGTACTATTCCCTTTTGAAAAAACAGTACCTTCATCCTCCAACACATGCACGCCCTTCTGCTGCAAGATTCTTCTCAGTTCATCAATCTGGTTCAGATAATTATCATGGTTTCCAGATGTAAAATAGACTGGATAGTTTTTTAAAGCATCAATCAACATAAAAGAAATCGAAAAATCTCTGTCGACATCAAATAAATCTCCAGGAATCATCACTAAGTCCGGATGCCGTTGATCAACGATTTTCATAATTCGACTCTGTTTATCCCCAAACTTTCGACAATGAAGATCCGATAAAACACAAATACATATATCATCCTGTACTTTATCTGTTGAAATCAAATATTCTGTCTGATCCATTTTACGATACTGTAAACCACAAGCCACATAAGTACCTGCCGCAAGTGCAATACCTTTTACGATTCTATTCATATAAGACTCCATAATTATGAATAATACGTGATTCTTCCACATGACGATAAAGTTTATGATTTGCGTAGATCGTGTAATACACACGATCTTCAATTACTTCTATTTTTTCCACTTCGCCATATAATGTCACTTCTTCAGTGACAAACCCAACTGTATTTCCTTCATTTATTTTTTTCATTACATTTATTATAGCAATTTGTATTAAAATATTCTCATGACAACGATATATACTGGAGAAAATGTAGTTATCAAAGGACAAATTACATTTGGTAATGATTGTTCCATATGGCACAATTCTGTCATCCGTACAGAAAATGATCCAATTACAATTGGAAATCAAACAAACATTCAAGATTTAGTTATGATACACACAGGATTTCATCAATGCCCTGTTTCCATTGGCAGTAACGTAACCATTGGTCATAGTGCTATTATTCATGGATGTACGATTCACGACAATTGTCTGATTGGTATGGGAGCTATTATCATGAATCACGCCGAAATTAAAGAAAATTCAATTGTAGGTGCTGGATCACTAATTACAGAAAATAAAGTTTTCCCGCCAAATTCACTGATTCTTGGCTCTCCTGCCAAAGTCATTCGAACATTAACAGATGACGAACTAGCCTCCATACAAAAAAATGCCTCTTTATATGTAGAAGAAGCAAAAAAAGAATTAAAGGAAACTCACATATGAAAAAATTATATTTAGTTAGACACGGAGAAACATTATTCAATCACAAATACCTGATTCAAGGAATGTGTGACTCACCTCTAACAGAAAAAGGACATATGCAGGCACAACAAGCTGGACAGATTTTTAACGAAAAAGGAATCTCATTTGATCATGCTTATTGTTCCATGCTGCATAGAACAGAAGAAACTATCCAAGAAATCACATCTATGCCATACGAAAGAAGAAATGAATTAAATGAGCGATGTTATGGAACAATGGAAGGTGAAAGCCGTAAGATTGCAGAAGCATTCACATGGCAGCAACGCTCAAAGCTCTATGAACTTTGCGGAGGTGAAAGTGAAGAACATCTAAAACAAAGAATGATTTCCTTTTTAACTTCTCTTATGGAAAAAGAAGATCACAATAGTGTTCTTTGCGTTTCGCACGGTGCAGCAATTGGTTTCTTCATGCATAATATTGGACAAAACATTGAAATAACACACTTAAAAAACTGTCATATCTTAGAATTCGGATATGATGGTCAATTTCATTTTTTAAATGAATATTATCCAGAAAATGGTTAGCAATTTGCTAACCATCTTTCTTTTTTCAGTCGAATCAAAAATAATATTCCACGAACTGACAACTCTACAGCCATCGCAATCCATGCACCTTTTAAACCAATCGATTTTGTCAAAAAATACGCTAATGTAATTCTTACACCCCATATACTCACAAGGTTGATAATACCTGGAATCAATGTATCCGAAGCACCTCTTAATGCACCATTCGCAACAATACTTGCCGCAAATAAAGGCTCAGCCAGCAGTTCTATACGCAACACAGAAACACCCAATCTTTGAACTTCTTCTACCGGCGTTAAAAATGCAAAGACATACGGACACAAAAAGTACATCAAGCATCCAGTTACTGTCATGATGATCATTCCTGTAAATGTAGTTAGCCATGCAAAAGATTTCGCAAGATCTTTCCGTTTTGCACCGATTGCCTGTCCAACCATTGTTGTAGAAGCATTCGCAATACCATAACCCGGCATATAACAAAGAGATTCTGCCGTAATCGCAAAAGAGTTTGCCGCAATTGCAACCGTTCCTAAAGGGGCAACAATTCTTGTAGAAACGACTTGTGCACCAGTTGTTGCACATTGTTCCATTGCCATAGGAACACCAATATGCATTGCCTGCTTTAAAACGTCTTTTTCTACGATCCAGCTTTCTTCTTCATTGATAAATGCAATCTTCTTCTCTTTCATAATCGCATAAATCAGTAAAATAAACATGGATACAGCAGTCGCAAATGAAGTACCTAATTGTGCTCCTGCAACTCCAAGACCAGCACCATACATTTCAAATGAATTTCCAAATAGAGAAATTGTTCTTGCAGGAAAAATCAAGAAATAGTTAAATACAACATCTAACAGACACATAATTGAAGCAACAATGGAAGGCACTTTCATATTTCCTGAACATTGCAGCATATTCATACACAGACAATTGATTTGTCTAACAGGAATAAATAATGCAAAAAACAGAAAATAATTCGTTGCATCCTTCCAGATTGCCTGATCCGCGCCAAGCCATTGTGGAAGCTTAAATGACAAAAGCACACCAACAGCACATATGACAAGTGAAAATAACAAACTTGCAAGCAAAGACTGCTTAAAAATTCCTTTTGCACGATGTTCTTTCCCAGCACCTACCGCATGTGCAACCTGTACGGAAAAACCAGCTGCACACGCCGCAATCGCCCCACCAAACAGCCACGTAGAAGAAGATACCAAGCCAATTGAAGCACTCGCACCTGCACCTAAAACCCCCACCATTGCCGCATCAATATACTGCATCACAATTTCAGAAATCTGTGCAAGAATGCCAGGCAAAGATAAATGATACACAACAGATAAACGATCTTTAAAGCAAAGATTTTCTCCATTTCTAATACGCTCAGAAAAGTCTAAATTTTCCATCTCACCACCCTACTTTAACCTTGGAAGATGCCATCTATAATGAATCGCACAATAACGAATCGTAACCGTCACAACAAAGCTACATACCATTGCATTCAATTCCCCAAAAACAGAATATGCATATACAAATATCATTGCCCCTAAAAGGGCAGCAACACCATACACTCTGCTTCTCATGATCAATGGCATTTCTCCTGCAAGCATATCTCTAAGAATACCTCCACCAATGCCAGTTAAAGTACCAACAAATATGCATAAGAACCGATTATCCACATATCCATTTTCCATAGCAGTACGTGCTCCCATGATAGCAAAGATTGCTAAACCTAGCGTATCTGTAACATTCAGCAGCAAGTCGGAGAAACTTTTATGTCTGCTGAAACGATCAGCACCTGTATATTCAATAAGAAACGTAATGATTGAAAAAACAAATGCACACAAAACATAAGACGGATGCAGAAACAACAGTGGCGGATGAATTCCAAGAATCAAATCACGAATAAACCCTCCACCAACTGCAGTCATACACCCAAGAATCACTGCACCAAATATATCCATTTTTTTTGTTTTCGCCACAACGACACCACTCACCGCGAATGCTGCGCTCCCAATCATTTCCAGCATCGTAACAAAAAAACTAATACTCATGAAACATTCCCCTTATTTTGCTTATAAGCTTCAAATTTATTTAAAAGAAATACTGCTGCGAAAGCACTTAAAATGCCAACGATTGCACCGCCTAATACATCACTTGGATAATGTACTGCTAAATACAATCTAGAAAAACCAACTAGAGTCGCAATCACAAAAAAAGGAATGGAATATTTTTTCATTTCTTTATGCAATCCTAAATACATACCAAATGCACACGCAAAAGATGCTGATGTATGACCAGATGGAAAGGAATAATCTCTTTGTACTTCAATTAAACGAATAATATCATCAAAAGCATCATACGGCCGTACTCTAGCAACAAAATTTTTAATACAGACATTAACAAGCAATGCATTGATAATCAGTGCAGCAGACATAACAATTCCAGCTTTTCTTGTTTTTTTCATACATAGCATTACAAGACACACAAGAATCCAAAAAATACCACCATTTCCTAAAAGTGTTATCATCTTCCAGAAAGGCGTCATCCATGCAAAACGTAAATGATTTTCAATCCAAAGCAAAATCACATGATCAATACTTGTTATCATAACTTTTCCCTCAAAAAGCCTAACAAGTATATCGTTAAAACTGTCCGCTCATCAACAAATAAAAAGAAACTGCCCCAATTGCAATAAACGCAATTCCAGTAACTTTACATACATATGCAACAAATTTATTATCCAGTTTTTTAACATAAAATGTCAGTGCTAAACCAGCACACAGAAAAATAACTGCCATAATTCCATAAACCATATAAAAAAATCTCCTATTCTCTTAAAAATTATAACATTCAAATAAAACAAGAGTACAATGAATACTCAATGGAGGTACGGTTTTGTGAAGAAAAGCTTAAACATGTTAGAAGGTAATATTACAGAATTGATTCTTCTATTCTTTTTGCCAATTTTATGCGGTTCTCTTTTCCAGCAGCTATACAACACAGTAGATGCTATCGTTGTAGGAAATTTCGTAGGAAAAGAAGCACTTGCTGCTGTAGGAGGCTCTACAGGAACTGTCATCAATCTGCTTGTTGGATTTGTTGTTGGTCTAGCAAGTGGTGCAACAGTCGTTATTGCACAATATTATGGCAACCATGAATTAGAAGGTGTTGAAAAAGGTGTATACTCATCCATGTTCCTGGCAATTGTACTCGGCGCTGTATTAACTGTTCTAGGAATTGCATTCACACCATGGATCTTAGAACTGTTAAAGGTTCCAGAAGATATTATGGATTACTCCATTACATATATGCGCATATTCCTTGTTGGGATGATACCATCACTCATTTACAACAATGGTTCAGGAATTCTTAGAGCAATCGGTGATTCCAAAAGACCACTGTATTTCTTAATTGCATCTTGTATTACAAACATTGTTTTAGACATTGTATTTGTTATTTTCTTTCATTGGGGCGTTGCTGGTGTAGCAATCGCAACAACAATTGCACAAGTTGTATCTGCACTTCTTACGTTAAGGGTTCTTTCATCTACTACAGATTCCTATGCATTTCATCTATCAAAATTAACATTTGATTCAAAAGTACTATTACATATTATAGAAATTGGTTTCCCTGTAGGCATTCAATCCTGTCTATATTGTGTTGCAAACCTGTTCATCCAAACAAGCGTGAATGGTTATGGTACTGATACAGTTGCTGCATATACAGCTTTCGGTAAAATTGATGCATTATTCTGGAATACATCTGGCGCACTTGGACAGGCAGTACTTACCTTTTGTGGTCAAAACTTCGGTGCTGGTAAAGTCGACCGCGTCAAAAAAGGAATTCATATTGGAACAATTATGTACTTTATTGGTGCCGCAACGATTTCACTTATCTGTTATTTCGGAGGAAGCATCCTATATCACCTATTCACACAAGATCAGGAAGTCATCCGCATCGGCATGGAAATTCTACAATTCATCTGTCCTCTATGGGCAACATTCTGCTTTGTAGAAATCTTATCTTCAAGTATCCGTGCCTGTGGTGATTCGTTTATTCCAACAGTAATTACTGCGCTTTGTATTGGTGCATTTAGAATCTGCTGGATCATCTTTTATCCAGCAAAGACATTATTTGATACGCTTATCTGTTTCCCAATTTCCTGGGTAATGACAAGTGCTCTATTCTTAATTTATTATCTGCAAGGTTCCTGGTTAAAAAAGAGCCTCAAGCAAAGAGAAAAACTCTTCCAGGAAAAAAATTGATTTTTCACAGCTCTGTATGCTTCCTTCATACAGAGTTTTATTTTTCTTTTCCACTTTTCTTTTGCATCTAATTTCCAGTAGACAAAACGCTGTCATTCATCTACGTTATTCCCCACAGTTAGTTTACCTTCTTCTTATAAATTAACTATTAAAAAAGTCTAAGTATCCCGCTTAGATTCGTTTTCCTTATTTCACAAAAAACTGAAAACTCATGACAACTACACCAAGAATCACAAGAATAATACCTGTTGCCTGGTTTAATGTTTTCGCAGAAGCTTTATTCGCAAATACAGCAGCAACTCTAGCCCATATAAAAGTAAATACAATGCACAACAGCCAAACCGTTAAATCAGGCATTCCACCGATTGCAAAGTGAGAAACAGCACCTGTTAAAGCAGTAAATGCCATGATAAATACACTTGTACCAACGGCAGTCTTCAATTCATATCCAAGTACAGTCGTTAAAATCAATAGCATCATCATTCCACCACCTGCACCAATAAACCCACAGATAAAGCCAATGAATACACCACAGATAATCGATTGGATTGCCCGTTTCTTCGCAGATACATTCTGCATCGATTCTTTTGTTGTCATGACAGGTCTAACAATAAATTTAATACCAAGCAAGAATGTCATAAATACAGAAAATCCACCCATTGTTGCAGAAGGCAGCAATGATGAAACGTAACTGCCAACAACTGTAAATACTAAAACACTCACCATCATAATGATGCCATTTTTAATATCCAGATTCTTATTTTTCCCATATGTATACGCTGAAACTGCACTTGCCAGTACATCAGAAGATAGCGCAATACCAACAGCCATATACGGATCCATCTTCAAAAACGTAACAAGCATCGGTGTAATAACAGCTGCAGCACTCATTCCTGCAAACCCAGTTCCAAGCCCAGCACCCATTCCCGCAAGAAATGTAACCAGCACAATCCACAACATTGACATATTTTATTTTTCCTCCATTCTTTCAATATTCTTTTCCATTTTCTGAAAGCCTTCACGAATACAGGAAAGTGTATTCTCATCAATTCCATCCATTAACTGTTCTATAAACTCTTTTTGAACAATTTTTCCTTTTCCAACAATTGCACTCGCTTTTTCAGTTATCGATAATTCCACTTTTCTTCGATCCCCTGCAATATGTTTTCTTTCAAGTAATCCTTCATGCACAAGCTTTTCAACATTGATTGAAACAAGATTTGCTTTAATTCTTCTAATTTCCACAACATCTCTTGCACTCTTGTATTCCGGATGATTTGCCAGGAACATTAGAATATCAAATGCAGTCTGTGGAATTGCCAGCTCTGTACACAATTCTCTGCAACGATCTGTATATGCTTTTACTATTTTATTAGCAAATGAAATATCAAACATATTTCCTCCATTTATGAATAGTTCATTTTTGAACTATTGCATTATATTTCTATTTTTACAAAAAGAAAAGAGATCGGAAGAGCGTCG
>ERZ506754.538-NODE-538-length-20201-cov-4.582746_pt1 | contig 20201 bp, 16 predicted proteins | sample MGYA00513043_ERZ506754 | MGnify/ENA metagenome assembly ERZ506754 | reverse complement strand
ACCAGAAGATTTACTAAAAGCTTATGAACAGACACAATCATTTCGTTCGTGCACGGTGAGTGAATTTATGCAGCTTGTTGTTGCGGAGCTTTTAAACAACGGTTCTTTTGAAAGGAACCTCAACCACATTCGCAGAAAGAGAAAAACACATGAGAAAGATTGAAGATATATATTTCATTGATAAAAACAATGCGCCTCAACCACATACGATTATTGAAAATACTTCGTTTAAACAAAATGGGTATCGAATTACTCATTTTTCTATGGGAGCAAATACTGCCGGTTCTCCAGAGAGATATCATCATATTGGAATTTATACATGTAATACTGGAACATTGCATTTGAAATATTATATAGACAGAAATTCCTATGAAGAAATTATTTTGAAACCAGGAGACTTCTGGATTCGTCCAGCGCATACGCTAGTGAGCTGGTATGTAGAAGAAGATACTGTCTTTACTGTTTTATCCATGCGCTATACTGCGAATTTCTGTGATGGGGATATGCTTGGAAAAACGATGTCAATCAATCATTTAATTGATAAGAAAGAATCTGATATTTCTCAGAAAAAACTTGTGAACGATAAGTTATTTCAATTAGATGCAATACATATGGGAAAGAACAGTCGCATGGAGTTGAGCAGTAATGATAATTTGATTCTTTGTTCTGTGGAAGGAAAATGTGCATTGCTTTACCATAATCGACAGATGATCATTAATTCTCAACAATGTTTCCATACAAATATGGCTGATAAAATTGTTCTTTTATCCGCAACAGATACAAAATTACTGCTTCTCAAATTTGTAAATCAGGGTTAATATATTTAGCGGAAATGATGTCTTCCAGGAAGAAATTCCAAACCGCTATTACAGCTGATGACTTCTGCAATGTTTTTTTATCATGCAGGGAATCAGCTTTTTTCTTTGCCTGCTAGAAAGGGTGTTTATGTTATTCAGTTTTGCTTTACTTTTACTTTGTGGATTATTGCTTGGAGATTTGTTTAAGAAAATCAAATTTCCACCATTATTTGGCTTTATGTTATGTGGAATCTTGTTAGGGCCATATTGTTTTAAGTTGATTGATGCTTCGATACTGGACGCTTCTGCATCGATTCGTAAGGTTGCGTTGATCATTATTTTGATCCGTGCGGGATTGAATCTGGATTTAGAGGCGTTAAAGAAAGTTGGCAGGCCAGCAATCTTAATGTGTTTTCTGCCAGCAACCTTTGAAATTATTGGATTTGCATTATTAGGACCAGTCATTCTGCATCTTTCATTATTAGATTCTTTGATTCTTGGCTCTGTTTTAGCTGCAGTATCACCAGCTGTTGTTGTACCTAACATGTTGAAACTCATTGAGGAAGGATATGGAACAAAGGAAGGTATTCCGCAATTAATTATGGCAGGTGCATCTGTGGATGATGTATTTGTCATTGTATTGTTTACTTCATTTACATCACTTGCTTCTTCTGGCTCTTTAGATGCATTGAATTTCTTGAGAATACCAACTTCCATTATCAGTGGTGTTGCTTCAGGGATACTCATTGGATATGGATTGAATCGTTTCTTTGATAAAGTGAATGTTAGAGATACAGTTAAAGTGATTGTGTTATTATCTTTGTCGTTTATTCTGGTGAAAGCAGAAGATGTATGTACTGGCTATTTTGGATATTCTGGGTTGCTTGCAATCATGGCAATGAGTGCAATGATTCATTTTGAAAGAGAACAGATATCTGTTAACTTATCCAATAAATTTTCTCAATTGTGGATTGTTGCGGAAATATTATTGTTTGAGCTTGTAGGTGCAGCAGTGGATCCAACATATGCATTAAAGGCAGGTACGAGTGCGATTTTAATCATTGTACTAGCTTTGATTTTTAGAATGACTGGTGTGTATCTTTGTGTTACTTCAACACCATTAACAAGAAAAGAAAGACTCTTTTGTATGATTGCCTATACACCAAAAGCAACAGTACAGGCAGCCATTGGTTCTATTCCTTTAGCAATGGGATTATCTTGTGGAAATATTGTATTAACAGTTGCAGTGTGTGCAATTTTATTAACTGCTCCACTTGGTGCATTCTTTATCAATCTGACATATCAGAAATTGTTACAGAAAAATGTATGAAAGAGACATTATTTCTTTACTTTTTTCCTATTTTCTAATAACATAATAGCGTCTTTGAACCGTAGTATTTATTGTGTATCAGAGGAAGGAAAACAACTAATGAAATTAATTGTCACATCTTTGAGAACAACAAATAACATTACAGATTTGGATGCTAGTAAACTATCCAATCTTATCTGCGGTATCAAACTGTCTAAATAACGATGAAAATAACAGCTGATGGAATTACTCCGTTAGCTGTTTTTGATTCTACTAGAGGAGGTTAAAATGAAAAAAGTCGCAATTGTTATGGGTAGTGATTCTGATGCGCCAGTTATGGCAAAAGCTGTTAAAGTATTAGAAGGTTATGATATTCCTTATGAAGTGCATGTGTATTCTGCACATAGAACACCTATGCAGGCAGCCGAATTTGCAACAAATGCAAAAGATAATGGATTTGGCGTCATTATCGCAGGTGCAGGCATGGCTGCTGCTTTAGCAGGCGTTCTTGCTGCACATACAACATTACCAGTCATTGGTGTTCCATTAAAATCAGCAGTTCTAGAAGGAACAGATGCGTTACTTGCGACTGTCATGATGCCAAGTGGAATCCCAGTAGCAACAGTGGCAATTGATGGAAGCAAGAATGCAGCATATCTTGCCGCAGAAATCATTGCATTATCAGATGAATCTTTAGCTGAAAAGATTGCTGAAGATAGAAAGAAGCAAAGTGAAGCTGTCTTAAAGAAAGACGCAGGAATACAAGAAAAGATCAAGGAGCTATAAGACATGGAAAAAAGTTATTCAAATGCTTACAAAGAAGCTGGTGTAGATGTTACTGCCGGCTATGAATCTGTTGAACTTATTAAAAAGGATGTAAAGCGTACAGAAATCCCAGGTGTACTTGGTGGTATTGGTGGATTTGGCGGTCTATTTGCTCCAGATCTCAACGGATATGAAAAACCAGTATTTATTTCTGGTACAGATGGTGTTGGTACAAAACTGAAGCTTGCTTTCTTGATGGACAAGCATGACACAATTGGTATCGATTGCGTTGCAATGTGTGTGAATGATGTTATCTGTGCTGGTGCAAAGCCATTATTCTTTTTGGACTACATCGCATGTGGAAAAAACATTCCTGAAAAAATTGCCACAATTGTAAAGGGAATTGCTGATGGATGTGTTGAAAGCGGATGTGCACTTGTTGGTGGTGAAACTGCTGAACATCCAGGCATGATGCCAGAAGAAGAATACGATCTTGCTGGTTTTACAGTTGGTATTGTAGATGAAAAGAATATCTTAGATAAGAAGAATGTTAAGAAGGGTGATGTTATCGTTGGCTTAGCATCTACTGGTGTACATTCCAATGGTTTCTCTCTTGTTAGAAAAGTCTTTGATATTGATAATGCAGAAGTGCTTGGAAAATACAAGGATGAATTAAATGGCAAGACATTAGGAGAAGCTTTGTTAGAACCAACACAGCTTTACGTTAAGCCAATCTTGAAGCTGTTAGAAGAAGTAGATGTACATTCTATTTCTCATATTACAGGCGGTGGTTTCTATGAAAATCTGCCACGTGCATATGGTGATAATCTGAATGCTGTGATTCATAAGGGAAGCTGGGAAGTATTGCCTGTCTTCAAACTCATTCAGGAAAAGGGAAATATTGCTGAACATGATATGTTTAATACATACAACATGGGTGTAGGTATGGCTGTCATTGTTGATGGTAAAGATGCTGACAGGACAATTGCATTGATGAATGAATTTGGTATCAAGGCAAGTGTTATTGGTGAAATGAGTGAGGGTGATCACTCTGTGGTGATTGAATGAGAAACATCGCAGTCATGGTGTCTGGTGGAGGAACAAATCTACAGGCACTGATCGACGCTGAAAAGGCTGGAAAGATCCCACACGGAAAAATTACTTTGGTCGTTGCTTCTAATGATTCTGCATATGCTCTAAAGCGTGCTGAAAATAATGGTATTGAAGCTGTTGTTGTGAAACGTAAAGCATATGAGAACCAGGATGCATTTGATAAAGCAATTGTGGAAACACTACATGCACACAATATTGATATGGTTGTATTAGCTGGCTACTTAAGTATCTTAGGAGAAACAGTGATTCAGGCATATCGAGATCGAATTATCAACATTCATCCATCTTTGATTCCTTCTTTCTGTGGAAAAGGTTTCTATGGATTGAAAGTACATGAAGCTGCACTTGCTAGGGGTGTGAAAGTGACAGGTGCTACGGTACATCTTGTCAATGAAATTCCAGATGGTGGAAGAATTCTAAAGCAGAAAGCAGTATATATTGAAGATGGGGATACTGCAGAAACGTTACAACGTAGAGTTATGGAACAGGCGGAATGGATCTTATTGCCAGAAGCCTGTGAAGATATTGCAAAACAATTAGATGAAGGAGAAAACAAATGAGCGTTGATTTAATGGATTACTTGAAGAATAACGAATACCCAGGCCGTGGTATCGCAATTGGCAGAACTCCATGTGGAAAAAATATTCGTATTGCTTACTGGATCATGGGAAGAAGCAGCAATTCTAGAAATAGGGTATTCCTGGAAACAGAAGATGGCATCAGAACAGAAGCATTTGATCCAAGTAAGATGGAAGATCCTTCATTGATTATTTATCACCCGGTTAGAAAGCTTGAAAACAAGACAATCGTTACAAATGGTGATCAGACAGATACAATCTGGAATGCATTAAAAGAAGGCAAGACTTTTGAAGATGCATTACGTACAAGAACATTTGAACCAGATGGACCAAACTGGACTCCAAGAATTTCTGCACTTGTAGAAGGTGCTGGCTATAAGATGTCAATCTTAAAGAGTATGAATCTTGAAGGCAGTGCAGTTGGCCGTTATTTCTTTGAATATCCAGAAGCAGAAAATGGTGTTGGGCATTTGATTACAACATATAAGACAAATGGTAATCCAATTCCTTCTTTTGAAGGAGAACCAATTCGTTGGGATATGGCACATGAAAAGTTTGATGAATGGGCAAATCATGTATGGGAAGCATTGAATGAAGATAATAAGGTTTCTTTATATACATGTCATATGAATATTGAAACAGGCGAAACAAAAACAATGATTTTCAATAAGAATAAGTAAGAAGGAGAAAGAACATGGCTAAGGAAATTGCTTTGAAGTATGGATGTAATCCAAATCAGAAACCATCTCGTATCTATGCAGAAGATGGTGAATTACCAGTGACAGTATTAAATGGAAAACCAGGTTATATCAACTTTTTAGATGCATTAAACAGTTGGCAGCTTGTAAAAGAATTAAAAGAAGCAACAGGACTTCCTTCAGCAGCTTCTTTCAAGCACGTTTCTCCTGCAGGTGCTGCAGTTGGACTTCCATTGAGTGAAACGGATCGTAAGATCTATTTCGTAGATGAGGAAGAATTGTCTCCGATTGCTTGTGCATATGTAAGAGCACGTGGTGCAGATCGTATGTCTTCTTATGGTGACTGGGCTGCACTTTCTGATGTGTGTGATGCAGACACTGCTAGACTTCTAAAGAAGGAAGTATCTGATGGTGTGATTGCACCTGGCTTTACAGAAGAAGCACTAGAAATTCTGCGTCAGAAGAAAAAGGGAAACTACAATGTTGTTCAGATTGATCCTGACTATGTTCCAGAAGAAATTGAACATAAACAGGTATTTGGTATTACATTTGAACAGGGTAGAAACAATATCAAGATTGATGAATCTTTATTAACAAATATCATCAGTGAAAATAAGAATCTTCCTGAAAGTGCAAAAAGAGATTTGATGATTGCTTTAATTGCATTGAAGTATACACAGTCTAACTCTGTTGCCTATGCAAAGGATGGTCAGTGTATTGGTATTGGTGCTGGTCAGCAAAGCCGTGTCCATTGTGTAAGACTTGCTGGAAATAAGGCTGATAACTGGTGGCTGAGACAGAATCCAAAGGTATTAGCATTACCATTTAAACAGGGAATTCGTAGAGCTGATCGCGATAACACAATTGATGTATATATCTCTGATGAATATGAAGATGTATTAAGAGATGGTACATGGGAAAACTTCTTTGAAACAAAGCCTGAAGTACTCACAAAGGAAGAAAAGAAGGAATGGTTAAGCAAGATGAATGGAGTTTCTCTAGCATCTGATGCTTTCTTCCCATTCGGAGATAATATTGAAAGAGCACACAAGAGTGGTGTTGAATTCATTGTTGAACCAGGTGGTTCTATTCGTGATGACAATGTCATTGATACATGCAATCGATACAATATGACACTTGTATTTAATGGTGTTAGATTGTTCCATCATTAATAAAGAAGGTATAGAACAATGAAATTATTAGTTGTTGGATCTGGCGGAAGAGAGCACGCTGTGATCCGTAAATTGAAAGAAAATAAAGAAATTGAAAAAATCTATTGTGCGCCAGGAAATGGTGGTATCAGTGCAGATGCAGAATGTGTTGATATCAAGGCAACAGATAAAGAAAACATGGTGAAATTTGCGAAAGAAAATGCCATTGATTTCTGCGTTGTTACACCAGATGATCCACTAGCATTAGGTATGGTAGATGTGATGGAAGAAGCAGGAATTCCTTGCTTTGGTCCTAAAGCTAATGCAGCAATCATTGAAGCAAGTAAAGCTTTCTCTAAGGACCTGATGAAGAAGTATGGCATTCCGACTGCAGATTATGAAACCTTCGATAATGAGAAAGATGCATTGCACTACATTGAAGAAAAGGATACATTTCCAGTTGTTATCAAAGCAGATGGTCTTGCACTTGGTAAAGGCGTATTGATTTGTGAAACGTTAGATGATGCTAAAACTGCTTTACGTGAAATGATGGTTGAACATGTGTTTGGCTTGAGTGGCAATAAAGTCGTTGTGGAAGAATTTATGACAGGTAAAGAGGTATCTGTTCTAGCATTTACAGATGGTAATGTTGTGAAGCCAATGATTTCTTCTATGGATCATAAGCGTGCATATGATAATGATGAGGGTCTCAATACTGGTGGTATGGGAACAATTGCACCTTCTCCTTATTACACAAAAGAAATTGCGGAAACATGTATGGAAACAATCTTCCTTCCAACAGTGAAAGCAATGAATGCTGAAGGCAGAACATTTAAAGGCTGCCTGTACTTTGGTTTAATGCTTACACCAAAGGGACCACGTGTTGTGGAATATAACTGTAGATTTGGAGATCCTGAAACACAGGTTGTATTACCTTTGTTGAATTCTGATTTACTTACAATCATGAAAGCATGTCACGATGGAACATTAAAAGATGTTGATGTTGTGTGGAGTGAAGAAGCTTGTGCTTGTGTTGTAGAAGCAAGTGGTGGATATCCTGTGAAATATGAAAAGGGATTTGAAATCCATGGCTTAGATGAAAATGGCCAGCATGATGGTGTCATCGTATATCATGCAGGAACAAAGAAGGAAAACGGTAAATTCTATACAAATGGTGGAAGAGTACTTGGCATTACTGCTAAGGGCGCTACATTGCAAGATGCATTAGATAAGGCATATGAAGCTGTAAAAGAAATTGGCTTTGACAAGATGCATTATCGTACAGATATTGGAAAGAAATAGGAGAAAGTAAATGAGCGTATATCGTTGCTTTGTGGAAAAGAAGCAGCCATTCGCTACAGAAGCAAATGGTGTGAAGAGTGATCTGAAGATTGCTTTGTTAAATGATAATGTAAATAATGTTAGAGTCATCAATCGCTATGATCTTGAAAATATTGATGAAGAAGATTTTAAAATGGCAGAAAGAACAATTCTTTCTGAACCACAGGTAGATGCACTTTATGAACAAGCACCTGTTGCTGAAGATGATGAATGGGTACTCGCTGTTGAATATCTTCCTGGTCAGTTTGATCAAAGAGCAGACTCTGCTTCTCAATGTATTCAGCTTGCTACAATGAAGGAAAAGCCTGAAGTTCGCAGTGCACGTTTGTATTACATCAAGGGTAATCTTACAGAAGAAGATAAAGAAAAGATCAAGAAGACTTTGATTAACCCAGTAGAAGCAAGAGAAGCTTCTTTAGAAAAACCTGAAACAATTCATCAGAATTATGAGAAGCCAGCTTTGCCTGAAATTCTGGATGGTTTTATTGATTTAGATGAAGCAGGACTGGAAGCATTTAGAAGTGAAAATGGCTTGGCTATGGATCTTGCAGACATCAAGTTCCTGCAGGATTACTTCAAGAATGAAGAAAAGAGAGATCCAAGAATCACTGAAATTAAAGTGATTGATACATACTGGTCTGATCATTGCCGTCATACAACATTCAATACAATTATCAACAATGTTGATATCAAGGATGAAAATATCAAGAAAGCATATGATGCTTATCTTGATTTGCGTAAAGAAGTTTACGCAGGAAAAACAGAAAAGCCACTTTCTTTGTGGGATCTTGCAACAATTGGCGTCAAGGCTCTTAAGAAAGATGGTAAGCTGAAAGATTTGGATGAATCTGAAGAAATCAATGCCTGTTCTGTAAGAATCAAGGTTGATGTTGATGGTGAAGATCAGGATTGGCTATTGATGTTCAAGAATGAAACACATAACCATCCTACTGAAATTGAACCATTTGGTGGTGCAGCTACATGTTTAGGTGGCGCAATTCGTGACCCTCTGTCTGGTAGAAGCTATGTTTATCAGGCAATGCGTGTAACGGGTGCTGCAGATCCATTACTCCCAATTGAAGATACATTAGAAGGAAAGCTTCCTCAGCGTAAGATTGTTACAACAGCAGCAGCTGGTTATTCTTCTTATGGTAATCAGATTGGTTTGGCAACAGGTCATGTTACTGAAATCTATCATCCAGGATACGTTGCTAAGAGAATGGAAGTTGGTGGTGTCATTGCGGCAGCTCCAAGTGAAAATGTTGTTCGTGAAAGACCGGAAGCAGGAGATGTTGTTATCTTATTAGGTGGAAAGACTGGTAGAGATGGATGCGGAGGCGCTACAGGTTCTTCTAAGTCTCATAATGTTGATTCCCTTGCAAAAGATGGTGCAGAAGTACAGAAGGGAAATGCTCCTGAAGAAAGAAAACTGCAGAGACTGTTTAGAAACCCTGAAGCTACAAAGTTAATTAAGAGATGTAATGACTTTGGTGCAGGTGGTGTATCTGTTGCGATTGGTGAACTTGCAGATGGATTGCATATTGATTTAAATAAGGTTCCTAAGAAATATGAAGGTCTTGATGGAACAGAACTTGCTATTTCAGAATCTCAGGAAAGAATGGCAGTTGTTGTTAGAAAAGAAGATGCAGATCATTTCCAGAAGCTTGCGAGTGATGAAAATCTGGAATCTACTGTTGTTGCAGAAGTAACAGAAGAAGCTCGTATGATCATGTATCTTGATGGTGTTGATATTGTTAACATTTCAAGAGAATTCTTGAATACAAATGGTGCAAAGCGTTATACAGATGTTGAGGTTGAAGACCATGGCAAGAAGCAGGTCGTTATGGAAACAAAACCATTTGAGGAAAGAATGGAAGCATTGGCATCTGACTTGAATGTTTGTTCCCAGAAGGGCCTTGTGGAAAGATTTGACTCTACAATTGGTGCAGGTACAGTCTTGATGCCATTTGGTGGAAAAACACAGTTAACACCAGCACAGGCAATGTGTGCAAAGATTCCAGTATTGAATGCGGAAACAGATACTGCTTCTTTGATGGCTTGGGGATTTGATCCATATGAAATGAGTGAAAATCCATTTACAGGTGCACAGGAATCTGTCATTTCTTCCATTGCCAAGATCGTAGCTGCAGGTGGTTCTTATCATCATGCATGGATGTCTTTCCAGGAATACTTTGGTCATATGTATACAGATCCTAAACGTTGGGGTCAGCCATTCTCTGCTTTACTAGGTGCATTAAAAGCACAGCAGGAATTAGAAATTGGTGCAATTGGTGGAAAAGACTCCATGTCTGGAACATTCGAAGATATTGATGTTCCACCTACATTAGTTGCATTCTCTGTTTCTACATGTAAGGCTAGTGAAGCTGTATCTGATGAATGGAAGGGTGCAGGACATCATGTGTATGTTTTGAAACCTTCTTATGATGCATATGGCAATCCAGACTGGGAAAGTGTTAGAAATACATTTGATGCGATGGAATCTATCATTAAAGATAAGAAGGCATTATCTGTATGGACATTGGAAAATGGCGGACTTGCAGAAGGTATTCTCAAGTGTGCATTAGGTAACAAGATTGGGTTTGCATTAGATCCTTCCTTTGTGGTAGATGATTTATTTGATAAATGCTATGGTGCATTCATGGTAGAAGTTGATGGAACTTTAGAAGAAGGTACATTGCTTGGCAGAACAATCGATGCATACAAGATCGTATCTAATGAAGGTGAAGTTGATCTAGAAGCATTACAGAAGGCATATGAAGATAAGCTTCAGCCTGTATTCCCTTATACAGATGTCAATCCAAAACAGGAAATTCAACCAATCAACTATGAAGCTGATGAAACATTGCATGCAAGCTATACAGTGGAAAAACCACATGTACTCATTCCGGTATTCCCAGGAACGAACTGTGAATGGGATACAGCACATGCTTTTGAAAGAGCTGGCGCTGAGTGTGAAATCTTTGTTATCAAGAATCTGACAAGTGCAGATATTGAAGCAAGTGCAAATGCATTCGCTGAAAAGATTCATGCATCACAGATCATTGCAATCCCTGGTGGATTCTCTGGTGGTGATGAACCTGAAGGTTCTGCAAAATTCATTACAGCGTTCTTTAGAAACCCTAAGGTAAAAGAAGCTGTAACGGATTTACTTGATAACCGTGAAGGTTTGATGTGCGGTATCTGTAATGGTTTCCAGGCTTTGATCAAGTTGGGTCTTGTTCCTTTTGGAAAAATCATTGATACAGATGAAAACTGCCCAACATTGACATTCAATACAATTGGCAGACATCAGTCTATGCTTGTTAGAACTAGAATTGCTTCCAATAAGTCTCCTTGGTTGAAACATACAAAGCCAGGTGAAATTCATACTGTAGCAATTTCTCATGGTGAAGGTAGATTTGTTGCGAATGATGATGTACTGCAGCAACTCATTGAAAATGGTCAGGTAGCTACACAGTACGTTGATCTGGATGGCAATCCTACAAGTGATGTTAGATTCAATCCTAATAATTCTTATTTAGCAATTGAAGGTATTACATCACCAGATGGAAGAGTATTTGGCAAGATGGGTCACTCTGAAAGAAGTGGTGACAACATGTATGTCAATATTCCAGATAAGAATCTAGAAAATGAAATCTTCAAGAGTGCTGTTGAGTACTTTAAATAATTGATGAATGAAAAGACACAGGTTTGTAAAAGAGCCTGTGTCTTTTCAGTAGTGTATCATTCTTTATCAGCCTGAAATGTTAGCTAACAAAGTGAAAAAGTAAATGTTAGACTAACGAATACGCAAGTTTGGTTTTATAATTTGTTTTTGATAAAACCGTGAAACGGCAGGAGGTATAAAGATGAATTTATTAAGTGCGAGACTAGTTGGATATGGTGTTTTACTTGGAACAGTTGGTGTAAAGATTTTAACAAGTGATGATGCAAAAAAGCTTTACACACATTGTACAGCTGCTGCTATGAGAGGTGTTGATGAAGTAGCTAAGGTTTATACAGCATTAAAAGAAAACTGTGAAGATATTGGCGTTGATGCAAAAGAAATCATGAAAAAAGAGCACAGGCAAAAGAAGCAAAAATGATTGCTGATGCAAAAGCATTTCTTGAATCTTGTGAAGAGAAAGACGCGTAATCTATGAAGTGTCAGATTCTACATGAATCAAAGGGACGCATGCGTGTACACATGCTTCAGTATCGAATGACACTGGAGCAGGCGGATATTCTGGAATACTATCTAAAGAAGCAGACAGGCGTAAAAGATGCTAAGGTCAATGACAGAACATCAGATGTCATTGTTTTGTTTGATACGGATAGACAGAACATTATTTCTCTGCTTTCTTCTTTTCATTATGAAGAGCATACAGATGTTGTTCCGAATCATACTGGACGTGAACTTGCAAGAGAATACGAAGATAAAGTGATTTATCATACATTAAGACGTACAGTAACAAGAATGTTTTTTCCACTTCCTCTAAGAAGTGCAATTTCTTTTGTAAAGAGCTGGAAATTTATTGTGCCTGGTGTACAGGCGCTTCTTGAGGGAAAGATCGAAGTGAGCGTATTGGATGCAACGACAATCTTGATTAGTATGCTTCGTGGTGATTTTGATACTGCTGGTGATTTAATGTTCTTGCTTGGACTTTCAGAAATATTAGAAGAATGGACACATAAGAAGAGTGTGGACGATCTTGCACGCAGTATGTCATTGAATGTGGATAAAGCATGGAAAGTTCTGGATGATGGGGCTTCGGTATTGGTTCCTGTAAACGAACTTAAGAAGGGCGATCGTTTTGTTGTTCGTACAAGCAATATGATTCCACTCGATGGAATTGTTCTGGAAGGAAATGCGGAAGTGAATCAAGCTTCTATGACTGGTGAATCTTTACCTGTGAATAAGGATGCTGGTAAACCAGTCTTTGCGGGTACAGTTGTGGAAGATGGTGAATGTATTGTTGAAGTAACTTCTGCAAGTGGAAGCGGCAGATATGATCGTATTGTCAATATGATTGAAGAATCTGAAAAAATGAAGTCGGATTTTGAAAATCGATCTACAGAATTGGCAGATCGTCTTGTTCCTTATTCTCTAATAGGTACAGCGTTAACTTACGCACTGACAAGAAATACGAACAAAGCTCTTTCTGTTTTGATGGTTGATTTCTCTTGCGCATTGAAATTGTCAATTCCAATTGCGGTATTATCTGCGATGAGACAAGCGTCTAATATGGGCGTTGTGATCAAGGGCGGAAAGTATATGGAACTGGTAAGTCAGGCTGATACTGTAGTCTTTGATAAGACCGGTACATTAACTGTTTCTTCACCAAAGGTGAAAGATATTGTTACCTTTGAAGGAAATGATAAAAAAGAAATGCTGAAGCTTGCTGCATGTCTTGAAGAGCATTATCCACATTCCATTGCAAATGCAGTTGTTAAGGCTGCTGCAGATGAAGGTCTTGTGCATGAAGAAAAGCATTCAAAAGTAGAATATGTTGTTGCACATGGAATTGTTTCTTCTATTGATGGAAAAAAGGTTCTGATTGGATCTCATCACTTCTTGTTTGAAGATGAAAAGTGTATTATCCCAGAAGGTGAAGAAGAAAAATTTAACAATCTTCCAGATGAATATTCCCATTTGTATATGGCAATTGGAAATCGACTTGTTGCGGTAATTCTCATTGAAGATCCAATTCGAAAGGAAAGCAAACAATTGATTCGATCTTTACATGAGAGTGGTTTACATAACCTTGTGATGATGACAGGTGATTCTGAAAGAACTGCAAAGGTTGTTGCGTCAAAAGTAGGAATGGATGCATATTATTCAGAAGTATTGCCAGAAGATAAAGCAACATTTGTTTGCAAAGAAAAGAGCAAGGGAAATACAGTCATTATGATTGGAGATGGCATTAATGATGCGCTTGCATTGAGTGAAGCGGATGTTGCGGTTGCAATATCAAATGGTGCTGAAATCACACGTGAGATTGCAGATATAACTGTACCTGCAGATGACATCACGAAAATTGCAGCTTTACGAAATTTGAGTACAAAGCTAGAAAATAGAATTGCAGGAAATTACCATAAGATCATGACAATCAATTCTACATTGATTGCACTAGGAATTCTTGGTATATTGCCACCTTCTTCTACAGCATATCTACATAACTTATCAACACTTGCACTAAGTGTTTACTCAATGAGTGATATAAAGATGTAAAAGAAAAAGTGAACCTTTTGATTTAGGCTCACTTTTTATATACTTATTTTTTTTCACCAATCCACTTTAATTCATATTCACCAGTAACTTCTAATGTTCCACCATTAGATAAGTCAATTGAATTTTCTGTTTCGTAGTAGTCCGTAATTCTTCCAAGAGAATCTTTGACATGCAGTCCTGCATCTTTTAATGCCTTGACTTGGTAAATACCTGGGCGCAAAGAGCGAGGAATGTCATAGACACCAGGTGTAATTCTTAATTCATTATCATTCTTGATATAGATAAGATGTTCATCTTTATGATTCTTTGCGGCATTCACTTTCTGATAGAATCTTTCTCTAATGAAGAACATTTCTGCATTTTCTACTGCGTAAGTGAATGTTTTTGTTGGCGTTACAACTCTGATTTTGTCTGTATCATTTGTATTTCTAACAACATATCCTAATCTATGACAGTTGATGATGTGTTCTGACATGAAATAAACAGCTGCTTCTGTTTCATACAGCATACCTTCAATTTTCATAGATTCTTTTTTGCTGACGGCATCTGGAATATTATTGATTGTAGATTTTCTAACTTCCACAATGCTTCTAGGAGAATATTCATTTGGAATACTGCTTGGAGAAACACGTAAATTTGCTCGAATGGCATTGATACAATGTTCTCCTTCATGTAATAAGATCTTAGGTAAAGGATATAAACGCGCAATGACATCTTCTGGCTTGTTTGTTTCCAAGTATGTATCCATGATCATATCTTTCATATGTGGCTGTGCAGTAACAATACGTTGAAAGATATCATATTTCACAGGAAGACCATGTTCACTGATGGTTTGTCTGCAGTTTTTACAAATATAGTGTCCATCTGCCAGCTTTTCCGGACGGTTAAATAATCCTCCTAATTCGGATAAACAAAAATCACATACTTTTTTTGCCATAAAAATTCTCCTTGCTTTAGCTATTATAGCATAAAAGGAATTTGGAATATGCACCTTATCTTATTAATAAGCGTGCGTGTGAAAGTGCGTAGGAATTATTTGTGATGAAGTGTTAAAAATACATTGATTGTTATGCTGAAATTAAATATTTGGCACACACGGATATGTGGACAAACTTTTTTTGCAAAAAAGTATTGACAGATCTATGGCAACAACTGTAATATATACAAGCTTAGCGAAAATTGGCTTTACTATGGTAGAGCCAAAAAATAAGGTTGAGAATGACGCACACGGTTGTGTGTGCATAAGCGAAAGGAGAAAGAAAATGCCAACAATAAACCAGTTAGTACGTAAAGGCCGTACTGATAAAGTTTACAAGTCAAAGTCCCCTGCATTAAACAGAGGATTCAACAGTTTGAAGAAGAAACCTACAAACTTGAGCAGCCCACAGAAGAGAGGTGTCTGCACTCGTGTAGGTACAATGACTCCTAAGAAGCCAAACTCTGCATTAAGAAAGTATGCCCGTGTTAGACTTTCCAACGGAATGGAAGTTACAGCATATATTCCAGGTGTAGGACATAACTTACAGGAACACTCTGTAGTTATGATCAGAGGTGGCCGTGTTAAGGATCTGCCAGGTGTTCGTTACCACATTATCAGAGGTACATTAGATTGTGCTGGTGTTAACGAAAGAAATCAGTCCCGTTCATTATACGGTGCTAAAAAACCTAAGAAGAAGTAAGAGATAGAGAGGAGATATTAATATGCCAAGAAAAGGTTATGTAGCAAAGCGTGACGTATTACCAGATCCAATCTATAACTCAAAGTTAGTTACAAAGTTAATTAACAAGATCATGATCGATGGTAAGCGTGGAACAGCACAGACAATTTTGTATGATGCATTCGCTTCAATTGAAAAGAAAACAGGCGAGAACCCTATGGAAGTATTCGAAAAGGCTCTCGGAAACGTTATGCCTCAATTAGAGTTGAAGGTTAGACGTGTAGGTGGTGCAAACTACCAGGTACCAGTAGAAGTATCTGCTGAAAGAAAATTAACATTGGGTCTCAGATGGATCGTTAACTACTCAAGACTCCGTCATGAGAACACAATGGAAGAAAGACTTGCTAACGAAATTATGGACGCTGCTAATGGAACAGGTGCTTCCGTTAAGAAGAGAGAAGATGTTCATAAGATGGCTGAAGCAAACAAGGCGTTTGCTCACTTCCGTTGGTAATTAGAGAAAGGAGCTAAAAATGCCAAGAGAGTTCCCATTAAACAAGATTCGTAATATCGGAATCATGGCTCACATTGATGCTGGTAAGACAACAACAACTGAACGTATCCTTTATTACACAGGTAAGATTTACAAGATCGGTGAGACTCACGATGGCGCTTCCCAGATGGACTGGATGGCTCAGGAACAGGAACGTGGTATCACAATCACTTCTGCAGCTACAACATGCCACTGGAAAGATTGTCAGATCAACATTATCGATACACCGGGTCACGTAGACTTCACAGCTGAAGTTGAAAGATCTTTACGTGTACTTGATGGTGCTGTAACAGTCCTTGACTCAAAGGCTGGTGTTGAACCACAGACAGAAACTGTTTGGAGACAGGCTTCTGAATATAAAGTTCCACGTATCGTTTTCTCTAACAAGATGGACGCTACTGGTGCTGACTTCGATATGAGTGTTAACTCTATCGGTGATCGCTTAGGTGCTAAGGCAGCTGCTATCCAGATGCCTATCGGTGCTGAAGCAAGTTTCCGTGGAATCATTGACTTAGTTACAATGAAACAGGAAATGTATACAAATGACTTAGGTACAGATATCCAGATTGGCGAAATTGATGAACAGTTCAAGGAAGAAGCTGAAATGAAGCATGCTGAATTACTTGAAGCTATCGCTGACTATGATGAAGACCTCATGATGAAGGTTCTTGAAGGTGAAGAACCAACAGTTGAAGAAATCAAGGCTGCTATCCGTAAGGGTGTTATGACTTCTGAATTCTTCCCAGTTCTTTGTGGATCTGCATATAAGAACAAGGGTGTTCAGATGTTATTAGACGCTGTTGTAGATTACTTGCCAGCTCCAACTGATATTGAAGCTATTCAGGGTCATTTACTTGATGGTGAAGAAGCAGTTCGTAAGCCAAGTGATGATGAACCATTCTCAGCTCTTGCATTCAAGATTGCAACTGACCCATTCGTAGGAAGATTAACATACTTCAGAGTTTATTCTGGACATGCTTCCGCAGGCTCTTATGTATTAAATGCTACAAAGGGCAAGAGAGAAAGACTTGGACGTCTTGTAAGAATGCACGCTAACCACCGCGCTGATATCGAAGAAGTTTATACAGGTGATATCGCAGGTGCTGTTGGTCTTAAGTTCACAACAACATCCGATACACTCTGTGCTGAAAATGCACCAATCGAATTGATGCAGATGGTATTCCCAGAACCAGTTATCCAGATGTCTGTTGAACCAAAGACAAAGGCTGACTCTCAGAAGATGGATTCTGCTTTACAGAAGTTAGCAGAAGAAGATCCAACTTTCAAAGCTTATACTGATGAAGAAACAGGCCAGACAATCATTGCCGGTGTCGGTGAACTTCAATTAGATATCATTCTTGACCGTATGAGAAGAGAATTCAAGGTTGAAGCAACTGCAGGTGCTCCTCAGGTAGCTTATCGTGAAACAATCAAGTCCGAAGCTGAAGTACAAGGTAAGTTTGTAAGACAGTCCGGTGGTCACGGTCAGTATGGTGATGTTTGGATTAGATTTAAGCCAAACCCAGGTAAGGGATTCGAATTCGAAGATCAGACTGTTGGTGGATCAATTCCTAAGGAATTCATCAAGCCTACACAGGCAGGTCTTGAAGAAGCTCTTCCAAATGGTCTTGTTGCTGGATTCCCAGTTGTTGATATTCGTGCTGAACTATTCGATGGTTCTTACCATGATGTCGACTCCTCTGAACAGGCATATAAGATTGCTGCATCCTTAGCTCTTAAGGAAGCTGCTAAGAAATGTAACCCAACGATTCTAGAACCTATCATGGCTGTAGATATTACTGCTCCATCTGAATACTTAGGTGCAGTTATGGGTGACGTTACTAAGAGACGTGGTCAGATCCGTGAACAGGAAGAAACAGGTAATGCAATCAAGGTTAAGGCATTCGTACCATTAGCTGAAATGTTTGGTTACGTTACAGACCTTCGTGGATTTACACAGGGTCGTGGTATCTTCTCAATGCAGATGGACCACTATGAAGAAGTTCCTAAGAATATCGCTAAGGAAATTATTGAAGCACACGCTTCTAAGTAATATTCTGTTTGGAATAAAAAATGTTGTAATTTAGTTTGCCATCATATAAAATGATGGCAGACTGAATAAGTTAAAAAAGTAAAAAACTGGAGGAAAAAACCAATATGGCAAAGGAAAAATTCGACCGTAGCTTAGAGCATGTTAACGTTGGTACTATCGGACACGTTGACCACGGTAAAACAACTCTTACAGCTGCAATCACAAAGTATCTTGCTGATCACCCAGAAGATGGTAAGGCTTCTTTCGAAGCTTATGACCAGATCGATGGTGCACCAGAAGAAAAAGAACGTGGTATTACTATCAACACAGCTCACGTTGAATACCAGACATTAAAGAGACACTATGCACACGTAGACTGCCCAGGCCACGCTGACTATGTTAAGAACATGATCACTGGTGCTGCTCAGATGGATGGTGCTATCCTCGTAGTTGCTGCTACTGATGGACCAATGCCTCAGACACGTGAACACATTTTACTTGCTCGTCAGGTAGGTGTTCCAGCTATCGTTGTATTCTTAAACAAGTGCGACATGGTTGACGATGAAGAATTGATCGACCTTGTTGAAATGGAAGTTCGTGAACTTCTTTCTGAGTATGGATTTGATGGAGACAACGCTCCTGTAATCCGTGGTTCTGCTTTCCAGGCTCTTCAGGGAGATCCAAAGTGGACACCAGCTATCAAGGAATTACTTGATGCTGTAGATTCATACATTCCAACACCAACACATGACAACGACAAGCCATTCTTAATGGCAGTTGAAGACGTATTCACAATCACAGGTCGTGGTACTGTTGCTACAGGACGTGTAGAACGTGGTGAATTACACTTAAACGATGAAGTTGAAATCATTGGTATCAAGGATACATCTAAGACTGTTGTAACAGGTATCGAAATGTTCCGTAAGACTCTTGACTATGCTCAGGCTGGTGACAACATCGGTGCATTGCTCCGTGGTGTTAACCGTGATCAGATCGAACGTGGACAGGTTCTTGCTAAGCCAGGATCCGTTACACCTCATACAAAGTTCAAGGCTCAGGTTTATGTATTAACTAAGGAAGAAGGCGGACGTCATACACCATTCGTTTCTAACTACCGTCCACAGTTCTACTTCAGAACAACAGACGTTACTGGTGTAATCACTCTTCCAGAAGGAACAGAACTCTGCATGCCTGGTGATAACGTAGTTATGGAAGTTGAACTTCTTGCTCCTATCGCTATCGAAAACGGTACAAAGTTCTCTATCCGTGAAGGTGGTAGAACAGTAGGTTCTGGTTCTATTACAGAAATCGAAGCTTAATTAAATTCTTATTGTTACGTGAGGGATATCCAATTTGGGTATCTCTTTTTTTGCGCCTGTAGTAATATAAATACATGATTAAAGGAATTATATTTGATTACGATGGTGTATTAACAAAGAGATATGCTTCTGCATATCATATGTATCAGTGGATGATCTGCAAGCTTTCAAATAAAGATAAAACAGATTTGGATGTTGAGGAAATGGTTCAAAGATGCATGATATGGGATGAATTTGGTCATAGTGATAAAGCTTATGTGCTAGAAAAAATGAAGCTGCACTGGTTTAAAGAACTAGATGTTTCTTACTGGAGAGCTTATTGGTATGATCATTTTGATGAATTTCAAATCGTATCTGATGATGCTTTTGATGTGTTGAACAAATTGCATACGCATTATAAATTAGCAATTCTTTCTAATGGTTTTTCACATTCTCAACATAAAAAAATTTCATCACTCCATTTAGAACCGTATTTCGATGAAGTTGTTGTTTCTGGAGATTATAAGATTCAAAAACCTGATACTAGAATTTTCCAGATTGCTTGTGATAAGTTAAAGTTATCACCAAATGAGACAGCAATGGTTGGAGATACATTCTTTACGGATTTGTCTGGTGCGATGCGAATTGGAATGCAGCCTGTATGGTATTGTCATGA